>Ga0255773_10002481_pt1 | contig 17069 bp, 8 predicted proteins | sample 011ome_17_FD_179971 | JGI IMG/M metagenome (GOLD analysis project Ga0255773, IMG submission 179971) | Coastal salt marsh microbial communities from the Groves Creek Marsh, Skidaway Island, Georgia - 011502XT metaG (version 2) | ecosystem: Environmental > Aquatic > Marine > Intertidal zone > Salt...
TGTTGCTGACATTTTCTTTTCTGACGTTTTTCGATGAGAGAAAAAAGAGGAAAGAAAGAGGCGCAGCTCATAGGGTTTAGAACTTAATTGTCAAAACTTTTGTCGCGTCACTTTTTCTAAAAAAAACTCTCGATTGGCGGCACAGAAAAAGAATGAGTCATCATCAGCCGCTGGTGAAATACGAACCGTTCGGGGCGGAGGTACCCTTATCGGAACCGTCTTGGTGTGCGTGCTTTACTTTTCTTTCTCGTTGTTATTCTTTTTCGTCTCGTTATTGTATCGGTAGTATTCTCTGTTACTTCTTTCTGCGCGATGTGTGTTTATGCTCTCGATTGGAGATTTTTACCGAATTGATTCCGTTACGCAAACACATCATTACGCGTTTACATTACGCATCGGTCGGTGGTTCGGAACAGCCGTTCTTTCTCTCTCTCTCTCTCTCTCCTTTTGTACGCAACAAAACAGCTCTGTTTGATTCGTACGATTCGCGCTGACACCACGTCCTCCTCTCTTCTTCGCCATCATAAACAACCTGAAAACAATCACCCAAACAAAACAGACCAAAATTTGCACTCGCCGTTCTACAACCAATCGCACGTTGAATGGCGCGCGAAAATACGCTCGTTTTTCGAGAACGAGGTGGAACCAATCGTGGATGATTGGGACAAACAAGCGGTATTGAACAACCACGCGAAATGTAAGGAGTACATTCAGTTGATGTACCGGAAATCCGCCGAGTATGGGATTTTAGCAGGGGTGGTTGGCGCGCCGTGGCCGTCGAAATATACGGACGCGCCAGCGCCGGCGAATTACGATTACTTTCACGAGTTGATTAACGTGGACGAAGGGACGAGGTGTGGGGGTGGCATCGCGTGGGCGCTCATGGGTGGGTTAGGGATTGGTTTACCGCCTTTGATTAACTTTGGGATGCCGATGGACCAAGGTAAGTGCGATCGAGTCATTCGAGAGTGTTTAAACGGGACGAAGATTATTTGTTTGTGCATCACCGAGCCGGGGGCTGGGTCGGACGTCTCGAATTTGGCCTGCACCGCGAAAGACTCGGGCGACGGGCACTTTATCGTCGACGGGAATAAGAAGTGGATCACGAATGGGATCTACGCGGATTATTTTACCGTAGCGGTGAGAACCGGGGATAAGAACTCGGCGCATAAAGGTTTGTCGATGATTTTGGTGGAGAGAACTATGCCCGGCGTAACGACGACGAAGATGGATTGCACGGGCGTTTGGCCTTCGGGGACGACGTATATTGAATTCGATAACGTGAAAGTGCCGAAAACAAACATCATCGGTCAAGTCGGTGGTGGATTTAAACAAATCATGTATAACTTCAACCACGAGAGGTGGTTGTTAGCCGCCCAAGCGTGTCGAATGGCGAGGATTTGCGTGGAAGATTCGCTATCGTTTGCTCGATCGCGACGAACGTTTGGTAAGTTTTTAATCGAACACCAAGTCATTCAACACAAAATTGGCGAGATGGCCACGAAAGTTGAATCATTACACGCGTGGTTAGAGAACATTACGTTCCAAATGAACACGATGAAAAAATCGGAACAAAACGTAAAATTAGGCGGGCACATCGCCATGCTCAAACTCGCCTCGTCGCGAACGGCGGAGTTTTGCGCCTCGAGCGCGATGCAAGTCTTCGGCGGCGCTGGATATACGAGAGGTGGTAAAGGCGTCCGAGTCGAACGCATATACAGAGAAGTGAAAGCGTACGCGATTCCTGGTGGAAGCGAGGAAATCATGTTGAACTTGGCGTCTGGACAATTTAACTTTGTCACGCGAAGAGCGCCGGACGTTAAAGATCAATACATCAAAAAATTGACCATGGAATTGAAACAGTTGAAGTCGAGGTTATGATCGTCACGAAGAGAGAGAAAGAGGAAGGAGCCCCGAGGAGGATTTATACATAGAAGAACAAAGAGAGAAGAGCGATATTATACATGTTAAGAGAAGAGAGCACATATACCAACCCATATAAACAAACAAGGAACACTCTACTCCATCATGCTTCACTTTTTTTACAATGCGAGCCAGCGCGGGCGAGCTCGCGGCGAACCACCACCCGTTGACAAAACCGAAACCTTCTCGACGCCTCAAGAAAACGCACAGTCGAACGGCCGCCGCACTTCGCGCGTCCTCCAACGACGAAGCGTCCACTTCATCATCTTCGTCAGTCAAAGATACGGATAAAGATGTGAAGGATTCCATTCAATCGAAGGCGAAGAGGATGTGGACGCGAGCGGATAGGTTTCACGCGCACTCTGTGAGTGGAGGATTGTATTCAATTTTAGGTTTTGACGTCATGTACGAGTGGTGCCGAAACGATTACGGCGCGATATTCGGAGGAGAGATGAGTAAAAGTGCATTAGTAGGTGAAGCAACAACACTCACAACGGGAGTAGGGGATTGGAGCGTCGCGGCTTCGATATCGGTTCTATTAGCCACGGCGTGCGCGTTAAGCGGCATACCGTTAGCACAAAACAAAGGTTGGAGAAAACAGGAGTTATCGCTTCGATCGATTGCGTTCCAGCTCGTCATGACGTGGCAGTTGTGTCGATTGAATTCAGGCGAGGCGTTGGCGCCGTTGGACGCGATTGCTTTGTACGGGTGCGCTTTGCCGTTCGTTTGGCACACGTTGACGTACATCTACGTCTTTTTCGTTACGAAGGATGATAAACGGTCCGTTTTGTTAGTTTGGCTTGGAGTTCTTTTGTTTAGTTTGCAGTTAGTACCGACGGCGTTGGCCATTCAACACGGAGATTTATTGAACTTGAGAGAAGGGTTGCCGCAGATGTGGGAACACTCTCTGTTCGGATTGATTTGGTTGTTGAACTGGTCCACGTTTGGGGCGAGTTTAAAAGCGCGGAATGTGGTTGATGACGTTGATTTTCGAAAATGGTTTTTAATCCGCCCATCCGCGCTGTGGATGTTGATGTATGTTTTAGATACGACGCGGTATCACCCTTTCTCGAGCGTGGGTGATTACGCGTTCACGCTAGCGGGCGCCTTAGTGGCATGACTCGTATTCAAATGCGTTCAGATTTACAACAACTCCTCTATATATTATATACTCGCTCTCTCATCTCATCTAATTTTATGTTTTTCCTCTCTCTCTTTCTTTTTCTAAAAATCTCTAATCGCCTTTGACTTCCGCGTCAAGCTGCGCCTCTCTTCTCCCCGCGAGCGTGTACACCGCCGCTAACCATACCAATGCAATGGTCGAGTGAAAGAAAACCATGACTGGTAACGCCGCGATAATGCTCCCGAACCAAAATAGCAGACCTTGTTGCATGAAACTACCACCAGTTTTGCCAAATTGCGAACCTAGCACGTCCACGGCGGCTTTACCTTTAGATTTCGCCTCATCGTCTAATGCAATATACACCATCTCTTCCGCTGGTTTGAACAGCGAAAACTTCGCCGCTCGTTCGACAATGTAAATTGCAGCACCGCCAACAACTAAAATTGGAAGCCAATAACTCGTTTGCGACAAAAGGCCAACTCGGGACGCGTAAATCGAGGTTCCGAAGAAGAACCAACCGAGAATAATGACGCACTTTGGCGTAATCGATAAGGTTCCTTTCCACCCGATGTTCCTAAACAGAAACGGTGCGGAGATCATAAATATTCCAGTTACGAATCCAGAGTACATTTGCACGTTGCCCATAAATTGCGCGTACGCGGTCGGGTCGGGGTGTAAAATTCTCAACTGCGTCTTCCAGGCGACTTGGAACAAAATCGTAGAGATGCCTTGTGAAATCGCCATCACGGCTAAGCAAGACAACTCTGGCGAGTTCGCAACGAACTTCAACGCATCAAACAAACCTCTTTTCGACTTCGACCGATTTCTTTTTGCCATTTGCGATTTCGTCGGCGGTGCGCTTTCCGTCATTCCTACCCGTTGCGAAAGTTCTCTCTGCACAAGCTCTGACTCGTCCATGGAATCTTCGTCTTTACTCTTTTGTATATCTTCGATGGGAAGAATTTCAATCCTAGCCACCTCTGTGTTCGAATCGTCTTCTTCGCTCGCTTCATCGATGTCCGCGTCGTCCAAATAGACGTCGTAAACTTTCTTTTTTTCTTCATTCTTCTCGGGCGTAATTTTATTATTCTTCTTCTCAACCTTCAACAACCGTCGCCTTTGCTTATCGCAAATGTACGCGTGAATCAACGTCGCGCACCCACCACACGTTAAAACTACCGTCATTAAAAAGCGGAGCTTAGCATCCCAAGAGATGAAATTTCCACTCCCGGTGACCCATTTCATCATAAACCCAGAACTCGCCTGAGCGACGTTCGCCCCGATACCGAGCAACGGATATATAATCGCCGCGTCGTGCAACGACGTCGTCTCGTTCGCTAAACCCCAAAACAGCAACGACAAAACGACGTCGCCCCATAACTCACTAAACACGTAAAACAATGAATACGTCCAATTCGTAAAGACCGCGATGCCGCCTCTCAAACCGCTCGGCAGCCATTTCAACAACTGCACGGATAAGTCCACCGGGTGCAAAACCGAGCGCATCGGGTACAACACAATCGTAAACAGCACAAAAAAGCTTATGAATGTTCCAATCGCGGCATAAAACAGCTTCTCCCTACCCCACCTTTGGCTCAGTTTCGTAAACAAAGACACGAACAACAACGACATCGGCAACACCGCGTACACCGTCAAATACGGAATCTGCTCGGCGCCGCCAAACGCAGTCACGACCAGCGTATCTTTCAACGCGTCCAAGATTGAATTCGCAAACGCCATGCAATAAAACATCGCACTCATTGGTAATAATCTAGAAAGTAAAGGTTTCACGGCTGCAAAGCCACCCACGGCTAACCCGCTCGCGTTGGCGGTTTCGCCTCCTCGGTTCGAAGCCGTGGCTGACGAAGTGGTGGTAGTAGAGAGTCTTCTTTTGTTGATTTGGTACCGTCGTGCTCTGCTGGTCATCGAACGCTCTTTTCCCATCCTCGTCGTCGTCAAATCCTTCGTGGCATTACTCGCTAAAGTTGTTGTTTTCCTCCTCTCTTTCCCCGACGACGACGACGATGATGATGATGATGATGTGTTGGGGAAAAAGACGCCGCCAATATTCCTTTTTTTGCTCGTCACAAACGCGCAACAAAAATTCCTCCTCTTCGTCGTTAAAGACGACGATTCAGACGACGAGGAAATCGAGCTTCTTCTTCTCCTCCTCCTCCTGATTGCGCGCTCGTTCTCATTTCCTGGGCTCAAAGTCGCCTTCGCCGAGGAGGAGATGCGCGAAGAAAAAACCATCGACGACATCCCTCCGAGGTTTCAAAAACACACTAAAAGAAGGGGGAAAAAAAAATAACAATGCAACGCTCTCTCTTTTCCTAATAAAACTCGCCTTTGCGTGAAAAAAGAGTAGGTTTTACTGTATAAATACGGAAAAGCGACCTTCTTTCCTCCGCGCTCTTCCTTCTTTACGACGAAGAGGACCGAGAGGAAGAGAGGAAAAGGAAAAGTTATGCGGAGATTTTGGTGTGGTGATGATGAGATTCCTCTTTTTTTTTACTTTTTTTTTCAAACAATTGGTCTCTCAAACTCTTTCTTCCTCGTGATGAAAAAAGTGATGCATGCATACGAGAGAGATCTTGGCTTCGGAGACATTTTCAATCAGTGTGTGATGCGACGCAAAAGCGCCCAAAAAAAAAGACCAATGTAAAGGTTTTGTTGGAGGCAAACACATCACTAAAAAGAGATAAAATTTCCCACGACCCTTTTCTCTTTGTGTTCTCTCGCGTGAAGTAGTTTATTACGGCGACACGAAAAGAGACACAGAGAGAGACAGAGAGAGAGAGAGAGAGAAAAGAAATAAATGACTCTTGTTACAGCCGCGACGAATACGAACAGCATCTTGAGGAGGAGGCACACGATGACGACGAAACGAAGACATTTTTTTACCACTACGACGAGAACGATGATGAGGATGGTGACGACGACGACGAGGACGACGGCGAGACGACATTTAAGCCGCCGAAACAGTTTTAAGGGGTGGTGGTTTCATTCTTGCGGGTGTTTTTCTTCGCCCGCGATTACGTCGTCGTGTACGAATACGTCGTCGTGTACGACGTCGTCGTCTGCTTTAAATTCGACGCCCGTCGTCCCGGCGGCGAAACCAATTCCTTCGGTTTCTTCGTTTTTCAGCGCGTCGTCGACTATTAGGGAGAATGAAAACAGGAAAACGGGTGGTGGTTTTTGTGGTGGTGGTGGTAAACGTTTCTTCTTTACCCAAACGTCGTTTACGTCGTTTACGTCGTCGGTCGTTACCCGCAGCAGCAGCAGCAGCAGCGCGGCGACGTCAGGTGATGTCGCCGACGCGATTGCAAAACAAGGCGATTTGATTAAAGCTTTGAAAGCGTCCGGGAAAACGAACCAGGACGAGGACGTGAAAGCAGCCGTGGCGGTGTTGAAGGAACTGAAAGCGAAAGCGGATCCGTCGGCCGGAGAAGCGAAAAAAAATAAAGAAGAGAATAGCAGCGATAAAAAGAAGAAGAACGACGGCGGCGGTAAAGGAGGGAAAGAGGCGGAAGCGCAAGTGACGCCGCGCTCGGAAGACTTCTCCAAGTGGTACCTGGACGTCATTCGAGAGTGCGAACTGGCCGATTACGGACCGGCGAGAGGGACTATGGTTATTCGCCCGTACGGGTTTGCCATGTGGGAGACGACGCAGACGATTTTGAACGAACAATTTGGAATGCGAGGGGTGGAGAATTGTTATTTTCCGCAGTTGATTCCGTATTCGTTCATTACGAAGGAGGCGTCGCACGTGGAAGGATTCGCTCCAGAATTGGCCGTAGTCACGCAAGGAGGTGGGAAAACGTTGGAGGAACCGTTAGTGGTGAGACCGACGTCGGAGACTATCGTGAACCACATGCTTTCGCAGTGGATTCAAAGTTATCGAGATTTGCCGATTAAATTGAACCAGTGGTGTAACGTGCACCGATGGGAGATGCGAACGAGGCCATTTATTCGAACGTTAGAGTTTTTGTGGCAAGAAGGACACACGGCGCACGCAACCGCGGAAGAAGCGAACGCGATGGCCATGGAAATGATTAAAGTGTATTCAGAATTCGCGGAGAAGACGCTCGCGATGCCTGTCATCGTTGGAAAGAAATCCAGCATTGAAAGTTTCGCGGGCGCGAAGGCGACGTTTACCATGGAGGCGATGATGGGTGATAAGAAAGCGTTACAAGCCGGAACTTCGCACGATTTAGGCGATAACTTTGCAAAAGCTTTCGAGACGACGTTTTTAGATACCGACGGGAAAGCAAAGAACGTGTATCAAAGCTCCTGGGGCGTGAGTACGCGAATGATGGGTGGCGTGATTATGACGCACGGCGACGATAAGGGATTGACGTTGCCGCCGAAATTAGCACCGGTGCAAGTCATCGTGACGCCGATTTGGCAAAAGAATAAAGATAAGGAATCGGTGATGGCGTCGTGCGATGCGATTACGAAGATATTGAAAGAAGCGGGCATTCGCGTGAAGATTGATGCAGACGATACGAAATCGCCCGGATGGAAGTTCAACTTTTGGGAGATGAAAGGCGTGCCGATTCGTATTGAAATCGGTCCCAGAGACGTCGAGAAGAACGCGTGCGTTGTGGCCAGAAGAGACGTGCCGGGTAAAGAAGGCAAAGAGTTTGGCGTTTCCGCGGAAAAAGCGTCGTTAGTGGAGAAAATCAACGTGATTTTGGACGAGATCCAAGACGCGATGTTGGAAAAAGCGAGAAAGTTTCGAGACGAAAACATCGTCGATTGCGCGACGATGGCGGATTTAGAAAAAACGATCGAGGACGGGAAGTGGGCGAGGTGCGCTTGGGAAGGTTCGGACGAGGAAGAGAAGGAGATCAAGGAGAAAACGGGGGCGACCATCCGATGCTTCCCTTTTGAACAACCGAGCTCGGTTGGAAACTGCATCCAAACTGGAAAGCCAGCGAAAGAGGTATGCATATTCGCCAAGAGTTATTAAGAGAATGATTAGCTTTTTGTAATTTTGACCATGATTGGCATGCATGTAGTTTGTCTATTTCCTAGTACCAACTGGTACGTAATTTTGGCGCTTATTGTGTTTTTTATTGCTTTTTATTGCTATTTGCTATTAATACATCTGGTGCACCTGAGCGAGTGTTTTCGCATCTTTCTCCAGTTGGTTTCGATGCGAATCAATCGCGATTCTCAAAGCACCTGATATGTGTTTCTTTTTATTTGAGAACGCGTCGTCATCGAGCGCAATTTGAACCGCGTGGAAAGCATCCATGGGAAGCCAAACGGCGTTATGTTTAACGCGTTTCATCGCACTCGCGCGCGAATAAAGCTCCAACTCTTTCAGAGCCACCCGAGCGGCGCACGCCGGACGATTCGCCTTCAAATACAGCGAAATGAGCTTATCGCAATGCACGTTTTCTGTGAGAAATAAAGGTAACTCGAGATCTGGGTTCACGCTTAAGGCGCCTAAACACGCGGAATGAGCAATCATCCCATTCGTTTCCACGTTTTCAAACTTGTCCACGATTTTTCTCGACGCCACCCACGGGTTCTCATTGGCGAGGGTATTTGAGCTGTTCGATAACGAGCTCGAAACTTTCACACATTTAAAACCAATCGGTAACTTTGCCGAATGATGACTCTCGCTCGAATGCTGAATCGTTTCTGCCGCAAACGCACCGGCGCAACATGATATTTGACTCGCGACGTCGCGCAACTCGTGGTTTGAAAACCACAAAGAAACCAAATCCGAACAGTCATCGAAGAATCCGCGCTTTAACAAACTCTCGCACACAACTTTTACCGCGCTCTCATCGAATAAGGAAGCTATGTTGGTGAACTTCTGCTTTTCAATCGCGAGCTCTTCTAAATAGGCATCATTTTTTAAAAGAAGAAGACGCGCTTTTGTGAGCGCGACCATTCTCGCCATCGCCGCAAGAGGCGAACCAACGCCAATCTCGTCGTCTCCCGTTGGAGGATGGAGCTTTTTGTGTCGTTTCGGTTTTGGTGGAGGCGCGCGGTCGTTCGGTGGTTCTTGATTCTGACGTGCAACATCGTTGCCTTCGTCGTTGTCGTCATTATGAATGCGAAGTTTTTCAAATACGATCTCTTCTTGCGAGGACTCTGAGGATCCTTTTTCGACGTGCATTTCATCGTCCGTGCTTTCTTCTCCAAAATCGTCGTGCGTCGGTGCAAAGAACACTTCGCCGTCGGTACCGCACCTCTCGTCGCTTCTTGTCGCGGTCAACGCGGCTAAAGACTTTTCTAAACCGTGCAAATGACGTTGAACTGACTCGATGGCATCGTCTCGAAGTTGCGCGTTTTGCGGGTCTTTCGCGGCTTCACAAACTTTTCGTCGAGCTTCGTCGCCGAAGCGGACGGCGTCTTGGGCAGCGACTAACGCGGCGTCCTTCAACTCCCAACGATCGACGAGCATGGAATATAAAATCTCCGACGGAGAAACGATTGTAGCAGTTCCTTGGTCTTTGTCGTCTTGAGACTGGTGATTCAACTTGTGCGTTCGAGATTTTCTTTCAAGCGTTTCTCTCGCCGCGTAAATCGCCTCTCCAAACGGCAACGATTTAATCACTCGACCAATATCCGCCGTCGCACCACAGTTCACGCCCATTGCGTCGCACGCCGATTCGACAAGTGCACGTACACCTGAAAAGTTCGAATGTCTCGCCGCCGCCGGGGAATTGTACATGAAAAGTGTAGAAACGAACGCAGAAACGAAATCGTTTTCGTCGCAAGCGCGTCGCAGAGACGCGTGCCAAAGTCTTTCTTTAGCGTCGATGAGCCTAGCTGCATCTTCCTGCGATTCAAATTCAGTGACGAGCTCGGCTTCAGAGATTGCCGCCATTGTGAATTTCAAAGAGGCGTGAGAAAGACGCGAGGAGAAGACGCGTTCAAACGCTAACGCGACCGTTTCGTGATGCTCAAGCGCATCGTACGTGCGCGGATCTTGCGCTCCTCTTCCTCGATCTTGCGCGTTCTTGGCATCGTCGTCATCGTCACCAAGTATCGAAGTGCGAATCGTTCTTGCCGTTTCCGCTAGGATTTTATTCTCGCTGTCGTCAACTTTCTCTAAACGCAAAGCCGCTTGGAAAAACAATCTCGAAGCTTCTTCGTCCGAGTGACTCGTTTGTGCAGCTCTTCTCGCCAACATTGCCAACGCACGCGCGAAGGCTAACGCCGGTCGCTCGCCTTCGTAGCACAACAGACTTTCATCCTCTTCACTTTTCTTCTCGTAATCACCCGGAATGGCGCTGCCTAAAAATGCCAGCGCAATCTTCTCTGAAGCTTCGATTTCGCCTCGACGAAAAAGATCAACTACCACCATCGCCGGATCGCCTCTTTGTTTCGCGAATGCTTGGATAGCAATCGTATCTGGATCCAACGCACAGACGGAGGAAAGCGCGGAAGAAAGCGCAAAAACTAAGAGAACACGCGGTAACAAAGTAAATGCATCGTTCGAAACCTTTTTTGGCGTTGAACAGGCGCTGCCTTTTGAGGCTAATCGGAGCAACATGGCAAACCCGAACGCTTTGTGTGCTAGCATGCGCAGCTTCTTCGCCGACGTGAAGGAAGAGGATGAAGAAGACGCAATATCATGAACGCTCTGAGATAAAGCTGCTTCAATACTTTGTGCGCACGCCGCCAAATCTTTATCGTTTACAATCAGCGACTCCCACGCTTTTCGAACAGTCAAAATCGTTTGGCGTTGGAGCAAGCGTCTTTGGTCCCTGAACAACGCATCGTGCGCACTGCTCGAGGAGCTTCTACCAGTCATACTAAGGCCACCAGTACCAGTCGCTTCACACGTGGCAAGGTCGAGCCAATCGACAGCTTCGCGATTCTCGAGACCGCAGAAGTTACACCCGAGCAACTTTGCCATGCGTTCGACAGAATTCCCCGCCGCTCGAGAAAGTAACGAGGTCGCATTTTCAACCGCGTCGTTTTGGAACCGCATGTGCGCTCCAGACGATGAAGCGTTCTTTCCACTCGTCGCGAGTGCGCTGATACCACTTTTTCTCAAGAATAATAGTTCTTCTTTTTCCGCGCCCGTGGACGATTTCACAACGGAAAAAGCAACCCCGAGGTTCCCTAGTTTCCATTCAGCGACGTATCGTTTCACGAACTCTCCCCAATTCTGAACAAGATCATCGACTGTTTCCGAGGATGAAGCTAAAGTCGCGGCTATAGCATCAACAATCGACGTTCCATCGCTTTCAAAGTCCTTGCCAAGTGCTCGACGAAATCCTGCCGCGCTCACCCCTCTATCTAGACCAATCTCTGAAATCTCCGAGGCTAAAATCTTTGCAAACGTGTGCATCTCGCTTTTATCGACTCCAACATCATTCAAATCTCCGAAAAACGATATTCTCAAAGCGCTTAAAGCAGCTTCGGAACCTACACCGTTGATGGCCCACGATTCAAACTTGGCTAAATCAGATTCTAAAGTTTCAACGACCCTCAACGAATCCGCTACGGACCATTTCGAAACGCAGTTACTCGAAAAGAAGACGAAGATCTCCCCACTCTCGGAGTCGAAATACACGTCTCGAACGCTATCAGCACTATCAGTGATAGTAAACGTAGCCATGCGTCGGATTTCGTTCGTGCTCACAAACGTATACGCGGTAACGTGTTCCCTACCTAAATCTTCGTTTCCAAAGACCACTAAATTGCCGCCAGCTGTCGCCCGCGCTCCCGTAACGAACCAGTTTTGGGGAGCCGAATTCGTTGTGTCATTTTCGCGACATGAAGAAGTGATCAACGCATCACTTTTCAAAGCTCCTTTTGGTAACATCATTCGAAACAATACGCGTCTGTTTGCTTGCGAGTTTGAGCCAAACGCCCCCTTCGTATTCGCTGTCGACGAAGTAACGCACGTCACCGCCCCATCCCCGGTGACTATCACTGTCACCATCGACCCATCTAACTCTATCAGTCTGGGCGATACGTGCACTACTGGCGGCATGGTTCCTTTTGCACCGAGGCTAATCCCAAACTTTCCCAACAACGAACTCCCAATAGCCGCAGCCGAGGAAGACGATATCGATTGGCTCCCAACCGCAATCTCCGAAAGCGCTTCGCCGGATAAAACGTCCACGAAAACGACTTTTCGCCCGTCCGTACCACCAACACACACGATCGGCGACCGTTCGCCCGCACCGCTCACCAATCCTGCGCACGTCACCGAGTCTCCCAACCCCGCCGTTTCCAATTTCACCGCTTTCTTCGCCACCGCGCCTCCTTTCAATCGCAACGACGATTTATCCGCAGACTCCTCCACGGTAGCCACGTACATTTCCAAAACTTTCCCGTTAGTCTGCACCGTTCGACTACACGCGATCACGCGAAACAACGACGCGCCGTCGTCGTTCACAGATGTCGGCGCCAAAACGACGCTTTTCGCGCACAGCTCGTTTTTGGTGTCAGTTGGAAACGTGATTTCAATCGTCTTCACCGCTCTGCTCGCAGCATTCTCTCTTCGTTCCCCATCGCGCTCTTCCCGCCAAAAGACGATTTCGACCGCATTCTTTCCGCTTGTCGTTCGCCAGGACAGTAAACTCCCATCTCGCAATCGAACGATATCGCCGGAGCCGGAGGAAAAGTCATTCTGTTGTTTCTTTTCAATTCGCGTTCGATCTTCTTCTTCTTCTTCTTCGTTGTTTTTAAAATGAGCAGTAATGTTTCGAGTGCTCGCATCTTCCGCGCGTCCTCTTTCGTTCGCGAAAAGAGCCTCGTCGTCGTTTAAAACGAACAGCGGCGTTTCTTGCGCCGCGAATAACATCCCCCTTTTTTCCTTTGCGCCTGCTTTAATCTGAAGAAATTTGAAACAGAAAACAAACGTTCGTTAAAAAAGAGAAACAAGTGACTTGTGAGAATCTGATGAGAAATCAACAAAACGCGAGGAGGAAAGCGCGCGACGAGAGGAGAGAGTATGTTTTTATACTACGCGCGAATGAATGAATGATGATGATAAATCGTGATAAAAGTCAAAGTTTGCAAATTAAAACATGCTGCTATCTCGTCTATGTAATAATATTGTGTCTCTTAAAAATGTAATAACGTCTCTTTCGCGAGAGGAAATTTTCTTTCCTTTTCGCTTTCGGCTACGGCGCATATATAATACTCTAATTCATCCAAGTACACATACTTATTCCTTGCCAGCCTTCTTTGCCTTGGACGGGTCTTCCCCGATGTAGACGTCCAAGTCCCAGTCGGAATCGGTGGTCAAATCTTGGCCGGCGGCTAACTTGATCGCGCGAGACTTGGCCTTGGCCTTGATATCTTTTCTAGACAACTTCTTCTTCGGGCCCTTGACCTTGACGGTGTTACCCATCGCGTCGATGGTGTCCTCTTGCGGTCCATCCCAGTCCGTCTTTTCAGCCTTACCCTTTTTACCTTGGCCCCACCTGTTACCGCTGATGATGACTTCACCGGTACCCGGAACGTCCCAAGTTTCCTCCTTTAACGCGTCCGCGAATTCGCAGTTGTGCGTGATGAGCAAAACGCCGCCGCCGAATTCCTTGACCGCGCACGCCAAGGCGCCTAACGCATCTCTGTCCAAATAGTTGGTCGGTTCGTCCATGACGACGATGTGCGGTTGCTGCCACATGGCGGCACCGAGAACCAACTTAACCTTTTGGCCGCCAGACAAACCCTTGATTCTGTTGTGCGTACCAAATTCAGCTTCGAGACCAAAGTCAATCAAGTGCTTTTCGACGTTGGCGGTGGTTAGCGGGCGCGCGTACAAGCCAGCGCGCGCGGCTTCTCTTTCGTCGACGCGTTGGATCAACTTGGTGAAACCACACTTTTCGAGCTTCTCCTTTTCCATCCACGTCGTTTGGTCCATGGACAAGTTCTCCCACTTGACTTCGTACTCGTACTTGTTCTTCTTTTGGCGACGAGAGATGATCTTTTCGACAACCAACTTCATGACCGTGCCATCTTCTTTGGTGACGTTGATCTTTTCCTTCATCAATTTTTCTTCTTCCGGCGTGTATTGCATGGTGACCTTGGTCAAGTTTTCCTTATCTTCGCCGGTTTGAAATCGCCATCTGATGTACTCGTTCGGCGTCTTCTCCAAGTGCTGTTCGACGTGGTGGAACGCGTGCTGCGCGACGTACGCGTAACGCATGTTCGGGTGTCTCCAAACCGTACCTTGGTCCGGTTCAGCTTCACCAGTAAGCAACTTGATGAACGTGGACTTACCGGCACCGTTCGGGCCTAAGCACGCGACTCTGGAAGACAAAGAAAGTTGGATCGAGGCGCCTTGGATGATTTGCCTCTCCGTGTTCGGGTACTTGAACCAACAGTTGGTCGCCTTGACGATGGCTTTATCCTTGTTCTTTACGCCTTCTAAGAAACCAGGCGCCGGGAAGATGAACTTCAGTTCGTCGTTGGACAACTCGGTGTACTTCTTCGCGGCTGGGCACTGACGGATGAATTCAGTCAAGTTACCCTTGTACGTAACAAGCTTTCTCGTTTCGTAGTGGATGATGTGCGTGCACACTCTGTCCAAGAAACCGGCATCGTGCGAGACAATCATGGAAGAAATAGTCGTTTGAGAGATCAAATACTCCTCCAACCACGCGACGTTCTTAACGTCCAAGTGGTTAGTTGGTTCGTCCAAAAGCAAAATGTCCGCCTTCATCAAAATCGCTCTCGCCAAGGCGAGTTTCATCTTCCATCCACCAGACAACGCGGTGACGGCACCTTCTTGCATCGTTTCCGTAAATTGGAAAGTCGTCAAAACCTTCTTGACTTCATCTCTGCTGGTTCCGTGCTCCTTGATGACATCATTGGCAGAGATGAAGTCGACGACGTTCATGTCCCCGACATCGCCTTGGATGTCGTGTTCAACGTACACCGTTCTCAACTCTTCCGGTGGCGGGAAACCGTCCACTTGACCGTTGTTGATGGCCTTCATGAGCGTCGACTTACCGCAACCGTTCGGGCCGCACAAACCGTATCTTTTACCCTTCTTCATGTGCAAAGTGGCGTTGTTGAGCAAAATGAGCGCACCGTACGCCAAGGAAAAGTCGCACTTGCACAAGTCTTCGCCTTCTTCGTCTTCAACTACGAAGACTTTCTTCGTGGACAAGTACAACTCTTCGGCCTTGGAAACCAAAGTTGCCGTCAAGGCATCCGCGTCGGCGTAAAACACTTTCATGTACGGCGTCGCGCACGACTTGGTCCACTGGTCCTTGTCAAAGTTCTTTTGCAAGAGCGCGTTGACGGACAAGGCGCAAATGTGATTAAAGATCGGCGCAACCGCCGGATCTTCGACAAACTTCGCAACGTCCGCGTCCGAGGCACCAGTTGCGGTGACCATGAGCGCTTGTAACTCTTTCGAAACCATGGATTCATCGTAGTGAGTAGAGGCATCTTCGGCTTCCGCGGCGGCGGATTCCGCGGTTTCGCCGGCGGCGTTCAACAACGTCTTGTACGCTCTCGTACAAACCGTTCTGCATTCCGGATCGGCAACTTCGTCCATCGCTCTCTTCAACAACGGCAATAACTTCGGGACAAACGGTTTGGCATCCATCGGATCTTCGACCAACTTACACATGTTGTCGATGATAACCGCGGATTTACGCTTAATCGCAGTCATTTGCGAGTGCGATAAACCTCTCATCAAAAGCGGACCGAGAATAGACAAGGTCGGCGACTCGACTTGTTGAACAAACGTCGTCGCGGCGAGCTTGTGCACGCACTCCGGCACTTCGTCAATCTTGACGATGCACTCAATCAACGTCGGTACGAACGGCTCAATGTCCAAGTTACCAATCGTCGACGCCGCCTTGGCCATCGTATCCGAAGACTTCTCCTTGACTTCATCTCTCATGTCAACCATGACTTGCGCAATTTCCGGAACCAATTCCGGCAACGCCGCGGCGACCGACTTCGGTGCAGCTCCGACGAAAAAGTCAATGACTCTCAACGCAGCCATCTTGGATTGCCAAAACGGACTGGCAAAACCGGCGAAAATAGCTTTTTGGCACGCTCTGATGGCAAACGGCGACAACTTGGACAAGATGGCATCCACCGCCGGGTCCGCCGCTTCTCTCACGTCTTTGGACTTGTTATCCCCGGCCAAGATAATAGCCACTTCTAACAACTCAATCATGAACGGTTCCTCTTGAGCGCCCGATTTCGTGGCCAACTCCCCGATTTTCTTCGCCGCGTTCGCTCTCGTTTCCGGCTCTTTCTTGTTCGTGGCGTCTTTTTGCAAAGACGCCACGACTTCCGCGGTCACCACGGAGGACGGTTTCGGTACGGTGCACTTCGCGGGAGCCATTGTGTATTAAATAGTTCTGTTGTTATGCGTGAAGAAGAATAAGCGAAGAAGTCGTCGGTTAGTAGTGAACACAAAGAAAAGAAATCAAATTGGAAAGAAGAAGAAGATAAAACGTGTCTGGCCGACAAAGTTCCAAAAAGCGTTCACACGGAAAAAATGTTCCATCATCTGGTCCGGAAACCGAACGAAAAGAGCACCGAAACATCCACGCATTACGAGTTAAGATTTAAATCTACTCGCAACGAAAACATCTCGACGACATTTTCGCTCCTTTCGCTCCAAAAATCGCTCGCAACGGGGTAAAAAGCGCGCGGATGTTCCGTGGGGGTGTGGCGGCATAAAATGCTTCCTCTTTCTTCAGCCGCCTAAAATTTTTCCCTTTTCCAATCGCGCGCGAAGAACCAACGATGAGAGACGCGAATCGAAACTTGCGAGAACGACGTTCGAGAATCGTTCGCGAATATGTTCTGCGTGCGAAAAGAGAGTCAGTCACTTTTGCGCGCAGTTTGCGTACCTTTTGAAAAGATAGATGTGTGGTAGTGCGATGTGTGCGTTTGTGTGAAGAACTTTTCTAAAGTTTGATGAGCTTCGTTCCTGGCCGTCGGTTTCCATCTCTGATAAAATCGAAAAGAAAACAACAAAGGGGTGGAGAAAACGAAAAAGAACAACTCTGTCGAAAAAGAGACAAGAAGCAAGTCAAACAGCAAGAAAATTCTCTTT
>Ga0255773_10002483_pt1 | contig 17064 bp, 18 predicted proteins | sample 011ome_17_FD_179971 | JGI IMG/M metagenome (GOLD analysis project Ga0255773, IMG submission 179971) | Coastal salt marsh microbial communities from the Groves Creek Marsh, Skidaway Island, Georgia - 011502XT metaG (version 2) | ecosystem: Environmental > Aquatic > Marine > Intertidal zone >...
GTCTTTTTCTAAAACTTTCTCTTGTTGCTAAGCTTGCTTTTTTACCAACTAAGGCATCTAAAACTTTTTCTTCAGCTGATTTTTGTGCTTGGGCATGAACTTCTTTTCTCATTTTTACTTTTTCCATACCAATAGCAATTTCAATTAAATCTCTAACTATTTGCTCAACATCTCTTCCAACATAACCAACCTCAGTAAATCTTGTAGCTTCAACTTTAACAAATGGCGCTTCCGCAAGTTTTGATAGTCTTCTGGAAATTTCAGTTTTACCAACTCCTGTTGGCCCAATCATTAAAATATTTTTTGGCAAAACTTCATTTTTCATTTCACCTTCAAGCGCTTGTCTTCGCCATCTATTTCTTAAAGCAATGGCGACAGCTTTTTTAGCTTTGTTTTGTCCTACAACAAATCTATCTAATTCTGAAACTATCTCTCTTGGAGATAGTGAACTTACTAGGGAACTTTCTTCCTTAGCACTTTTGTCTTTAGGAACCAAAGGAGTTACGTTTGAGTTTTCCATTATATTTTTAAAACCTTAATATTATCATTTGTAAACACACAAATTTCAGAAGCCACTTGAATTGCTTTTTTTGCAATCTCTTCGGCACTCTTATCTGTTTCCATTAAAACTTTTCCAGCAGCCAAGGCATAATTACCACCTGATCCAATTCCAATTACATCACCTTCAGGTTCCAAAACATCCCCAGTTCCAGAAATAATATAACTATTTTCTTTGTCTCCTATTGCCATTAGCGCTTCTAATCTTCTTAAATATTTATCTGTTCTCCAATCTTTTGCCAATTCAACAGCCGCCCTTGATAAATTTCCAGCATGTTTTTCAATTTTAGCTTCTAATCTTTCAAATAAAGTTAAAGCATCAGCGGTAGATCCTGCAAATCCGGCTACTACATTTCTTTTATCAATTTTTCTAATCTTTGAAGCAGTGCTTTTGACAACAGTATTTCCCATACTGACCTGTCCATCACCAGCTACTACCACTTCATTATTTTTTCTTACTAGTACAATTGTTGTCATGATTGATAAATGGTAACTATTTATGATACTTCAAGTGTTTATACTAATATTGATATAGAGCGATTATGTATGTATACCTCTAAAAATATATGGCTAGAAAAGGAAAAATATCCAGAAAAACTAAAGAAACCAGCATTAGTGTTGAGGTTAATATTGATGGAAAAGGTAAATACCAAATTGATACTGGTATAGGTTTTTTAGATCATATGCTTGAGCAATTATCAAAGCATTCTCTTATTGATTTAAAAGTAAAAGCTAAAGGCGATACTCATATTGATCTTCACCACACTACAGAAGATACGGGAATTGCAATTGGTGAAGCTTTAAAAAAAGCTGCTAAAAAATTTGTTGGTATTAAAAGATATGCCCACAGAGTTATTCCAATGGATGAAACCTTAACTAGGGTTGCAATAGATGTTTCAAACAGACCTTATTTAATTTGGAAAGTAAAATTAAAAGTTGAGAAACTTGGTGAGATGGACACAGAACTATTTAAAGAATGGTTCCAGGCATTTTCACAATCAGCTGGTATTACAATGCATGTTGAAAATATTTATGGAGATAATAGTCACCATATTATCGAGTCTTGTTATAAAGCATTAGCAAGATCATTAAGAGAAGCATTAGAGATGGATCCAAGAAGTAAAAAAAGTATACCATCCACTAAAGGCTCACTATAAGTTTAATGAATGTCACAATTGTTGATTATAACTCGGGCAATATAAGTTCAGTAATTAACTCTTTTAAGGAAGTTGCTAAAGATAAAGTAAATATCGAAGTAACTTCAGATTTATATAAGATTAAATCTTCTGATAAAGTGGTTTTACCAGGGCAGGGTTCGTTTAAAAGTTGTGTTGATGCACTTAACAATATTAATGGTTTAGTAGATGCTTTAAATGAATTTGTAATAAGTAACAAAAAACCACTTCTTGGAATTTGTGTTGGGCTTCAAATGTTTGCAGACACTGGGTATGAGGAGACAGAAACTAAAGGCCTAGGGTGGATATCAGGTAAGGTATCAAAAATTGATAATCAAAATGGAAAATTTAAACTACCTCATATTGGTTGGAATCAAATCAATATTTTAAAAAATAGTAAGATTTTTAAAAATATAGAAAGTAATTCTCATATGTATTTTGTTCACAGTTATGAATTTATCCCTGAGGACAAAAATGTAATCTCAGCAACAACAGAGTATTCTTCAAATATTGTTTGCTCTGTTGAAAAGGAAAATATTTTTGGAACACAATTTCACCCTGAAAAAAGTGATAAAACTGGGCTTAAAATAATCAATAATTTTATAAATTTATAAAATGAAAATATTTCCTGCAATAGACATTAAAGATAAAAAATGTGTAAGGTTAATTAAAGGAGACTTTGGAAATAAAACTGAATATGAAATGTCTCCAGTAGATCAAGCTGCTAAATATAAAGATTATGGTTTTAAAAACCTACATATAGTTGATTTAGATGGGGCTTTAACTGGTGAAATAGTTAATCTTGATATTATTCAAGAAATAGTTGCCAAATTTGAACTTAAAATTGAAATTGGTGGAGGGATAAGAAATTTTGATAGTATTAAGAAATATACTGATGTTGGTGTTGAGAAAGTTATTTTAGGAAGTGCAGCTATAAAAGATAAAAACTTTTTAAAAGAAGCTTGTGAAAAATTTCCAAATAAAATTGCATTAGGTTTAGATGCTAAAGATGGATATCTATCTGTCTCTGGTTGGAAGGAAAATTCTAATCTATTAACTTTAGATTATTTGAATGAAGTAAATGATTATGGTACTAGCAGATTGATTTATACTGATATTAATAGAGATGGAATGAAGCAAAGTCCTAATTTTGAAGAAACATCTAAAATTGCGAACATTTCAAATTGCCCTGTAATTATATCAGGTGGAGTTTCGTCTATTGATGATATTAAAAAAGCTAAAGAATTAAATAATAAAAACATTGAAGGTATTATCGTTGGAAAAGCTATTTATGATGGTGATATTAAATTAGAGGAATTGGCTAAGGAATTAGATGCTTAAAAACAGAATAATACCTTGTTTGGATGTTAAAAATGGTCGAGTAGTTAAAGGGATAAACTTTGTTGATTTAAAAGATGCAGGTGATCCAGTTGAACAAGCAAAAATTTATTCTGATGGAGGAGCGGATGAAATTTGTTTTTTAGATATTACAGCTTCAAATGAAAATAGAAATACTATTTATGATGTAGTGGAAAAAACTTCTAAGAAATGTTTTGTACCTTTAACAGTTGGAGGAGGAGTTAGAAGCGTTGAAGATATTAATAAATTACTTAACTGTGGTGCAGATAAAGTGTCAATCAATACTGCTGCAGTTCAAAACCCAGAAGTAGTAGTTGAAAGCTCTAAGAAGTTTGGTTCACAATGTATTGTTGTTGCTATAGATGCAAAAAAAAATTTTGAAAATTGGGAAATTTTTACTCATGGTGGAAGAAATAACACAGGAATTGATGCGATAGAATTTGCAAAAAAAATGGAAGATAGTGGGGCAGGAGAACTCCTAGTAACCTCAATGGATAGAGATGGTACACAGGTTGGCTACGATAATGACTTAATATTTAATATATCCTCTAAAGTAAACATTCCTGTTATTGCTTCTGGAGGAGTTGGTAACCTTGATCATTTAGTAGATGGGATAAGATTGGGAAATGCTAGTGCTGTTTTAGCTGCATCCATATTTCATTATGGAAAACATTCAGTAAATGAGGCTAAGGAATATCTGGATTCAAAAGGAATACCTGTTAGAATTTAATATGCTTGGTACGTTAGAAAATTTAATAAAACTTGCAAGAGAAAGAAAATCAACACCCATAGAAGGATCTTATACAAATCAACTACTTACCGACAAAGCACTTAGTAAAGCCAAAGTTTTAGAAGAAGTTGATGAATTAATTGAAGCAATAGAGAAAGACACAAACAAAATACATGAAGCTGCAGATGTATTTTACCATTTATTGATGTACCTTGAAGCTAATAGTGTAAAAATTGAAGAAGTGATGGAAGAATTAGATAAAAGAAAAAAATGAGTTATGACGATAATAATATTTTTGCAAAAATTTTAAGAGGAGAGATACCTTGTAACAAAATTTATGAAGATAATTATGTTTTGTCATTCCATGATATTAATCCTCAAAAAAAAATTCATGCTTTAGTCATTCCTAAAGGAAAATACATTGATTTGGATGATTTTACCTTAAATGCTTCCCCAGAGGAGATGGTTGGGTTGCTTAAAGGTATAAATATAGTAGCTAAAAAGCTAGGTATTTCAACAGAAGTAGGTAAAGGGTATAGGGCTCTTGCCAATATAAGTGATAATGGTGGTCAAGAGGTTCCACACTTACATTTTCATTTGTTTGGGGGCGAAAAAGTTGGAAAAATGGTCGAGTGACGCAAGAAGTCAAAAGAAATTATTTAGAAATAAATTCAATTCAAGATCTTAATAAGGTTGTTGAACCTGCAGGAGATTATTCTTTAAATTTATTGGAGCCAATAAATTTTCAACTGAATAAATTTTTTTATAAAAATATTGGCAAAAAACATAAATGGACTGATCGATTAATTTGGACAGAGACTCAATGGATAGATTATGTGTCTAATAAAAATGTTAAAACATATATATTTAAATTTAAAGATGATTTAGCTGGCTTCTTTGAACTAATATTTCATCTTGAAAAAAAAGAGGTTGAGATTGCTTACTTTGGATTATTAGAAGAGTTTCAAAATAAAAAATTAGGATCATATTTATTGTATCAAGCTATTCAAAAATCTTTTAGCAGAAATATCCATAGAGTTTGGGTTCACACTTGTTCCTTAGATCACAAAAATGCTTTACATAACTATATTGCAAGAGGTATGAAAATATTTAAAACTGAAACTATAAAAATTTAGTTTTGTGAAGGTAGATTGAATAAATTTTTATCTATTTGTTGATTAATCAGAATTGAAGATAAATAAGTAATATTAACATTCTGATAGATATCTTTTGTTTGCCAGCCAATTAAGTTGAATGTATCGTTATCAAAAAAAACATTTATTTTACTGTCACTTTCTTCAATTTCAAAAGCTATATGAGTTTTATCTAATTTTTTTTCTTTTAAATTATATATTTTTTTTATTAAAAAACTTTTATCTAAAATTAAGTTAAGTGGTGTTTTGTTAAGTGGATATCTATAAAAGCTAGTTATAGTTTTAATTACCAATGATTTACCATTTGAAACTAATATCTTGTTATTTTTTTGATATTTACAATAAATTTTCTTGGGATAATAAATTATACAATTCCCAGTTTCTATTTTTCCATTAATGTTTTGTTCAAACTTAAAACTCAAGGATTTAGTATTTTGCAAATTTTCTATTATTTTATCCTTATTGTCTGCATAAGTTTTTGAAAATAAAATAAAAAAAAATAAAATAAAAATGTATTTAAACATTAAAGAACATCTCTTTTGCCGACATGATTTGCTTTACTAACAACACCATCAGCTTCCATCATATCAATAATTCTTGCAGCTCTATTGTAACCAATCTGAAGTTTTCTTTGTAAAAATGATGTGGAGGCCTTTCCTTCTGATCGAATAATTTCTAAAGCCTGTTGATACAAATCGTCTTTATCTCCTTGGCTCTTACTTTCACCAATTTCTTTTTCATCAGCAAAGTTTAATATTTCATCAATGTAATCTGGTTCAGCTTGAGTTCTAAGAAAATTGTTAATTTTTTCTATTTCATTATCAGATACAAATGGTGCATGTATTCTTACGATTCTATTAGCTGAGGACATATAAAGCATGTCTCCTTTACCCAATAGTTGTTCGGCTCCTTGTTCTCCAAGAATAGTTCTGCTATCTATTTTTGAAGTAACTTGAAAAGATATTCTTGTCGGAAAATTCGCCTTAATAGTTCCGGTTATCACATCGACACTTGGTCTTTGAGTAGCCATTATAATATGAATCCCTGCAGCTCGAGCCATTTGAGATAATTTCTGGATATAGTTCTCTATTTCTTTTCCTGCAACTAGCATCAAGTCAGACATTTCATCTACAACTACAACAATATACGGCATAGGCAGTTTATGTTTGGCGTTATACCCATCTATATTTCTAACACCTTCTTTAGTCATTAATCGATATCTACTTTCCATTTCTTTAACCACCCATCCAAGTACTGAGGCAGCTTTTTTTGCTTCTGTTATAACTGGACATAAAAGATGTGGAATGCCTTCGTATGTTGAAAGTTCAAGCATTTTTGGATCTATTAAAATAAATTTACATCTCTCAGGAGTATGCCGATATAGTAGAGATAATATAATTGTGTTAATACAAACAGATTTTCCAGATCCAGTAGTTCCGGCAATAAGCAGATGTGGCATTGAAGCTAAGTCACCAACAATAGGTTTTCCAGAAATATTTTTCCCAAGAGCAATTGGAAGTTTAATTTCTTTTTTTTTAAAATCAGCATTATTTAAAATTTCACTTAAATAAACATTTTCTCTTGAATTATTTGGAAGTTCAATTCCCACAGTATTACTGCCAGGTATTGTTGCAATTCTAGCAGACTCAGAGCTAGTATTTCTGGCAATATCATCTGATAAATTAATTATTTTGGATACCTTTACTCCAGCTGAAGGCTCAAACTCATTAAGTGTTACCACAGGTCCATGACTAACCTTTTTTATATTTCCATTTACACCAAAATCCATTAGTATTTTTTCTAAAAATTCAGAGTTAATATTTTCATTTTTACTTAAATTTTCTCTTTCTTTTTTACTAGGAATTTTTAACAAATTTATATTAGGCAATAGAAATTTAAGTTTATTGTTTGTTTTGTTCTCAGTTTTTATAAATGGCAGGTCTTCTTGAATAAGATTTTTAATTTCATCTTGAGGAATATACTCATTAATTATTTCACTTTTATCTGTGTAATTTTTACTTTCATTTTTATTTAATATATTTAAAATTTTTTTAATTGATAAATAAAAATACTTTGGACTAAAATTAACACTTGTAAGAAACAAAAATACTATCAATACAACTAATAGATAAAAAAAAATATTTTCATTTGTTTGTATAAGTGAATTAAAAAATGTTTGATTCAAATAATTTCCTACAAAACCACCATTACCATTTATATAAAGTGTAAAAGTTTTTGAAAAAAAATGAGTTATAAATAGAGTTCCAAATAAACAATAAATAGTGGCAAAAAAAGTATTTTCAATGATTAAGAAAAATTCTTTCATTCTAAACACATTTATACCAGTAACTATAAAAGTGATTGCCAATGGATAAGCCATAAAACCAATTGATTGAAATAATAGGTCAGAAGCAAAACTCCCTTGAAAACCTAATAAATTTTTAATTTCACTATTTTCTGGAAAAATGAAATTGGGATCTTCTGGAGAATAAGTTAATAATGCTGCAAGCAACATTATACCTCCAAGAAAGATGAAAATCCCAAGAACTTCTGCCAATCTTTTAATAGCAAAATTCATTAATAAATTCGCAGTTTTTCTAATATTCATATAAATGACTCAACTTAATCACTTTGTATCATCTAATTTTTATTGTTAAAATTAAAAATATTATGAGAGTATGTATATTAGGTGATGGTCTTTCAGCATTAACCCTAGCAAAGGCGTTAATTAATCAAAATATTTTTGTAGATATTTTTATAAAAAAAAAGGCTCAAAATATTAATCGAACTAGGACACTTGGTATTTCAAAATATAGTTCAGATTTTATTAACAAGAATATAATTAATATAGAAAAAATTCTTTGGAAAATAAAAAGAATCGAAATTTTTACTGATAATCTAAAAAATGAAAAAATACTAAATTTTAATAAAAAGGATCAACTTTTTTCAATTATTAAAAATTATGAATTGTATAGAATATTAGAAAAAAATTTATCTAAAAATAAATATTTCAAAAAATCAATTATAAATCAAGAAGAACTATCCTTAGTAGAAAATTATGAAATTATTATAAATTGTGATTATCATCACAAAATTACAAAAAAATATTTCAGTAAAAAAATTATAAAAAAATATAATAGTGTAGCCTATACAACTATTATTAATCATGAAAATATTTTAAATGATACTGCTGTACAAATTTTTACTAAGCAGGGTCCTATAGCATTTTTACCTATAAATAATAATCAAACTTCAGTAGTTTATTCAATTCATAACTCCATTAATAAAAATAATGATAATATTAAAGAGCAAATTCATCATTATAATTATAAATATAAAATCAATGAAATTGAAAAAATTGAACATGTTGAATTGAAATCTTTAGACCTAAGATCTTATCATTATAAAAATATACTAGCTTTTGGAGATTTGCTACATAGACTCCACCCGTTGGCAGGTCAGGGTTTTAATATGACTGTTAGAGATATTATGGAATTAACAAAAATAATTAAAAGAAGATTAGAACTTGGCTTACCTTTTGATCAATCGGTATGTAGTGAATTTGAAAATAATATTAGACATAAAAATTTAATTTTTTCTAATGGAATCAATTTAGTCCATGAATTTTTTAATGTAGAAAGAAAAATGAAAAATAGTGTATTAAGTAAATCTGTTAAATTTATTGGAAACAATTCTTCCATAAACAAAATATTTACCACAATTGCAGATAAGGGAATTTTTTTTTAAATCATTGAAGCGTTGTATTTTCAAAAATATCATGAGAGTATGTTCGTAAAATTTCAGCAATTTTATTTTTTCTTAAATCAATAGTTTTAGCTTCTAAAAGAACTTGTTTCTCCTCCAAGGAGAACGGAGAAGCCATTGCTAAAGCATTGATTGTTTCATTTAGGCTTTGTTTTTCAAGAGCTTTCCAGTTAATAATAAATCCTCTTTTTTCAAATAATGATTTTAAATCTTTGAAAATTAATTCAAGGTCAGTAAATTTAAGTTCTTCACTTTGATTTTTGAGATCATTATCAAATTTATCGAAATTGATTTTATATTGTCGATATTTTTTATCAGATTTTATTTCACTAATTGTCTCAAATCTTGTTAAGCCCTGTAATTCAATTAAAAAACTACCATTTTCTGACTGTTCGAAACTAGTAATTTTGCCCAAACATCCAATTTTGTGTAATTTAGGATTTAATTCTTGATTATTATTTGAGCTTAAAGGTTGTATCATTCCTATTAATTTATCCATTTTCATACTGTCGTTAACCATATCAACATATCTAGGCTCAAAAATATTTAATGGTACAGATGTTTTTGGAAAAAGAATAAAATTACTTAATGGAAAAACAGGTATGATTTCTGGTAAATTTTTTTTTTCCATTTTATATATTGGTTAATTTAAAATATAACATTTTTATCAAAATTACTATATGGATCTTGAAATTGGAAAAAAACTTATTCAAGAAAAAAAATTTGATCAAGCATTATCTTTTTTTTTAAATGAATTAGAGAAAGGAAATAAATCACTAAAATTATATTTTTTTTTAGGATTTATATATTTTGAACTAAATCAAATTCAGAATAGTATTAATTATTATAACTTAGCTTTAAAATTACAGCCACAATCAATAGATCTAATTTTAAGACTTGCTAATGCCAACTATGTTCTGGGAAATTTTTTATCAGCAAAAAACCTATATTTAAAAGTTATAAAATTAAATCCATACAATCCAAGTGGATATTATGGTCTTTATTTAATTAATCCTCAACATCTTACTTCTAAATACATTCCAAAATTAATTAAAATAAAAGATAAAACTTTAAACTTAAATGAAAATTATTTGGTCGAATATTTATTATCAAAAATAGCGAAACAAAAAAATGATTATGAGGCTGAATTAAAACATCTTAAAAATTATCAAAAAAATTGTTTTAAATCTAAAAATGATCATAATTTACAAGGTTTGTTTTACTATAGTAAAGTTATTCCTCAGCATTTTAATAAAATTAAATTTAATAAAAATTTATCACATGATTTCGAATTAAAGAATATTTCACCAATTTTTATAATAGGACTCCCACGTTCTGGATCAACCCTAGTTGAATCTATAATTAGTGCTGCAAAAGATAATATAATCAGCTTGGGCGAAACTTCAATTTTTAATACATCTATACTTAATCAAATTAAATATCAAATATTTCAAAAGAATTTTGAAATGGAAAAATATACTTTAAATATTAATGTTAATGAATTGAAAAAAGATGTTCTAAATAGATATCAAAATTATTTACCCAAAAATAATAAAAATTTTTTTTTTATTGATAAGTCATTAGAAAATTTTTTTAATATTGACTCAATATTAAATATTTTTCCCAATGCTTTGTTTATTAATACTAAACGAAATTTTAATGACTCCACAATTGCTATATACCAGGCAATGCTACCAGACTTGCCATGGACTCACTCTATTTTAGATATTTTGGATTATACTAATAACTATATAAAAATAATAAGTTTTTTTAAACAAAAGTACTCTAATCAAATTTTAACAATAGATTTAGAAGAATTAACTAATAATCAAGAAATTTATACTAAAAAAATATTTGAGTTTTGTAATTTAACTTGGACACCAGAAATTTTAAAATTTTATAAAAAAAAAGATTTAATGGTTAAAACATTAAGTAATAATCAGATTAGAGGTCAAATTTACTCATATAATCAAAAAAAATATAAATCTTACGAGAAACTTTTAGAAACTTTTAAAGACAAATATGATTGGTTAAATTAGTTATTCAATTATATAATCTTTCCAATGATACTTTGGATTGCTTCTTATCCCAAGAGTGGAAATACATGGCTTAGAACTTTAATTAGTTCATATTATTATTCTGATGATGGAGTTTATTCTGATAATGTAATTAATAAAATAGGTCAATTTCCAGAAAAGAGGCACTTTACAGAATTTGAATATAATCAAAATATTATTACTGATACCTCAAGATTTTGGTTGAAGGCACAGCAAAAAATAAATCAAGATAGAAAACTTAGATTTTTTAAAACCCATAATGCTTTTGGAGAATTAAATAATCAAAAGTTCACAAATAAAGAAAATTCAATAGGGTGTATTTACATAGTTAGGGATCCTAGAAATGTAATAACGTCTTTAAAAAATCATTATGAGATGAATGATGAACAAGCGCTTAAATGGATGACTAATGAAAATAAATTCATATATGATGTTCAAAACTTCGATAAAGATGGGTATAGTGATTTCCAATTTATAAGTTCGTGGGAAACAAACTATAATTCTTGGACAGTTCAAAAACAAATACCAATAAAGCTTGTTAAATATGAAAGTTTATTAAAAGAAACTTATATAGTTTTTAGAGATATTGTTGATTTTATTAATAAATTAACTGGTATTAATAAACAAATAGATAAAGAAAGATTGAAAAATTCAGTGCAAACTACTTCATTTAATAAATTAAAAAATAATGAAGAAAAGTATGGTTTTTCTGAAGCTGTTTTGTCTCAAAAAACAAATAAAAAAATCCCATTTTTTTTTCTTGGTCCCGAAAACGATTGGAGAAAGATTTTATCAGATGATTTAAAAATAAAGCTCAATAAAATTTATGAAAAAAAATTAACAGAGTTGTCTTATATTTAGTGTCTAATAAATTATTTTCATACTTGCTATATTTTTAAAAAACTACTAATTTCAACAATTATATAACAAGCGGGCATAGCTCAGTGGTAGAGCGTCTCGTTGCCAACGAGAAGGTCGAGGGTTCGACCCCCTTTGCCCGCTCCAAAATTGACATGCATCAAATTAAGAGATTAAATATTGAAGAATTATTTAATTTAGCCCTCCAAAATCAAAAAAAAAATAATCTTGTTAAAGCAAAGAAAATTTATAACAAAATATTAAATCTCCATCCAAAATTTATTGAAGCTTATAACAATCTAGGATTGATCTATAGATCAGAAGGAGAAAATGAAAAAGCAATTCAATGTTTTGAAAAAATAATTAAGATCAATCCAAATTTGATTAATGCACATAATAACTTAGGAATAATATTTCAAAAAATTGGAGAGAATAAAAAAGCTAAAGATTGTTATGAAAAAATAATACAAGCAGATCCTAATTTTATAATGGCTCAATATAATTTTGGATTGGTTTTGAGACATTTGGGTGAATATGAAAAAGCTATAAATTGCTTTAAAAAAGTAATTGAAATAAATCCTAGTATTGTAAATGCTCATAATAATCTTGGAGTAACTTATGCTGATTTAGGAAGATATGAGGAAGCTATTAATTGTTATATAATTGCTCTAAAACACGATAACAAACATAAAAAAGCTAAAGAAAATTTAATATCTGCACTAACTTATTATCAATCAAATAATGATAATCCAATTATTGTCACAAATAATTTATTAAAAAAATTACATAAGGATGTTTCAAACAATTTAGAAGATAGCAATTTAGAAACCTTTTTTAAAAAATCGTTTAAAATAATTGATAATATAAAAGAAGATATTAAAGGAATTGATTATATTGAAACACAAATATTTAGAAGAAATTCCAAAAACCTAAATTGTGATAGGCATCATAAAGTTTTTAATCAACTTAAAATCATTCCAAAATTTTGTTTTAGTTGTTTTAAAATTCAAATTGAACCAAAAACTATTATTGAATTAATAAAATTATTCTTTATTTTTGATAATTTTCATTTCCCTAATAACAATTGGAGAAAGTGTATGATTGAACTAAGAACAGAAGTTCAAGGAACTTATAAAGGATATATCTATTGCTCGAGTATGGATGAAACAAAAAAAATTGTAAATGACCTTAGTTCTGCCCTAGGTAAATCATTAGAGTATAAAATTAGTGTAAAACGAGGTTGTTCTGAATTTTATAATTCATTTCCAAATTTTAAACAAACCGATAAAAATGAGAATAATTTTATGAATTTCAAAGACAGTTGGAACAAAATAGAACAAAAAGTGGAGAGCGAAATAAAGCTAAATAACAAAATTTTAAAAGAGTCTATTTCAGGATTTTCAATTTCTGATTTTTTAATTATCAATCATTGGTTAAATTATGCTAAGGCAATAAATGATATTTCGTATAAAAAAGTTAGTACTAATTTTATTCATTCTAAGTTTGTAGCAGAAAAAATGTCAAACCAATTAGAAATACGAAGAAAACAATTTTTAGGTTAAAAATATATTGTGAAAGATGATCTATTTAAGAAAAAATGTATACCTTGTGAGGGAGGTGTTATCCCTTTCGATATATCAGAAATACACAAATACCAAAAAAAAGTAGATGGTTGGAATATTATTAAAGATAAAAATGAAATATTTTTTTTAATAAAAAAATTTACCTTTAAAAATTTTTTGGAAAGTCAAAAGTTTGTTAATATTGTTGGGCAAATTTCTGAAAATGAGGGTCATCATCCAGATATATTGTTTGGTTGGGGTTATGCTGAAATCAAAATTACTACACATGCAATAAAAGGATTGTCAGAAAATGATTTTATTTTAGCTGCTAAAATAGATCAATTAATTAATGTCTAAAATGTCTAGTTTTTGAAAAAACTAGGATTGTATCAGTTTCGTTTGCAAAATTAATAATTTCTTTGTCTCTAACAGATCCAGAAGGTTGTATAACTGCAGTTACACCTGATTGTACTAATTGTTCAATTCCATCAACGAATGGAAAAAATGCATCAGATGCAGCAACAACATCATTTTTTGTTTTCATAAATTTTTCCATCTTATCTATTGCAATTTGACAACTATCTAAACGACTTGGTTGGCCAGATCCAATTCCTACTGTTGTTTCGTTTGCAGCAAGCACTATCGCATTAGATTTTACATATCGGCAGATATTAAATGCAAAAATCAGATTTTTCATTTGTTTGAAAGTTGGCTTTCTTCTAGAAACAATCTTAAAATCTTTATTACTAAATTTTTTTAAATCCTCTGTTTGTACTAATAATTCCTCATTTGAAGAAATTAACCTCAATTTTTCTTTGGAAGAATAGTTTGTAGCATCAATTAATCTCAAATTTTTCTTCTTCTTTAATAATTTAAGTGCACTTTTAGTAAATCCATTTCCGATAATGACTTCTAGAAATAATTTATTTAATTCTGAGGCTAAATTTAAATCTACATTAAAATTACAAGATACTATTCCCCCAAAAGCACTAATGGGATCACAAGCAAGTGCAGATTTATAGCTTTTAAGATGATCTTTATTTATTGAAACTCCACATGGATTAGCATGTTTAATTATGACTGTTCCAATATTTTTTGGTAGTGATTTTGAAATAGTTAAAGCCGCAAAAATGTCGTTATAATTATTATAACTTAGTTGCTTTCCATGAATTTGATCTAATTTTATAGAGCTATTTTTGGAATATATAGCACTTTCTTGATGTGGATTTTCTCCATAACGTGGTGTTTCAATTAGATTGGTATGAGAAATTCTTTTTTCAGGAAAAATTATATTATTTTTTTTATTAAAATAATCAGCAATAACTGAATCGTAATAAGCAGTTTCTGTAAAAGCAATTCTTGATAATTTTTCTCTAAATTCTATGGATGTGGTTCCTTTATTTTTTTTTAACTCATCAATTAGTTCCCCATATTGATTTGAAGAAGTTATAACTGTTACATCATGATAGTTTTTGGCTGCAGATCTGACCATTGTTGGTCCACCCACATCAATATTTTCAATTATTTTTTCATGTCTTTTGGTATTTTTTAATGTCTCTTCAAAGGGGTAAAAATTTACAATAACTAAATCTATATTTTCAAAATTGTTATTTTTTAAATCTTTTAAGTGTAATTTACTTTTTCTTTTGTTTAAAATCCCTGCATGTATTTTTGGATGAAGAGTTTTTACTCTACCTTCTAGAATTTCGGGCGAACTAGTGAATTCAGAAACTTCTATGCATTTAAATTTTAACTTTTTGATTTCTTTATAAGTTCCTCCCGAACTAATAATTTTTACATTATTTTTTCTTAAATAATTAAGAAGTGGTTTTAATTTCTTTTTATCTGAAACTGAAATAAGAGCCGTTTTTATTTTTTTCATCATATTTTAGTAATTTCCCATTTTATGATTTGACTTTCGTCTTTACTAATTCCTGATATGCATATGTTTTGATTATCTTTATATAAATTTTTATTACCTAAATATAATCCATTATCAATATTTATATCAAAATTATCACAACTAAATTTCCAACCCTCGTTTTCTAATTCTATTAGGATTGACTTGTTATCCTGTGTTTTCATCACTTTTGAACTTGGTTCCAGATGAAATCTTATATCAAATTTAATATCTACCGAATTACTTTTTCTTAATAATTTATCAAAACCGATAAATTTTGATTGTTCTGGATAAAATTCAATTTCTCTTTCATGAATTGTTTGAAACTTTTTTAGATACCCATCATGTGAAGCTGATATTTTCCAATAATTATCCTCAAATACTAAATTTTTTTTAACTATACGAATACCTTTATCAACAACTAGATTTGATTTATCTAATTTCCTAAAATCACAAGAAGAATGATCTTCAATTGACAAAGTACTTTGCAAAGCAGTACTTTTTGAAAGCCTATTCAATTTGCTTTTATTATTAGGAAAATATCCAGAGTTTGTTATTAGTTTTTTACCATTTGAAAAAACTTCGAATGATAGAGCGCCAGATTGATAAAACTTTGAAAAATTATTGCTAGGACTTTCTCCTACATCCATTGCTAATATAATTTTTTTATTTCTAAGAATCGCATAACCAGCAATTTCTTTGTTTTCATTTTTAAATACGTACCCAAATCTTTTTAAATATTGATCAAATTCACTATTATTTGAGATGTAGTTACCGTTAAATAGAAGATCTTGATTGATGTTTTGCCAAATAAAAGCATAACTTTGACCAAGGTAGTATATTGTCTCATCAATATATTCTGGAATGATATTTTGTGACTCTTTAAACCACTCTCTAATTAAAATAAAATATTTTAAGTAGAAAATTAATTGTTTTATATTTCTAGATTTTGGAAAACCTTGATTGTCAATTGAGGATTTTATTATCTTTTTTAAAAGAGCCAATCCATTAGTAAGATATTTTTTTTCCTCTTTGTACGATAGCCCTGTTAAAATTATTGCTGCACATACAACAATTTTATTTTCAACCTCTGATAAATTTTTGATTTCTTTTAAAAGATGATTTGCTTGTTTTTGAACACTTTGGTTAAACTTTTTTTTAAATTCTTCTTCACAATTTTCATAAGTCAATTGATGATTAGATAACCAAGAAATTATTCTCTTAGAAGTGATGTCAAAATTCCAGCTTTTTTTATTATAGTGATAGTTTTTGTTGATCCAATTATCAATAACTGTTTGAGTAGTCTTTTTTGATGATTTTAAATCAAGACTAAAAAACCAAAAAAAATTATTTAATTTTTCAAATTCTTCATATTTTAAATCATGTTGCCAAATACTTTCTAAGGCAAAGTCCTCAATTTTATATTTTTTTTTTTGATATTTTACTATCGAAGATAGTAAATATGGACTTGGTTTATAACCAAAAGCTATATCTTTAGTTTTAGATATTTTTTTGTCATAAAAATTAGAGTTTTGATAAAATTGTTTTAAACTTAGTTTTAAATTAAAATAAATTTGGCTTAAGTCAGCTATAAAATTTTTGATGGTCATTAACTTATTTTAATTTTAATAAATTAATATTTTTTTTTATATCTCCATTGTTACTTTTAAATACTGTTGTTCCTGAAACAAGGATGTTAGCTCCAGCCTCTATTGCTGATTGACAATTATCAAAATTAATCCCTCCATCAATTTCAATATCAAAGTTCATATTTCTTTTAGATTTAATTTCTTTTAGTTGCTTAACTTTATCCAAAACCTCAGGCATAAATTTTTGACCACCAAATCCTGGGTTTACACTCATTATTAAAACTAAATCTATCTTTTCGAGGTAGTTAGTAATCAAATCAAGTTTAGACTCTGGATTAAGTGAGACGCCAACTTTTT
>Ga0255773_10002496_pt1 | contig 17013 bp, 7 predicted proteins | sample 011ome_17_FD_179971 | JGI IMG/M metagenome (GOLD analysis project Ga0255773, IMG submission 179971) | Coastal salt marsh microbial communities from the Groves Creek Marsh, Skidaway Island, Georgia - 011502XT metaG (version 2) | ecosystem: Environmental > Aquatic > Marine > Intertidal zone > Salt...
AAGAAAAAGTTGAAGAAGTCGTTCCGGAACCGGCGGAAAGTACGGCCTCTGAAGCTATTCCGGAAAACGAAACTCCGGCGCAAAAAATTGAAAGATTGCAAAAGGAGCTCAAGGCGGCGAGCGAAAAAGCGCAGAGGGACGCCGAAAATGCAGCGGAGGAGGAGAAGGAGGCCAACGATGAAGTTTCGACCCAGGAAGCGCAAGAGGAACAACCGGCGGCTTCGGCGGCGGCGACGACTGATGCCGCAGCGCAAGCGCAAGCTGAGCAAACGCAAGCAGTTGCTACCCCGACCGTGGATCAGTTGAATGATTTGCAATCGCAATCTCAAGAAACACAACAACCAACGGACTTGGCGGCGCAGATGAGAGCTGACGCCGCCGCGATTGCAACTCCGGAAGCGACGACTGGTTCTGCGGAAGAAGCATCTGCTACCACCACCACTACCACTGCAGGCGGTGGATGGACGAACGATGCCGCCGTAACGCTTCAAGCGGAAAAGGAAGGCCGAACGGACGGACCGTGCAACTACGACGGGTGCCCGCTCGAAGAAATCATCGCCGCGCAACAAGCCGCCATAAGAGAGCAAGAGGAGGCAACGCGCAAAGCTAAAGAAGCGGAGGAGCAAAGCGCCAACGCTGTAAAGCAGGCTAAGATTGATGCCGTGAACGCGAAGATTCAAGAAGAAACAGACCGCAAGGCGGAAATTGCGAGAATCCAAGCAGAAAGTCAAACGCAAATCGATCGCCAAACGCGTCTCGAGAAAGGTGAAATCAGGGCGGCGAAGAACGCGTTGCACCCGACCGGTAAAAAATCCTCACACAAGAGCAAGGCGCGAAAGTTTATCGCTGACGCCGACGGCGAGGAGCACAACGTGGTCGTAGAGTTGGAAGTGCCGCCGCAACAAGACGAGGAAGTTGTTGTTGAAGAATCGGAAGAGCGTGAAAACATCCCGGACCAACCGGAACCGTTGACCGAGGAAGAAGAAGCCTCGGCCAACGCGCAACGCGACGAGATTGATGAGATCTTGGCGCACGCGGACGACGCAAATGTTTTTGAGGAAGAGCAAAAAGAAGCCGCGAAGAAGAAATCTTCTTCCTCCTCTTCTTCGGAGGAAGGCGAAGAGATTGACTTCAAGGCGGCGAAAAAGGAATTGGCCAAGGCGGCAAAGATTGAAGAGCACAAGAGAGCCGTGCAGCGACAGCTCGAAGAAGAAAAGGAAGCTTTTGAAGCCGCTAAAGCTAAAAAGGAGCAAGAAGCTCGGGAAAAAAGAGCTGCCAGAGCAAAGGCGAAGGCTGACGCCATTCGATTCGCGGGCAAAACTCCGGAGGAGATTGAGTTGATGAAACGCATGGACGCTTTGGATGAGATGAGCGCGCAGATTGGCGAAGAGGAAGCCAAGTCTAAAAGAAAGGCGGAAAAAGCAAACAAGAACACGGGGGCCATTGGCGTCTCGCCGGAAGAGCAGATCATGTTGGACCAATTGAACGGATCCATGGACGACGAAAGCGCGAAGGAAGCTGCGGATGCCTTGGCGTCCGTTGACTTTGACGACTCCGTCTTTGCCTCCAATGACGACGACGAAGAACAAGAACAAGAACAAGAACAAGAACAAGAACAAGGAGCCGATGAACCCGCCGTCGACGAGTCTGAAAATGCCTCTTCCGACGGTACTCTCGAAGGCTCGCTCGAAAGTTCGTACGAAGTTCCTGCATCGAACATGGACCCGATGAGCTTGAAGCCGCGCAAGTGGAAGAAAGTTGCAACGACGGTGCCTTTATCCGAAGGCACGGACACGGGCGCCATGAAGGCCAAGTTAGCCAAGCAGAAACACCAAGAAAAGCTCAGAAACAAGGTTGACCCGGAAACTGGTTTAACAAAGGAAGAGCAAAAGTTGATCGATTCTTTAAACTTTAATTCCCCGGCGGAGGATGACTCCTTCGCGAACGGTAGTGATGAAGCCGGAGAGGCTGCGCTTGGGGAACGCAAGACTTTTGACGCGCCAATTGAGGAAGAAGAAGTAGCTATGCTCGGTGTGAGCCCGCGAGCTTTGGCGCAGATAAACAGAAATAGAATGTACAACGAAGCAATGGCGAATTTAGGCGAGGCGACGGTCGCGAGCAAGTTTGAAATGGCTGCGCAACAAGCGAGAGCTTTGACCAAACTCGGATCGAGTGAAGACGATGACGCGAAAGCGAGTCTGGAGGAACGAATGCGACAATTAGAATCTGGAGAACTTCCGGAGCAAGCTGTGATGGCTACTGCCGCGGCGACGCCTGAAGTTGCAACGGAAGTAGGAGAGGAGACGTCATCGTCGATTGATCCTATCGCCGCGCAGTACATACCAAAAGGCATCGAAACGAACGGTATGACGAAGGAAGAGATGGAGCTCATCGCGAATATCAACGTTGACGAAAAGGAAGTGAAGCGAAAGAAAGCGGAAGCGAAAGCTGCCGCGATCGCCGCGGCAAAGGCTGAGGCAGAAGCGAAAGCCAACGCGCCAAAACCGTATCACGAGAAAGGCATGATTGTCATCCAAAACGTCAAAGTTCCGCACACGTTTAAGTTGGATCCGTACAAAAACGTCGCGTGTAATCCATCGCCGACGTGTATCGCTGGTGTGCCGATTCCTGGTGTCGGGTGCTGCCCGGAGGAACTCGTCGATAAAGAAGAAGCACCGAAAGTTGGCGATGAGGAGGAGGAGGAAGAAAAAGAAAAAGAAAAAGCTTCCTCCGACGAACCCTCTCGTAAGCACCGCTACGAGCGATACGACGACGACGACGACGACGAAGACGAGAAAGAGGACAGCTCTGGAGATCATCGATCGTACGATTATCCTTTGGCCTCTAAAAAACGCCCCGCGCAAGATTCATCGGATCTGTACTTTTCGCAAAAAGACGTCGACGAACGCGAGGCGCCGAAAGAAGAAGTCGAGGAAGAATTGGCGACGACTTCGTATGACTTCGTGGCGGAGAAGAAAGATCACAAAAGCAAACATAACGCTGGGGATGTCGTCGATTCTGCCTCTTCTTCGAAAAAATCGTCTTCTTCGAAAAAATCGACGGAGAGGGAGGATATCGAAACGCCTTCCAGTCCTTCTTCCACGAAGGAATACGCAACGGCGATGAGCAAGAAGCAAAAAGCAGTAGCTGCAGCTGAGAAAGCTAAGAAAAGTCGCATTGAAGCCGAAAAAGTCGCCGAGGCTTTGAAGAAAGCGTACGAAGACGCCATGAAAGCGGTCAAGACTTCGGAAAAGAAGGAGGAGAAGAAAGCCGCGCAAGCGTACATCGCGCGGCAAAAAGTGAACCATTTAAACGATGAGTCCCGGTTTGGTGAATCACGCCTCGCCAAGGCCCCGGGTAAACAAGCGCGAAAGGTATGTCAAGCCTCGAAATGGAAAGACCTCGAATGGCCTTTTTTTGTCGGGAACATGACGCACCCTTCGTGTCAGTCGCAAAATGGAGGCGTGAATGATATGGGAACCGAACCGGAGATGTGTGAAGACGATTTAGCTTCGGTGAGATTTGGCGTCTCTCAAGGGAAAGCCGAGTGCATGCTAGCGCACGCGAAAGAGTGCAAAATCCCCATGCACGATTTCAAATCGTTAAATTACGATTGGACGACCTCTCGATGCCAAGGCGTCTGGGCGGCGCCTTTGTGGATGAGTCCGGACACCTGGCAGTGGGGCCCCGGCTCTGGGGAAATCGACGGCTCTGAATTTTGTATGCGCAAAAAAATGCAAATGAACTTCGCCGGCGGAGGCCACGAAGTCGAACTCGATCCGTACAACATCGACGAAGCCTGGGGACACACGACTATTCGTAAAGACGACGCCGGAATCATCACCGTGACCACTTGCAAAGCGTCCGAGGCGGAAGCCAACGGCGGCGAATGTTTCAAACCGAAATATAAAGACTGCAAAGATTGCGAATTTGGCGAACGCGGGCCGGACAAAGAGTACGCCTGCTGGTGCAACGAAGACCCGAACCAAACGCAATTGAACATTTACGGTTCCGGTGGCTGCGCCGAAGGCGCCAACTGCGAGTGGACTTTACTCTCCGACGTTTGGAACGGCGTCGGCGGCGACCAGAGTTACCACGGGTGCATGGGCGAAGTTCCCACCTTGGGCGTGGACAAAAACGAACCAAACTTTAACTCGCACTGCGAGTTTAGCGTCGAGAACATCCTCGTCAAAGGTCACGGGTTGAACGGTGCCATGCAATGGGGGGAAGGAAGTCCAAACTATTGCCGACATTTGACGGTTCAAAACGTGCGCTCCGCCATCGGCGTCGACATAGCTTAAACGTAACAACAACAGAAGAAGAACAAGACAACAAGACAACAAGAACAAGAACAAAACTGAACACAGAACACATCATATATTATATATTATTATTATTATTATTATTACGTCGGGAGAAAGAAGGAATACAGAGAGAAGGATACGAGCGTTATTTATATTTACAACGGAAGAGTTTTAATTTTTACGAGAGCAACTACGAAAAATATTTAGGGTATCAATGCAAAAATCAACGGCTGCAAAGCGTCCCACACTTGTCCTTACTTTTACCGCAACGCACACCTTACACACACCTACACACATCTAAACACACACAAAATGGCTTCTAAACCAACTGAAATGTGCGTCATCGAGACGACTGGCGCCCGCGAATACAAGGTACGAATGAAGAGTTCTCTTTTTGTGACGAGAGTACGACTCTTCTGTCTCTCTGTCTCTCGATCTCTTTTTGCCACGAACGCGAGATGGATAATTATATTCCATCGGGGAAGTCTTTTGCCGTCGTGTCTCTCGATCATCTTTTTCTCGTCGTCATCTTTTGGATGACGATGCTCTTTTTAACCCCGGGCGTTTTGAGAAGACACGAAACGCATCTCGCCGTCGCGGAAGAAGATGAAGACGTGTCTTTCTCTCTCTCTGTCTGTCTGTCTCTCTCTCTCTCGCGCGCGTCGTGGCAAAGAAGAGCAAACGACACGCAACAAAAAAGCGTCGCCTCAGAGTCGTCGTCTCACAGCCGCTCAAAAAAAAGCAATCTCATCAAATTCGCGCGCTTTGTCGTTTGAAACGACGCGAAAAGAAGAAGAAGAGGACGCGCGCGAACGCGTTTTGTCTCTTTTACGCGCAGTTTTGCATGTAAAAGAGATTGAACGATGTGATTTTGGTTTCTTCCTTTCGCGTGCGTCTGTGTCTGCGTGTCGTGAGCGGCGAGAGAGAGAGAGAGAGAGTCCGATGATGATGACGGTGTGAGCGTCGTTTGTGGTCGACTGTCGCTTTTTCCCTTTTTTGTGGTTCAGAGCAAAAGAAGGAAAATCGAACGCGAAAACGAACAATCGTATTGTTTTTAGTACGCGCCTGTTTACTGACCGCGGATGGATGTTTTTTATTTCTCATCAAAACAACACAGGTTCGCGACATGGCCCAAGCTGATTTCGGTCGCATGGAGATCGAACTCGCCGAGGTTGAAATGCCGGGTCTCATGTCCTGCGTCTCGGAGTTTGGCCCGAGCCAACCGCTCAAAGGCGCGAACATCTCCGGTTCGTTGCACATGACCATTCAAACTGCGGTTCTCATCGAAACGTTGGTGAAGCTCGGCGCCGTCGTCAGATGGTGCTCGTGCAACATCTTCTCTACGCAAGACCACGCCGCGGCGGCGGTTGCGAGAGACTCCGCGGCGGTCTTTGCCTGGAAGGGCGAGACGCTCGAGGAGTACTGGTGGTGCACCGACCAAATGTTGAACTGGGGTTCTGAACCGCTCGACATCATCGTTGATGACGGTGGGGATGCGACTTTGTTGATCCACGAAGGTTACAAGGCCGAAAAGGCGTTTGAAGCCACCGGTGCGATCCCGGATTCGTCCACCACGGACAACGCCGAAATGAAGTGCGTCTTGAACATCATCGCGGCCAACTTGAAGACTAACCCGAAGAGATGGCACAAGATCGTCGAGACGTGCGTTGGTGTTTCCGAGGAAACCACCACTGGCGTCAAGAGGTTATATGAAATGCAAAAGGTGGGCGAATTGTTGTTCCCGGCGATCAACGTCAACGACTCCGTCACCAAGTGCAAATTCGATAACTTGTACGGTTGCAGACACTCTTTGCCGGACGGTATCATGAGAGCCACTGACGTCATGATTGCCGGTAAGACTTGCTGGGTTGCCGGTTACGGTGACGTCGGTAAGGGTTCCGCCGCTTCTTTGAAGGCGGCGGGCGGTCGTGTCATCGTCTCCGAAATCGATCCGATTTGCGCGTTGCAAGCGGCGATGGAGGGCTACCAAGTCGCCCCGCTCGAAGACGTCGTCAGCGAGTGTGACATCTTCATCACCACCACCGGTAACAAGGACATCATCATGGCTTCTCACATGAAGAGCATGAAGAACAACGCCATCGTCGGTAACATTGGTCACTTTGACAACGAAATCGACATGGCTGGTTTGGAAGCTATCACCAAGCGCATGAACATCAAGCCGCAGTGCGACAGATACGAATTTCCGGACGGACACGGCGTTATCGTCTTGGCCGAAGGTCGTTTGCTCAACTTGGGCTGCGCCACTGGTCACCCGTCTTTTGTCATGTCTTGCTCGTTCACCAACCAGTGCATCGCGCAATTGGAATTGTGGAACGAACGCAAATCTGGCAAATACGACAAGAAGGTGTACGTCTTGCCGAAGCACTTGGACGAAAAGGTTGCCCAATTGCACTTGGAAAAGATTGGCGTCAAGTTGACCAAATTGTCCGCGGAACAAGCCGCGTACATTAACGTCCCGGTTGAAGGTCCGTTCAAGCCGGCCGCCTACAGATATTAAACATTTAATCTTTTCAAATATTAAATTTTTAGTATATACAATTGTATTGTACGGCGGGCGCCGTAGTAAGGAAGAACGAAAGTTTCTTCTCGAAACGAACGCGCGAACCGTACGAGAGGGGGGTGTTGTGTTTAGCTTAAACTTTGGAATATATGATCATCATAAAACGTGAATAAATGAATACGAGAAGTAACTTTCTCTCTCTCTCTCTCTCTCGCTCCCGCGAATAGTAGTCTATTCGCGTTGGTTGCAAAGCGCAAGCAGTTTTTTCAACTTTATCTCCTCCTCGTTTTACTTTGAAACTCCTCACTTTTAGTAACACACAGTTTGCGCAAACCGCAAACGAACCAAAGAACAACATGTCTCCTGTTCGAATCACGTGCGACGCTTCCTCCCCTGCCGGCCAAACCGTCCAACTTCTCTGTCGTCTTTCGAACGTCGTCCCGACGATTGTGGTTTCCAACGACCAAAACCAATCGACGCCGCCTCGATATGAAGAGGACACGACGAAAGCATCATCGTCATCCTCGTTCGAAGGGCTCGTCCCGGTGGCGAAAGCCTTGACGCGCAGTCTTACAAACGACGACGACGATTTCGTCTCGTCCTCTTCTTTACTGGGCACCACGGATGCGGAAAAACTCGCCATCGACGATTGGCTCGCGGCAGTGAACACCACCTATTCTGGCACCGAATTCGAGGCGGATTGCGAACACGCGTTGGAATCTCTCAACGAGCACTTGAAGACGAAATCGCACGTCGCGGCGAACGACCGAGTGACTTTAGCCGACATCGTTTTGTTCGGCATGGTGAGAGAGAAAGTGAAACAAACGATGTCCTCTGGGCAGTTGAAACAGAAGAAGAGTTTAGTGCGATGGTGTAAGCGGATGCAAAGCGCGTTGTCGCTGGGCGAAAGCGAAGGAGCGATTGACTTTTCCGCGATGGATGTGAAGTGGACGGCGTTGCCCAGAAGCGAGAGCGGCGGGAAAGCGCACGTGTCTACCTCGGATAAGCCAGACGACGGGGGAGCACAGCATCCGCAAGGCGGGTCGCAACCGTTGGACGATCCGGTGGCGGAGGAGAAGCGATTGAAAGCCATAGCGAAGAAGGAGGCGAAAGCGGCGGAGAAAGCGGCGGCAAAGGCAGCGAGACAAGCGGCGGCGGCGGAAGCAGGAGAAAAAGGAGGAGGCGATGCATCGGCGGCAGAAAAAGAAGTCGACGTTTCCGTCGTTGACATCAGAGTGGGTAAAATTGTCAAGGCGTGGGAACATCCGGAGGCGGATAAATTATGGGCGGAAGAAATCGACGTGGGATTAGAGAAGCCGTTGCAAGTGTGCTCCGGTTTGCGCGAGTTTAAAACTTTAGAAGACATGACCAACGCGGAGGTTTTAGTCATTTGCAACATGAAACCGAACAAGATGCGAGGTTTGAATTCCGAGGCGATGGTGTTGTGCGCATCAAACGAGGCGCACACGAAAGTCGATTTCGTCAAGCCGCCGAGCGGCGCGAAAATCGGCGAACGCGTCACCTTTGAAGGCTTCGAAGGCGAACCGGAGAAGGTGTTGAACCCAAAGAAAAAACAGCTGGATAAGGTGTTGCCAAAATTGAAAACTGACGCGGACGGGGTGGCGTGCTACGACGGGAAGAAGGCGATGACGAGCGCGGGCCCGTGCTCGAGCTCCTTGAAGGACTGTTTCATTAAATGATTTATTTTTGGGTACTACTTTTCGCTATTCTCTATATTTTACGCTTTATCCACTTCCACGTTATCTAGCAACCGAACGCCACCGAAATACGCGCACGCTAACACCACGTATTTCTCCCCTTTGACTAACTTTTCCACCGGCCCTTCCAACGTCTCTCGTTGGCGAATCTCCACGTAATCGACTTTACCTCCGCTCAGTTCTATGCACCTTTTAATAAACCCAACCCATCCCTGCGCCATGTTCGCCCCCATAGCCGGCGTAAACTCGTCCGAGCGTCCGGAAATACCATCCGCGACATCTTTCAACGCCACCGATATCGACTCCGCTTGTTTCCTCGCTTTTTCCGTTAAATACGTATTCCTGGAACTCATCGCCAATCCCGGGCAAGAGTCCGCGTCCGACGCGTCTCCGTTCACCGGTTCGCGCACGATCTCCCCACTCAAAATCTCCACGTCCAAATCGAAATCTCTCACCATCTTCTCGATAACTTTCAACTGCTGATAATCTTTCCTCCCGAACACCGCCGCGTCCGGTTTGACGATGTTCAACAGTTTCAAAACCACCGTCGCCACGCCGCCGAAAAAATGCGGTCGCGTGGTCGCGCACAACCCCTGACCCACGTTCGGGACCGTCACGTGCGCGCACTCCGAAGGGTCCACGCCTTTTCCAAACAGAGATTCCTTCGGCGCGAAGACGCACATGCGCGCGTTTTCTCTTAAATTTTTCATCTTCTCCAAATCTTCCTCTAACGTTCTCGGATACAGGTCAAAGTCTTCGTTCGGTGCGAACTGCATCGGGTTCACGTAGACGCTCACGACGACAAAATCGTATTTGTTCAATGCCAGTTGGATTAAAGACACGTGTCCTTGGTGTAATCCTCCCATGGTTGGTACGAACGCGATCGTTTTCTGTTCTTTGTGTCGCTTTGAATACACTTTCGCTCGAACTTGCGAGACGGTTTCCAAAACGTCCAATGTTGTGTCGTCTTGTTCATCCTCTTCTTTTGATGCGGCGGCGGCCGCTTTGCGACGAGATTTCGGCGAAAGCGGTATGTGCATTATTAGCAGTACTGCTGTTCTTCTATTCGAACGCAACGCGGGGGTGTCAACCCGCTCCGAGAGAAGATGATGCGTCTCAAAGCTGCTTCCGTCAAAGAAAAACAGTTAGTTGTGACGGCGCCGACGAGTGAGGATTTCTCTGAGGGAGAAAAGAAGGAAAAAAACGCCATTTCGATTTTTTAATATACTAACGCTCTCCGGCGGCGCGCAAAAGAAGAGGAAGAAGGAAAAGGAGAAGGAAGAGGCGATCAAAGAAGAGACGACGGTCGAGGAAATGGAGCGCGTAAAGCTTGGACCGAGCAAGTTGTGGACCGGGTTGGTGTTGCATCATAAAGATATTTTTGTCTCGCATGTGATTTCGAAATTGAATGAAACGGATCGGTGTTTCTTTGAAGAGGTGAATAGAGAGAGTCGGGGTGTGCTTGAATACGCCGGGGTAGACGTATCGAAATTATTTGTAAATGTTCACGAATGCACATCCATTTCGACGTTGGAATGGAAGTGGAATCACATGCACTGGGGAGAGGAAGATAACGAAGGAAACGTGATAGATCAAGCCTGGTTTTGCGAGGGAGTTGCTGGAACGAACAAACTCGAGTTCCTCAAGTGGGCGAGAGAAGTGAAACGTTGCGAGTGGGATGAAGAGACGATTGAAACGGCAGCAGATATAGGTAATCTCGAGATGCTCAAGTACTGTATCTCTAATGGTTGCCCGTGTGATAAAAAAGAGTCGTGCATTCAAGCTGCTTGTGCAGGACACCTCGACTGTCTTCGATTGCTTTTCGAAAAAGTGAAACCTTCGCGAGGTACGGAAAAAGAAGTAGTAATACAAGCAACATGCGGTGGTCACATGGAGATCGTGAAATATCTCGTTGAAGAAAGAAAGATACCCGAGGCAGTAAAGGCCAGCTGCGTGACAACTGCTGCAAAGTACGGCCACCTCGATTGCATCAACTACTTAGTCGACGAGGCGAAAGTGCCTCTTACTTACTGGCGATACATCGCTTGCGCTCGGTATTACGAGCACCACGAGTGCGTAAACTACTTGCTCGCAAAAGGGTCTCCGGAACCAACGGACGAAGAATACGCGAGATATGTCGCGAGGAAGCTCGAAGAAGAAGAACAACAGCAGTAGAACGCGACGATTAAATGAGATACCAGAGAGAGACACTTCATTAAAATTCTCGCGAAACGTTTTCGTCGCACCCTTTGCTCTTTCTCCTTCAAAGGGGAATTTAGGCTCGAATTTCCTTCAAAAATCACTCCCTCTGTTACTCTTCGTAGTATACTCTTTTAAACGCTTTCAGAGAGAGAAAGAGAGAGACATTCGCGCAATTCTGCGAGAAGCAACTTTGGGTGATCATCGCGTTGGACGACTCGCACTTCGAGAGAGAACGTAAACGAGAAGGAGTTCCTCTTTTGGAAAGAGAATTCGAATTGGATTGTGAACGGATCCCCCCGCGCGCTTGAAATTCATCACGCGAACCTTTCGAGGGAGAGATCGGCGCGAGAGAAGAACGCGAGGTTACAAAAAGGCATAAATAAAACACCGACGACGGGACAAAGACGTAGGAGTAAAAGTAAAAGATATCGAGATGGATTTCGCGGCGTACGAGAACCGGGAAGGCGTCCGGATGTCCTTCAACGCCTGGCCGTGTTCGCGAATCGAAGCGACGCGAATCGTCTTACCGACCGGCGCGCTCGTGACGCCAGGTAAATCGATTCCGGAAATGCCGGTGTTACCGTACGAACCGGTGGTGTGCGAAGGGTGCCAAGGCGTTTTAAATCCACACTGCATGGTGGATTACGCACGGAAATCGTGGAGGTGTTGCTTGTGCGATTGCATGAACAACTTGCCGAGAAACTACCACGAAATCAACCCGCAAAACTTACCCGCGGAGTTGTTCCCGACGTACACGACGGTGGAGTACACGATGACGAATAAAAACGTGAAAGCGCCGTGTTTTATGATCGTTTTGGATACCGCGTGTCCGAGGGAGGAGTTGCAAGACGCGAAGGATTCTATCGGACAGCTGTTGGCGCTGTTGCCGGAGGAGTGTTACGTCGGGTTGATTACGTTCGGAGCGACGGTGACGGTGCACGAGTTGAGCGGAACGAGCCCACTGCCGAGGAGTTACGTGCTGAGAGGGACGAAAGATGTGACGCAAGAGAAAGTGAAGAAGTTGTTAGGTTTGGAATTGACCGCTCAGGAATACGCGACGTACGATAAAAATACCGGGAGTCAAGTGGCGAACGAGTTGAGCGCGAAGAGTCGGTTTTTGTTACCCGTGAGCGAATGCGAGTTTGTTTTGAGCAATATTCTCGAGGATCTACAACCGGATTGTTTTCCGAGAGAGAAAGGTCAGAGACCGTATCGAGCGACTGGGGCGGCTATTGCGGTCGCGTCTGGGGTGTTGGCCGAAGCGCATTCGGCGCAAGGCGCGAGGGTGATGGTGTTCACCACCGGGCCATGTACTGTTGGTCCCGGGACCATCGTTGGGAGAGACGCGGAGGAAGATTTGCGGTCGCACCGAGACCTGGATAAAAACAGCGCGAAACATTTTAAAGACGCGACGAAGTTTTACAATTCCATGGGCATTCGTCTGGCGACGAGTTCGCACGCGTTGGACGTGTTCGCGTGTTCTTTAGATCAAGTCGGTTTAGCGGAAATGAAATTAGCTGTGGACCAAACTGGTGGTCAAGTCATCTTAGCTGAACAGTTTGGCGCGGAGAACTTCCGGAAATCGTTGCGGAAAATGTTCGCCAGAAGGGAAGATGGAACCTTGGAAATGCTTTTCAACGGTACATTTAGCGCGTTTTGTACGCCGCACGTGATGGTACAAGGCTGCATAGGTCCTGTTTCCGCCTTAGCCGTAAAATCAAAATCAATTAGCGAAAACGAAGTTGGATTAGGACAAACGACGAGTTGGCGCATGTGCGCGTTCACGCCGTCGACGAGCATCGCGGTGTATTACGAGATTGTCAATCAACATTCGAACCCGTTGCCGCACGGGCAACCGTTTTATTTACAGTTTTGTTGTCGGTACAAGTTGAGCACCGGGGAGATTCGTCTGAGATGTACGACTGTGGCGAGACGGTGGGTAGAATCGAGCGCGGCGCCGGAAATTATAGGTGGATTCGATCAAGAAGCGTGCGCGGTGTTGATGGCGCGAGTGGCCACGTTTCGAACCGAAAACGAAGAGGCGTTTGATTTGTTGCGATGGTTAGATCGAACGTTGATTCGAGCCGGAACGAAATTCGGCGAATATAGAAAAGACGAACCGGAAACGTTTCGGTTACCACCAAATGTCGCCATATACCCGCAGTTCATGTTCAACTTGAGACGGTCGCCGTTCTTACAAACCGCGAACAACTCGCCGGATGAAACCGCGTTTTATCGATTAGCGCTCGGACGCGAATCGGTTTTGAATTGTTTGCTCATGATTCAACCAACATTGACGATGTATTCCATGAACGGACCTCCGCAGCCGACGATGTTAGACGTCACCTCGATCACTCCAGATACGATTTTGCTTTTAGACGGATACTTCTTCGTCGTCGTGCACTCGGGGACGACTATCGCGCAGTGGCGAAAAGCAAACTACCAAGATTTGCCCGATTACGCGCACTTCAAACAACTTCTCGCGCAGCCAGTTGGCGACGCGCATCAATTAGCCGAGTCGCGATGCCCAACGCCTAGGTTGGTCGAGTGCGACCAAGGCGGCTCGCAGGCTCGCTTTTTGTTGGCGAAATTGAATCCGTCCAACACGCACCAGACGCAACATCAAAGCGGTTGGGAGCAACAACAAAATTTCGGAGGCGGCGAGATCATCTTCACGGACGATATATCCTTGAGCGTATTTATGCAGCATTTAGCAAAGTTGGCCGTGGCGAGTTGAGTTTTACTACATAAACATACTACTATAACTACTTGACTTTCGTCCAGCCAGTGTCGTTGGCGGCGCCGTTTTGTCGCTGCTTCTTACTCTCAATCTTCGCGACGCTAGGCTTTCGTAAATCTTCTATTCGTCTCGCTTTTTTCGCGCCTCTCATTTCCACGTACGACTCGGTCACGTCTTTTTGTTTCCACTGTTGGTTCTTACTTCGCCACTCGTATCCCGGAACGGCTTGTTCCATCTTTCTCTCGGCGTCTCTCTCCGCTTTCTTCTTGTCGTAAAACTCTCGATCGCGAATTCTGTCGTGTTTGGGTGTTCTGCCGGCTAATTCGCGCTTCATTCGTCGCAAGGCTTTGCGAAGCGTCGAACGTTTCTCTCGAGTCGTGGAGTCGTATTTATCATCGTCGATTTCAGATTCGGAGGAGAATTCCGAGATACTGTCGCCGGACTCGAAGGAAGACTCCGAGGACGTTCCCGCGTTGCTCGAATAATTTTCGGCACCAATCGAAAGGCGTTGTATCCGTCGTCGCTCACGTTCGTCGTGTTCGAGCTCCTCTTCGCTAGAATCGGAAACGACGGCTCCAGGTATCGGTTTACTTTTCGCATTCATCTTTCCTTTGGGACTCGCGAGCATATTTTGTAGTTGTTGCTGTTTCTTCGCCTCTTCCTTCTCTAAAACTTCATCCAACGCGGATTTGAATTTCAGCGTTTCGTTCGAGTCACCGAACTTAGAGGACGCGCGGTAATACGCTTTCCTCTTTTGGATGACGGATTCGTGTTCGGATACGGGCGACCCCATTTTGACTTTGTTCAGATCCTCGATGTTTATGTGTAAGGATTTTCGTCTGTTGTTCTTCGCCCGGCGGTCTTTCTCGGCATCCCCCGTCTCCTCCGGAACGGCAGAGAGCTTTCTATTCGTTTCCAAGGTTTCGTCGATGTCGTCATCGTCATCGCTTTCACTCTCCTCGTACGACGCTTCCATCTTTGCCATCTTTTTGCGCTCCTTCTCCTGTTTGCTTCGAAATACGCTCGCGATTCGTCTCCCGAGAGGTTTCTTCTTCTTTGGTATCGTCGGCTCCGTCGGCGCGGAATCGACAACCTTCCCTGGACTACTTTGACGCCACTCAAACTTCTCCGGAATGGCTGTCACTGCTGATCCTGCCGCTACCTCGGCGGAAGATAAAATTTTCGACGACGCTTTTTTCTCCTTCTTTGTCGTCAACCGTTTCATTTCGGTTTGAATCAACGCCTCCTTCGCCTCTTCGATGTCTGTCTCCAACGCCGGCGCTTGCGAGACGGATATAAACTCGAACTGAATCAACAGCGTCCCGCACGGCACGTTCGCCAACTCAAATTTCTTCTCCATAAATTCTGCGCCGGTATCTTTAAACACGGACAAACATTGCGACAAGATATCGCCGGAGTGTAATCTGAGCGTCCCGAGACTTTGTTTTCTACCCAACGGCGCGCGATCCCAAACCGAAATTTCAATCGCGCTTCGACTCGATTCCGCCGTATCGACTATAAACTCAAACTCTTCCTCCCACGTCGGTCGCCGAGTGTCAACTTTCGTTTTCGTCTTGCGTTTTTGTTTCCCGAACTTAATTTTCACGTACGGGTCGGGGTTAATACCTCGAGCTGCGCGAAGCGCATCCGCTCGAATAATGCGCGCGTACAGGACGCCGGTGTACTCTTTCCCTTTACGAATAGCCGCGTCGGTTCCAACGTAATTGGAAACCATCATCGACTCTGTCCTCACCGCTGAAGCATTATTATTAATATTACTACTCTCACTCGACGTTGTCTCCGTGTTTGCATTATTATTATTATTTCTATCCTCAAACGGTAAATATTGCAAAGTCACGCGCAACCTCCCGTTCGTTTCTCTCTTCTTTTCCACTTTATCTACATTCATGGCTTTCCGTCCAACCGCGGCGACGCCTCTCGCACCGACCGATAAAATCGTGAACGGGGAATAAATAACCGCTTTGGCGACTTGCGTCGACCTCGACGCGACGCCGTGAATTTCCGGCTTCTCGATGTCCAAAGTCAAACTCAACGTCTTGTTCGAATCCTTCATTTGAAATCCGCTCAAATCGCACAGCGCGAACCCGATTTCCGTGTTCAATATTTCCGTTTGCTCCTCGTCGTTGTCTCGCTGTTTGTTCCCGTTATCGAATCCACCTTTTAACATCCGTCCAACCACGCTGGAGTTATACACGGTAAACTTGATTTTCGAGTACCGAATATCGTCCACGCGCAAACTAATCTGTTCCTCGTACACCGGCGACCGCCCACCTTTCACTTCCGTGTATTTCCTTCGCGCGTTCTTTTGATTCAACTCCACCGCGACGAACGACTTCAAACTCGTCATCGCGCTCACGCCTCTTTCTAAAACGTTCATCCCGCTGACCAACTCCTCGGCGCTTTGGATCCCGATTTTCAACAACCCGCTAATATTCGTGTTCTCTCTCTCCCACGTTTCTCCCATAGGCACCCAAATCTTTTGCGGCCACACCATCAAGTCCACCAACGAGTTTGTAATTAAATGCCTCAACGAGCTCGCCACGAACGGAATGGTATTGATATCTCCACCAATCAGTTTCAAACTAAAATCAATCGTCGGCTTGTCCACGAAGGCAATTTTCATCCCGTCGAACGACGGCCACCACGGCACTAACGGCGTGAACACCAACCTCACCACCCCGAACGCCTCTATGTGTTCTAACTTAATCGGTAAATTAATCCCAGCCGCTTTCACGTCCAAAACCACCTCTGGTTTCACCGCTACCCACTTAAACTCCAAATCCAACGTGACCTCGCTTTCCACGTCGTCCAACACTTTCGCCGCGGTTAAAATCGGCGGCTCGTCCCCTAACGTCCACGTCCGAAACCCAATCTTTAGTTTACTCATCTTCGCTAAATCGTTCACCACGTCCGATAACGCCCAAATAACCGACGAAGCGATCGCTTTATCCAGAAACGGCCACATCGTTTTCACCGCTTTATTCAGCCAAGGCACTCGATGGTAGTCCGAAAAGTCCACCCATTTCGGTAACGTCCCGATGATTTTCCGTAAACTCTCCGGGTTTAAAATCGTATTTGGGTGGTTTTCGTCCGCGATTTGTCTCAAGACGTCTTTTAAACCGACGAGTTTTCTTTTCGTTCGCGTTTTCGCCAAGGTATAGGCGAAGAGGAAGGTGAGCGTTAAAAGCATCGCTTGTGCGATGAATCCAAACGAGAGGAGCACGACCGTTTTTCCCGTCTCGGAATGAGGGTTCAAAACGATCGTTCTTCCATCGCCACCGTTCATTGTCGTTCTTATCGTTAGTGTTTCAACAGAAAACAGTCGCTTCGTGTCACTTTTACCACGCCGAGTGCATTTCAAGACCTATATTCGAGCGCAAAGTAATTCTGGCGAATTGCAATTCGTTGACTTAAAGGGAAAAGTTCTTCACTTCAACAGACACAAAATGGCATCTTTTGCAGCGGCGTTAAAACCACCGTTGCGGTGCACCCTCGCCTCCTTCGGAA
>Ga0255773_10002497_pt1 | contig 17005 bp, 7 predicted proteins | sample 011ome_17_FD_179971 | JGI IMG/M metagenome (GOLD analysis project Ga0255773, IMG submission 179971) | Coastal salt marsh microbial communities from the Groves Creek Marsh, Skidaway Island, Georgia - 011502XT metaG (version 2) | ecosystem: Environmental > Aquatic > Marine > Intertidal zone > Salt...
CCCCAACAACATTAAAACTAAATCTTCCGGGTTTGTATCCTCTTATTAATGATTCTTGAGTCATACAGAAAAGAGAACGAATATCACTGTAAACTCCTGTATATGTAGCAGGATTACTTCTTGGTGTTCTTCCAATTGGAGATTGATTAATTTCGATTACTTTATCAATATTTTCAAGACCATCTATTGAGTTATATAAAAGAGGTTCCTTAACTCCATTGAAAAAATGATTGTTTAAAATAGGATATAGAGTTTCATTAATCAAAGTAGATTTTCCACTTCCGGAAACACCTGTTATTGCTATCATTAGACCTAATGGAAATTCAACATTTATATTCTTAAGGTTATTTCCATTACAGCCATTTAAAATTAGTTTAGCATCTGATTTTCGTCTTTGTTTTGGAATATTTATATTTTCTTTATTATTTAAAAAATTTGAAGTTACTGTTGAACTTTTTAAAATTTCCTTATAAGAGCCACTAAAAATAATATCTCCACCATTTTTCCCAGCATTAGGACCTATATCAATTATATGATCTGATTTTTCCATTATTTCTTTATCGTGTTCTACAACTATAATAGTATTTCCTAAATCTCTGAGTTTTTTCAATGATTCAATTAATTTTGAATTGTCTTTCTGGTGTAATCCTATACTAGGTTCATCCAAAATATAAAGAACTCCAACTAATTGAGAACCTATTTGTGTAGCTAGTCTGATTCTTTGTGACTCTCCCCCAGAAAGGGATTTTACCGGTCTATTTAAAGACAAATAGTTCAAACCAACATCTAAAAGAAAATCAAGTCTCTTATTAATTTCTTTAATTATCTCAGATCCTATTATTTTTTTTCTATTATCAAGTTTTGCATTAATATTTTTAAACCATTTTTTTAAATCAACAATATCCATCATGCTTAAATCATGAATGGTTTTATTATTAATTTTAAAATAATCAGCTTGTTTATTTAATCTTGAACCATTACAAACCTCACATGTAATTTTATCCATAAAACTATTAGCCCATCTTTTAATCTTGGCACTGTAAACGTCATTGGATTGATTTTCGATAAATGTTATTACCCCTTCAAAGTCTATTTTGTATTTTCTTGTTAATCCTAAAGTTTTAGATTCGATAGAAAAAGATTCATTTCCACCATTTAAAATTATTTCTAATGCTTTTTCTGGAATTTTATTTATGGGGTCTTTAATGTCAAACTTGTATTTTTCAGAAATAGTTTCTATCTGCTTAAATATCCAATTATTTTTAAATGATCCAAGAGGTTTAATACCTCCATGAAAAATTGAAATAGATTTATCAGGGATTATTAATTCATGATTCACTTTCTTTTCAATCCCTAAACCATTACATCGTTTACACATTCCTTTAGGTGAATTGAAAGAAAACGAATTTGGTTCTGGTTTTTCATATGAAATTCCTGTTGTTGGACATATTAAGTTTTTACTAAAATATGAGATTGATTTGTCATCTTCTTTTACTATCATTATTGAATTATCCCCGTGATACATAGCTGTTATTAAACTTTCCTTAAGTCTTTTTAAAGAATTATCATCAGATTTAACTCTCATTCTATCAATAACTATTTCAATGTCATGAATCTTGTATCTATCTAATTTTAAATTTGTTTTTATATCAATTATTTCTCCATCAACTCTGACTTTTAAAAATCCCTGTCTTGATATAGTGTTAAACAACTCTCTATAATGTCCTTTTCTAGATTTAACAACTGGGGATAAAATATTGATTTTATTTCCATTAAACTTTTTAACTATAAGCTCAAGAATATCGTCCTCTGAATAGCTAATCATTTTTTCATTAGTCTTAATACTGTAAGCATCAGAAACTCTTGCATAAAAAAGTCTTAAAAAATCATAAATTTCGGTTATTGTTCCTACGGTAGATCTTGGGTTTTTTGAAGTTGTTTTTTGTTCAATCGCGATAACAGGGGAGAGGCCATCAATTTTATCTACATCAGGTCTTTCTAAACCTCCAATAAATTGTCTTGCATATGCTGAAAAAGTCTCAATATATCTTCTTTGTCCTTCTGAATAGATAGTATCAAATGCTAAAGAAGATTTTCCACTTCCTGAAATTCCAGTAATTACAACAAGCTTATTTCTAGGTATTTTAACATCAATGTTTTTTAAATTGTGTTCTCTAGCACCCTGAACGTAAATATATTCACTCATAAAACAATCTTGCAATTTACAACATAAAAGCAAGTTTATTATCTAGTTTTAATTAAAATCCAATAGCTGTATCGTCTCCTCTTTTATCAGCACCGGGATGAAAGTATTTTTGTTTATCTACATGAATTGCATCAACTCTTCCAATAGTTGATTCGTTCTTATTAAATTTATATCCTTTTTGTTTAAGATTATTTTTTAAATCATCATCTAAAACCCCAGATTCATAGTAAATTTTATCAGGAAGCCATAAATGATGAAACCTTGATTTATCTACAGATTCTTGCATTTCAAAATTATATTCATAAAAATTTAATATGGTTTGTAACACTGATGTAATTATTGTTGGACCGCCAGGACTTCCTAAAATCATTGATAATTCTTCATTTTCCTCAATAATAGTTGGAGTCATAGAACTCAACATTCTTTTTTCGGGTTCTATAGCATTAATCTCACCTCCAATTAAACCATACATGTTGGGAAAACCTGGTTTTATTGAAAAATCATCCATCTCATTATTAAAAAAAAACCCTAATTCATCAGAAATCAGCTTTGAACCATAATTTCCATTTAAAGTTGTTGTAACTGAAACTGCATTTCCAAATCTATCCACAATTGAGTAATGTGTTGTTTCATTACTCTCTACTAATATTTCACCAGGTATAACATCTTCTGAATTATTTGATTTTTCGAAATCAAATATGCTAAAACGTTTTTCTAAGTATTTTTCATTTAACAACTCTTTTACTGGAATGTTGTTAAAATCCGGATCTCCTAAATACTTACTTCTGTCCGCAAATGCTAGTCTTTCAGATTCAACTAATAATTGAATATATTTTTCTGAATTATGATTTATGTTTTTTAAATCATAGTTATTAATCATACTTAAAATTTGAGCTAATACAATACCTCCACTTGATGGAGGTCCCATTGTAATTATATTTAGGTTTTTATAATTGAAGTTTAAAGCATCTCTCCAAATAGGATTATATTTTGCTAAATCTTGAAGTGTAATTATGCCGTTTTTTGTTTCTAAGTATTCTACTATTTTTTTTGCGATAATACCATTATAAAATGCTTCTTTCCCATTTTCTTGAATAATTTCAAGAGTGTTAGCTAGTGCATTGTTTACAAATAAATCACCTTTATTAAACTTTTTAGAAAATAAATTTATAGAATCATTTAATGTATAAATTTCATTAACATATTGATTTAAAGAATATGCTTGTTTTTCTGAAATCTTGTAACCGTTTTTTGCCAAATCTATTGCTGGTTGTATAAGTTCAGACATGGGAAGTGTTCCAAATTTTTTATGAACTTCAAATAGTCCTGCTACTGTTCCTGGGACTCCTACTGAAAGTCCTCCAACTAGGCTAGCCCCTTTTATAATATCATTGTTTGTATCTAAAAACATATTTTTTGTTGAAGCTATAGGTGCTTTTTCTCGGAAATCTAAACTGCCATTATCACCATTGTTTAATCTATATACCATAAAACCGCCACCTCCTAAATTCCCAGCATTTGGATAAACAACTGCTAAAGCTAAATCAGTTGCTATCATGGCATCAAAGGCATTGCCTCCTTTTTTAAGAATTTCTATACCGACTTTAGAAGCTTCAGCTTTTGCTGAAACTACCATTCCGTTTTTATATTTTCCCGATTTACATGAGAAAATAAAAAAGGAAATAAAAACTAATAGAATTATTTTTTTTAACATGAACAATAATATCCTTTAAATGTAATATAAAATATTAATCTAATTGTATCTTTGAACTATGACATTAATTAAATCAATTTCTGGGATAAGGGGGACAATTGGAGGAAAGAATGGTGATAATCTTACTCCCTTAGATGCTGTTAACTTTGGATGTGCATATGCTCAGTGGATTAAAAATAGAAATCCAAATACAAAAACTAAAATTGTTATTGGAAGAGACGCTCGTATTTCAGGTGAAATGATACAAAATTTTGTTCAATACTCTATTATTTCTATGGGAATAGATGTTATTGATTTGGGTCTCTCAACTACACCAACTGTAGAACTAATGGTAAAACATTACAATGCAAATGGTGGAATTATTATCACTGCAAGTCATAATCCATCAGAATGGAATGCCTTAAAACTTCTTAACGAAGATGGAGAATTTCTTAATTCCGAAGAGGGAAAAAAAATTGTTGAATTTTCAAAGAATAAAAATTTTCTTTTTTCAGATATAAACAATCTTGGAAAAATATCTAAAATAAAAGATTCTATGAAAATTCATATTGAATCTGTTTTAAGTTTAGAATTAGTAGATGTAAATAAGATTAAAGAAAAAAAACTTAAGGTTGTTGTTGATGCTGTAAACTCAACTGGAGGAATAATTGTTCCTGATTTCTTGGAAAATCTAGGAATAGATGTGATAAGATTATATTGTGATCCTAATGGTGAATTTCCTCATAACCCGGAACCTCTTAAAAAAAATCTTTCGGAACTTTCAAAAAAAGTAATTGAGACTAAAGCAGATCTTGGAATAGCTGTTGACCCAGATGTTGATAGGCTAGTTTTTATGTGTGAGAATGGAGAATTATTTGGAGAAGAAAATACATTAGTTGCTTGTTCAGATTATGTTTTAGAAAACAATCCAGGTCCAACAGTCTCAAATTTATCCTCCTCAATAGCATTAAAAGAAATCACAATTAAACACAATCAAATTCACCATTACAGTGCTGTAGGCGAGGTTAATGTTGTTAAAAAAATGAAAGAATGTAATGCAGTCATAGGAGGAGAGGGTAATGGAGGTGTAATTTACCCCAAAAGTCATTATGGAAGAGATTCAATAGTTGGAATTGGATTGTTTTTATCACTATTTGTAAAACGTGGGCTAACGGCAAGTCAATTATTGAGTACATATCCTAATTACTACATGATTAAAGAAAAAATTAATCTTTCTAAAGATGTTGATGTTGACGCTATTCTAAATTCAATTGCTAATTTTTATAAAAATGAAAATATTGATCTTGTTGACGGTGTAAGAATTGATTTTGAAAGAAGTTGGGTTCAATTAAGAAAATCAAATACAGAACCTATAATTAGGATCTACAGTGAAGCAGAATCAATTCAAAAAGCTCAACAACTTATTGAAAAGATAGGAAACTTGATTAATAATAGTTAAAGCTATTTTTTTGGAGCCTTATCCATATGCTTAAATCTATTATGGGTCCAATAATAATATTCTGGTTTATTTCTGATTTGTTCCTCAAGTTTTTTGATATATATATCAGTTATTTCATAATTCTTGTGATTTTTTGGAGTTTCGGAAATAAGTTCAACTATTACTTTGTAATAACCTCTCTTTATTTTTTCAACTTTTCCGAAGACAACAGGTATATCATATGATTTAGCTATTCTTTCTGATCCTGTAAAGACAGGAACTTTGATTCCTAAAAATTCTTTCCAATATGTAATTGATCTTATTTGAGCGGATTGATCAGCTGCCATTCCATATAGAAATAGTTTGTTTTCTTTAATTTGATTTTTTATATAATGTCCTGCCTTATAACGAGAAATTAGTTTTGAACCATGCTTAAGTCTAAATTTTTTTACTAAATCATCTAAATTTTTATTGGTCAGTGGTGTGTAAACAGCAAATGGTTGTTGCGGGACATGGTAATTAATTGATAAAAACCATTCATATCCTCCATAATGAGATGTCATGAACATTACACTTTTATTTTTTTTTTCTAAATCATAAAAAATTTGAGGATTTTCAACGTAAAATCTCTTTTTCATTTCCTTAGGTGAAATGTTGTAGAACTTAAACATTTCAAAAAAAACATCAGTTAGATGTCTATAAAATTTTTTTTCAATTCTAAGTAAATCTTTTTTATTTTTTGAAACTTTAGAAAGTTCAAGATTCTTTCTTACAATTTTCCTTCTATATCTGAATACGTAGTATAATAAATAATAAAATATATCTGATAAAAAATACAATACTTTAAATGGCAAGTAAGAAATGCTTATAATTAAAGGAGTTATTATAAATTTTGAAAAAAAATTCATTAGTGCAAATTTATTAATATTTAAATAAAATATCTCAGAAACACATATAGTTATTATATTTAATCAATGCTCTTAGGTATAATTTTAATAACATTTTTCTTTTCACTGAAAGGCTTTAATGACTTAAAGTTTTTTGATAAATATAAATTCAATGTAAAATCAATTACCGATGGAGATAAGTACAGAATGTTTTCTTCCGCTTTTTTACATGTTGATTTTAATCATTTGTTTTTTAATTTATTTACTCTTTTTGTTTTTTCTTCTTCTATAATCACTAAACTCGGAGATTTTTATTATTTGGCTATATATATATTAAGCTTATATTTTGGAAATTATTACACTTTGCAACTTTATAAAAAAAACCCTTATTATTCTGCTGTTGGGGCAAGTGGTGCTGTTACTGGAATAGTGTATTCATCAATTCTTTTGTTTCCTGAAATGAAACTTGTATTTATTTTCTTACCAATCCCTTTACCATCGTATATAATAGGTGTTGGCTATATAATTTATAGTATTTATGGAATGAAAAAGAATAACGACAATATTGGCCATAGTGCTCATTTAGGTGGAGCTATAGCAGGGATGTTATTTACAATTATAATCGAACCTTTAATTTTAATTGAACAAACGTGGCTTGTGATACTTTTAATATCACCTTTTATATTGTTGAAATACTTAAAAAAATAATTATTTATTGATTTGATCAGAGATGGACTTGTCTAATTCATCGCCTTTCAAATCTATACCAATTACATTTCTGTTGGCATCTAACAAATAAGAAGTAGGCATCTTCAGAAGTCCATAAAGTTTAGCAATTGGTTCTCCCCAAAATTTTAAATTTGAAATATGAACCCAGTTTTCTATGTTATCATTAATAATTGCGGTTGTCCATGCGTTTTTATCCCTATCCAATGAAACTCCAACTATTTCAAAATCTTCTGAGCTATATTTGTTTTTTAAGTTGACTAAATCTGGATTTTCTATTCTACATGGAGCACACCAGGAAGCCCAAAAATCAAGCAATATAACTTTTGATTTAACATCAGAAAGAGAAATAGGATTTCCATCCAATCCGGGACCAGTAAAGTTAGGAGCTAAAGTTCCAATTGTGATGTCACTCATGGCATCTTTAATTTCATTGATTCTTTTCTTTGTTTCTTGGGCTGACTTAGTTTTTTTTATCGTTTCAGTAAATCTTGAAAAGTAGTTTTCAGTTTTATTAAAATCAATTTCTTGATTCATGACCATTCTTTGAAGAATTAATGAAGCCATATATGAATCATTATTTTCAACAATAAAACTTTCTTCATAGGCGAGGAGTTTAGCCCTTAAAGTTTCAAACTGACTAGACAAATCTCTGAGTAAAATTGAATCTTTTTGAAAATTAGCTTGACTAATTTCTTTTTGTATATTATTTAATTCAAAGTAGAATTCTTTAGTTGTGGTTTTGTATTTATTAAAATCGTCATTAGATTTTGTTCCTTTAACTTTTGACGATCTAATACTGTCTTTATAAACATTAACTTTAATTGTTCCTGGTTCTAATACGACTGGAAGATTTTCTCTTTGGTTCTCAAATACAATGTAGTGCATCTCAGGAACTGATATTGTGTCATTAAAACTGAATTTACCATTCAACACCTTGGTCGAATCAATAACAACAGGAAGATTGCTGTCCCCAATTTTAACTAGAAAAATATTTAAATCATCACTGTGATTAGTGTTTGCTTCAACCGAGAATGAATCATTTGAACAACTGTTAAAAACAAACAAAATTAAAAACAGGTAATAAAAATTTTTTATTGTGTTCATGATAAAAATTAACTTTGGCAAATATAATACAATATATAAAAGAACATAATGGCTAATAATATTGAAATAATTCAATCCTTTATTCCTATTGTAGGTAGTAATTATGTTGAAACATCTTCTTGGAAAATACAGCCTTTTATTAAAGGTTGGAGATATGGTCAAGGAAAAGCTATTGCTGTAATTAGGCCTGGAAACCTATTAGAACTATGGAATGTATTAAAAATTTGTGTTGACTCTGATTTAATAATTTTGATGCAAGCTGCAAACACTGGCTTAACCGGAGGTTCAACCCCATATGGAAATGACTATGATAGACCCCTTGTAATTATAAATACTTTAAGAATTAATGATATTCATACAATTAAAGACGGAAATCAAATCATTAGCTTTCCTGGAAGCTCGTTGTATGAACTTGAAAAAAAATTAGAACATCTAAGTAGAGAACCTCATTCTGTTATTGGATCTACGTCAATAGGCGCATCAATAGTTGGAGGAGTATGTAATAATTCCGGAGGATCACTTGTACACAGAGGACCAGCTTACACCGAGCTTGCACTATATGCAAAAATTAATGAAAAAGGTAAATTAGAGCTTGTTAATGAGCTGGGTATTAATCTGGGTAAAAAACCTGAAGAAATTTTATTAAATCTTGAAAATAAAAATTATAAAAATTCTGACTTTCAAAGTGAGCAAAAAAATGCATCAGATCATGATTATGAGGAAATAGTTAGAGCAGTTGATAAGAACACTCCTGCTAGATTTAATTCAGATACAAGATTATTACACGGAGTTTCAGGAAGTGCTGGAAAACTCGCTGTATTTGCAGTTAGATTAGACACTTATAAAGCTCCTCAAAAGAAAAAGGTTTTTTATTTAGGAACAAATAACCCCGATGATTTTCGGAAAATTAGAAGAGAAATTCTTAAAAACTTTAAAACACTTCCTAGATTAGGAGACTATTTACATAGAGAATGTTATGATGCTGCAAAAAAATACAGTAAGGACACCTTTATTGTAATTGAAAAATTAGGAACACGTTTTTTACCAACATTATTCGAGTTTAAAAGAATTGTTGATATTGTAGCAGAAAAAACAAGGTTTCTTCCCAGTAAATTTTCTGATAGATTAATGCAGTTTATAAGTGAGTTATTACCAAACCATCTTACAAATAAAATGGATGAATTTAGAGATCGTTTTGAACATCATTGGATAATTGAAATGACTGACGAAGGTATTGATGAAGCAAAAGATTATTTTATAAATTATTTCAAAGATTCTGAGGCAGATTTCTTTGTATGCAATAAGAAAGAAGAAAAAAAGGTTATGCTTCACAGATATGTTTCTGCAAGTGCAGTGGGAAGATATCATGCATTGAATAATAAAAAATGTGGTGACATGATTTCCTTAGATGTAGCATATCCAAGAAATGAAAAAAATTTACTCTATAAACTTCCAAAAGAGATTGAAGACAAAATAGAAATGAATTTATGTTACGGACATCTGTTTTGTCATGTGCTACATCAAAATTATATTGTTAAAAAAGGAGAAGATGGAGAAAAAATTAAAAATTATCTTTTAAATATTTGTAAAGATAAAGGCGCTGAATATCCTGCTGAACATAATGTCGGGCATGAATATGAAGCAAAACCAGAACTTTCAAATTTTTATAAAAAACTTGACCCTACTAACACTTTTAATCCTGGAATTGGTAAAACAAGTAAATTAAAAAATTGGAAATAAAATTTTTAACTATGTTTCCTATGATAAATTTTAGAACTATTTTTGTTTAAATTTTAGAAATGGCAGGAAATACTTTTGGTAATATTTTTAAAGTCACAACTTTTGGAGAATCTCATGGTCCTGCACTTGGTGGTGTAATTGATGGTTGTCCCCCTGGTATCACATTAGATTTAAAATTGATTGAAAATGAAATGCAAAGAAGAAAACCAGGTCAATCTTCAATTGTAACTCAAAGAAAGGAAGAAGATACTGTTACTTTTTACAGTGGTATTTTTGAAGGTAAAACAACTGGAACTCCAATAGGTTTTTTAATACATAACAAAGATCAAAAATCTAAAGATTACTCTCACATTAAAGAAACATACAGACCTTCTCACGCTGATTATGTTTACGATAAAAAATATGGTCATAGAGATTATAGGGGTGGAGGTAGAAGCTCTGCTAGAGAAACAGCTTGTAGAGTAGTTGCTGGTGCTATTGCTAAACAAATAATTAAAGAAATTAAGATTACTGCCTTTGTTTCATCCGTTGGGGAAATTAAAGTTGATAAAGATTATAAGTCATTAAATTTTTCAAATATTGAAAAGAATCCCGTCAGATGTGCAGATCCAGACGCAGCAATTTTGATGGAAAAATATATAAAGGAAATCAGAAAGGAAGGTGATACGGTTGGGGGTATAGTAACTTGTGTTATAGAAAACTGTCCAATCGGAATTGGTGAACCAGTATTTGATAAATTGCATGCTGAACTTGGTAAAGCTATGCTTTCAATAAATGCAGTCAAAGGGTTTGAATATGGAAGTGGATTTAACGGAACAAAATTAAAAGGTAGTGAACATAACGATTCTTTCGAATCAAACGGGACTACTAAAACTAATAATTCTGGAGGTATTCAAGGTGGAATTAGCAATGGAATGGATATTTACTTTAGTGTAGCCTTCAAACCTGTTGCTACTATTATGAAATCTCAAAAAACGATTGATTCTGATAATAATGAAGTTGAAATGAGTGGTAAAGGAAGACACGATCCATGTGTTGTCCCAAGAGCAGTTCCAATTGTGGAAGCTATGTCTGCATTAGTTATCTTAGATTATATACTTATTAACAATACATACCAAAAATAAAATTAGAACTAATTTTATCTTATTAAACAAAAATACGAACCTTCTTTTTTTCTATATTTAAGTATTAACACCCTTTTTGTATGAAAAATCTAAGTTTTCTATTGTTTTTTTTCACCTTCTGTATAAGCTATTCTCAAAATGATTTTAAAGTAATTGTTGAGGGACTAAAAGTTGGAGATTCTGCCACTATTATTTTGCAAAAAGGTTCTGAAAACCTACTTAAAAAATTTGCAAAGAATATTGATGGTTCAAATGTTGAGTTAAATTTTAACTTAGATAATGGAAAATGGGCTTTAAAAACTGATGCAACAGGATATACCTTTCCCACATCCAAGATTATTGAATCCCCTAAAGATGTTTCAGCAACAATAATATTAACAGAATTTCAAAGCTCTGACTTTTCATATACATGGCAAGACGATGAAAGTGCTTCAGGTCATGCAACTCAAGCTTATTCAAACGAACCAACTTCAATAGTAATTAAAGATAAAACTGTAAAAGTTCCTCATGATTATGCAGCAATTAAGTTAAGAAATGATTTTGGCGTTGTCCTTTCTAATGACATAGAGATTTGGTCAATTGAGGATAGTTATAGACTATATAAAATGTTTTCTTCTTTGCCGTTCACTCCAAACGGGGAAAATAGTAAAGTAAATTTTAATACTGGTGATGGAGTAAGAGGAATTTTTTATCTCACTAATGATGAACAATATAGAGACTTATCTTTAGAAAAAGTTGATGGACTTGTAAATGCCACAATTAGTCAAAGTGCTTTTACATATGCTACACCCCTTGTTGTTACAATAGATGGAATTAAAGGGAAGTTTTATTCCAAAAGACTTTATCATGTAGTTGTTAATTACATTACAGATTTTGCTTCAGATGATGAAATGGTTGATTGGATAGCAAGAGAATCTTTTGGTTTTACATTTATGAAACCTAACCAGGAAACTGAAGACTTGATGGATGAAGATTCTTCAAATTTTCAAGAATTTTTTGATAATGAAAAACTCGAAATTTTAGCAATGTTTGAAGAATTACCTGAGGGTTTTCATAAACAAGAGGGTTTAAAATATATGGTTCGACGAATTAATGGTCAAGATCATCCTAAATATAAAACTGCTCCAGCTATTGCATGGGCACATTTAAATACTATTGAGTGGATGGAAAAAGCTTTCACCACTGGTAATATAGCATATTTACATAGATTAATTCTTCATGAAAAAGCTCATTTTTTATGGGCTTACACTTTTGATGATCAAACAAAAGCTGATTGGGCAGAAATTGGTGAATGGTTTGAAGACCCAACATCTGCTTCTGGATGGTCTACATCTAACACTACTGAATTTGTTTCTCCTTACGCCCATCTAAAGAATCCAAATGAGGATATGGCTGAATCTATTGCTTACTATTTAACTAATCCAGATGCTCTTTTAAGTGTATCAGTAAAAAAATATGAATTTGTAAGGGATAGAATTATGCATGGAACTAGGTATGTAGCTATGATTAGAGAAGATTTAACATTTACTGTTTATAATCTATTTCCTGATTATACTTTTCCAGGAAAAGTTACAAAACTTAAAATTGATTCTGTAGGAGGTCCTGAAGATGACAAAGTTGTTACAGTAACAGCAACACTAGATTCTACAGATCCATCAATCGACGGTGCTTCAGAAATACTGATGCGTTGGGTTTCATCTATAGGAACAATTAAGGATCTTAGAATTTACCCAGTAAATGGATCTATAGACTCAGTACTTACAGGATCAACAACATTTGATAAATTATCTAAAAGTGGGTACTGGACTCTAGCTTCATTCAATGTTTTTGATCAAGTTGGAAATAAGAGATTAGAAAATACCTCAACTCTTGGAGCTAAACTATTTATTAATAATCCACTAGAAGATCTAGTAGGTCCTCAATGGAATTATGATTTAAAAATGGAACTTCAGGAAGGTAAATTTAACGACGTTACATATACTGACTCGACTTTTCCTGATGATGATGGTAGAGAAATGAAAGTTTTAAAACTTTCTGGAAGTGTTTACGAAAATAGACAATTACAAAGAGCTTCATTTAGAATTATAAATCCAACTCTTGATGATAATAATGGTCAGATTTATGAAAGACAAGCTTGGACTTATCCAGTTATTGATGATTCAAGAGATATGGGAAATGAATATGAGTCTAATAAATATTTAGAAACTTATTTACCAATTCCTGATTATTACCCTTCAGGTTACTATTCTATAACTATGATGAATTTTTATGATAAAGCTGGTAACCCAACTGACACTTATTTTGTAAAAGATACTTCAGATTATCATATAGCAAGTTATGACAAACTTAAACAGTTTAAAGATGTTAGAGACAGTATTTATGTTCAAACTCCTTTTCCTGATTACATTGCCCCTGAAATTGATGTAAATAACATCACTATTATAGCAGAACCTACAAATCCTGAAGCCCCCAATGGAGAAACAAGAGTTGATATCTCTGTAATTGCTAGAGATCTTTCTGACTACAGTGGTCATGAAGCTGGAATTGCATCAGTAAGTTTACAGCTCAGAGATCCACAAGGAAAGGAATTTGGATATCAAACAGGAAATGGAACAATGAATACTCCAACTTTAGATGAAACTAGAAGTAAATATGATTCTGAAAATGCTGATAAGTGGAAATTATTTGATTTTAACCTCTTACTTCCTCAGGGATCAGCACCTGGAAAATGGGGAATTTCAGATATTAATGTAATGGATAAAGCTGGAAACTTTAGATCTTACAATTTTGTAGAATATGTAAGATTTGATATTATTGAATCTGATATTACTTTAACTAATCCTCTTAATGTAGAAATAGTTGAAAAAGCTGTAAACGCAAGTAATGTTGACAATATCACTGCTAAAATGAGTTGTACACCTTGCAAAGACTTAAATTATGTTTATACTATATATAGTAGGTTAGGAGGAGGAAATGTTGTCAGAGGAACTGGTGTTTTTGAATCTGATACAATCCTAGTAAATAATATTAAAACGACAGGTGTATTAGATGGTTTAATAAATCTCACTGTACAACTTACAGACTCTGAAGATCAATTAATAGCAACTAAAACAGCAGAGTATATAAAAGATGTTATATATCCTAAATCATATTATTCCAGATCTAATCTGCAAAACGATGGTGTTAGTAGTTTAGATGAATTTATAGTGGATATAGTAGTTGAAGAACAAGATATTGGAGGTAACTATTCTTATGAATTAAGTAATTCAAATACGAATTCAGGTCTATTTAATGACATCAAAAGCGGTTCATTTAAAACATCACAAGAAAATGAAGAAAAATCAATTATAATAACAGGTGAATTATCATCAACAAGTAATGTCCTAAATAACTTTGATTTTTCAAAGCTGGATGAGGGTTATGTTAAAGCTTCTTTAACTATAATTGATCAAGCTGGTAATGAAGGTGATAAAGAAGTTTCTTATTATTATTATAGTAACAATAAAATACAAGTGGTTGGATCAAATATAACAGACATTGATAATGATGGAATTGGAGATTTGGTTGATAATTGCAAGTATATTTATAATCCAAATCAAATTGATATCAACAAGGATGGGATAGGAGATAAATGTATAGAGTCAGAAATTTTACAAGATTTTAATTATTCTTTTTTAGAAGATGCAAAAATAAATGATCAATTAGAAATGAATTTAAATAGTTCATTAGTAAATAACATAACAATATCAAATGATTACAGTGAATATTTTGATTTTTCTAATAATAAAATTACACTTAAAAAGGATTTGTCAACTCTTCAAAAAAACAGAGTACATGTAAATATTGAATTTAATAATGGTTCTACAAAAATTAAAGATTCAATTGCAATAAATATCATTAAGAAAACTAGTTTAAATAAGGAATTAGGTCAAATTCAAAATGGTTATCAACCATATTATTACAAAATTAATAGATATAACGAAATTTTTGATAAAAATGAAGATCATCAACTTATGCCATGGTCTGGTGCTCAAAGAGATTTTGTTTTTACAGATTTAAACAATGATGGAATTAAAGATTTTATTGGACAGTTTAAAAGCATATATTCAAAAATTGATTTTGATGGACAAACTGAAAATGGAGAAATTGTTAATATTGATGGAATTCCATTAGGCAGGTTTGGTTATCCTCATTACTATTTAATCAATGAAAATTTTGATATTACTACATATCATGAAAATATGGAATATCCCGACAATTTTCTTTTTGATGCTGATTTCACATCTTTAACTGATTTGAATGGCGATGGAATAGATGAACTTGTGGGTGCATCAGAACATTATCATACATCGTTTGGTGATCAAGGAAATGTAGCTGTAAGAAACATATTAGCTTCAAAAGGAGTTTATCCACAAGAAGAGTATGATACTATTAGTGCTCATAAAAAACATAGATACTATTCTTTTGAAAAGGGTAGGATAATTGAAAAAAGTAATAAAATTAAATTCAATCAAACATTTGAACCAAATGATTTAATATCAATTTTTGGTCATGCGGTTGGCGATATTGATAACGATGGTGATAATGATGTAGTTTTTTCAGGAAATTCTCACGGTGATGTTATTGATGTTTGGATAAATGATGGAAATGGTAATTTTAATGTTGAAAGAACTTCCATTCAAGGTTATTCTCCATTATCTGAGGGTGTGTTCATTCTTTTTGATGTTAATGGTGATGGTTTTAAAGATTATATTTTTTCAGATGGAAATTCTTTTCGATTAGGCTATTTAATTAATAATAATGGATTGTTTGATCATAACAATCCAGTATGGATTTCTGGTGTAGAAGAGTCTAAATTAGGAATAAGAAACACTTATCAAGAGGATTTAGATAGTGATGGAACTAATGAGCTGATTGTTTTCAGAACTCATGGTCTTGGAGCAACAGTTAACCCAGATTCAGAATTTTCAAATCAAATTTTAATATTAAAATTAGTTAATGGAAAATTAATAGATCACACTAAATCCTTTATCGATAAAAATTCTACAAGCACAATGCACTCACCCTCATATAATTTATATTACGAAGATATTGATGGTGATAAAATCAAAGACTTATTTGTTTCATATTTTACTGATCCTAATGATGAAAGTTATCCATATAACGAATTCAAAGGATATTGGGAAAATGATAATGAAAACACAACTTATTTTAAAGGTTCTGAGAATGGAAAATTTGAATTTAAAAATTTAGGTGAATTTACTTTGAACGATAAATACATGGATACTGGTTTTAATTGGACTAAAATTCATAACAATAATTTTTTAATCCACGATATTAATGGGGATGGAACCTCTGAACTTATAAGTGCTGATCCAATGAAAATGAGAGGATCAAATATGGTTATATTTTCATACACCTATGACTACGATGGGGATGGTGTTTTAGATTCAATTGACAATTGTCCAAAGACTGCTAATGCTGATCAAGCAGATATTGACGGGGATGGTATAGGGGATGTGTGTGACGATGATAAAGACGGTGATGGAGTTTTAAATGATAAAGACAATTGTCCGGAAATCCCAAATGAAGATCAAGCTGATTTAGATAGTGATGGTATTGGTGATGTTTGTGATGATGATAAAGATGGAGATGGAATTCTAAATGAAGAAGATAATTGCCCAGAATCTCCAAATGAAGATCAAGCTGATTTTGATGGTGATGGTATCGGGGATGTGTGTGACGAAGACAAAGATGGAGATGGGGTTTTAAATGATGAAGACAATTGTCCTGATATTCCAAACGAAGATCAAGGAGATATTGATGGAGATGGTATTGGAGATGTTTGTGATGATGATAAAGACGGAGATGGAATTCTAAATGATGATGACAATTGTCCAGAATCTCCAAATGAAGATCAAGCTGATTTTGATGGTGATGGTATTGGAAACGTATGTGACGATGATAGAGATGGAGATGGGATTTTAAATGAAAATGATCAGTGTGACTTAACAACACTTGGTTCTACAGTTAATGTTAACGGTTGCGAGATCTTTACTTTACCGTTTGATAACAATAAGGTAT
>Ga0255773_10002504_pt1 | contig 16965 bp, 14 predicted proteins | sample 011ome_17_FD_179971 | JGI IMG/M metagenome (GOLD analysis project Ga0255773, IMG submission 179971) | Coastal salt marsh microbial communities from the Groves Creek Marsh, Skidaway Island, Georgia - 011502XT metaG (version 2) | ecosystem: Environmental > Aquatic > Marine > Intertidal zone >...
AGACCGATTCTCTGAACGCGAAGGTACCTACTTCGACCTCGTCCAACCCTACCAGCACCACACCCGCAACCCCGACACTGGTATCAACGTGTACTCGTTTGCCCTCCGCCCTGAAGAGCACCAACCCTCTGGTTCCTGCAACTTCTCGCGTATTGACAACGCCACGCTCCAGCTTGTCTTGTCGAACGCGACTGTTGCCGGTACCTCCACCGCGAAGGTCCGTGTGTATGCCACTAACTACAACGTGTTGCGTGTGATGTCCGGTATGGGTGGGTTAGCATATTCCAATTAAGCGGAATAGGATTGTGTTTTATCATTAAAAAATTTATATAAAAAACTACTTAACGTCCAAAATTCATACTATAAAATATTATAATATGAATAAAATACTATTTCATATTTCACTACAACTTTTCATAACAAATTTGGTCCCACATAATAAAACTTCCAATATCAGTAATGCCGTGATTATATGCTTTTGAGCAACTTATTAAATTCACATTATATGTAATTGGCAATCTATCTTCATGAATAATTCGGTTATTCAATGTTAAATAATGCATATCATCAATTTTAATCATATCCAATACTGTATTATTATTGGGGTCTACCCTTCCCAAATATTGGTTATTGTGTTTCGTAATCATACCACTCCTCCATTTGTTTGTTTCTTTCAAATAAATATTAGTGACACTTTTATAAATTGAATTATATCCGCCTCTGATCAAAAAAGACATATTATAACTTCCTTCTTCTAAGATATAATATAGTATTGTTATTAAATGGTTTTGTTAATATTATATTGTTATTGATTTTTTTACACCAAACTATAAAACAACTTCAATTCAATGTTCGTTGTGCGAAAATATTATGAATTTCATTATAATTGATTATATTGAAATCAATATAATTATAAATATTTTTTTTACTGAAATCGTGCTCTGTGAAATTATATTTCAAATCAATATCATATGTAAAATATTTCCGATTTTCATAAATAATTGCATTGTTCACCATCAATGTATTTATGTCGTCATATTTAACCATTTCAATTAAATTATCTCTAGACGAATCAATATTAAAATTCACACCATTTACCATAACAGCGCCTCTATTCCATATGTTTGTTTTTTTTAATGAAACATTAATAACGTGTCGATAAAATGCGTCATATCCGCCCTTTAACGCAAATGACATGTTCTCTACTAGTATTTATATATACTAGTTTTTATATTATTTTAATAAATAGTATATTATACTATATATAATAATAATATATAACCAATGTCTGAAGTATTTAAATATTTAATGAAATATGAAGAAAAATGGTGTTCTATGATGGGTTATTTTAATCCTTATATTGATAATTTTACTACACATTTAACTGACAAAATGCCATTTTATGATAAAGGATGTTATGAAAGATATCCGCGTTTCAAGCATGTTTATGACAAGTTATGGATTGTTAAAAGTCAAGGATTAACTGGCGGACGTTTAGAAAAACTTTCAGGTAAAGAGCATAAAGTGGTCTATCCCATTTTTATAAAACCGCGATGGGGTCATCTAAGCGCTTCTTCCAAAAATTGTTTCAAAGTGAACGATGTAAATGAATTACAAAAATACGTTGGTTATAAAAACATGATGTGGTCTGAGTTTATTGATGCAACAGAATGTATGACAGATTTTGTATTATTAAAAGGTAAAATTGTTCACCAAATAACCTATCAATATTCAGATAAACAAAATGGGTTTAGTGATGATTGGAAACTTGTTTCACCTGATTTAAAACCACCGGCAAATGTTGTAGAATGGGTAAAAATCCATATGACTGATTTTACTGGTATTGTAAACGCTCAATACCGTGATAATAAAATTATTGAAATTAGTTTACGATTGGCAAGAGGCGGTGCATACATTATTAGCACTCGCAATGAAGCATTAATACATAATATTAATAATATTTTCTTGAATAAATCATGGGATTACAATTTAACCGAAGAAATGAAATTTAAACCATTTTATGTCTATAAATGTTTCACAGAATTGCCGATTGTCTATATTTTTCCACAAAAAATAGTTGATTGGTATATTAGAAGTAAAACAAATTATCCATTTTACGAATACTATTTCGAGCCTACTGGTTCAAGTGGTATGGTATTTTTTCAATTTATGGATGATGATTTTGAACGTGGCATGAAAACGAAAAAGGAAATAGAAAAAATATTTAATATTACCCAAATTATAATGTATGCACTTATTTGTATTCTAATTTATGTATTAGGTTCAACCAACTGGGAACACCGCTATTTAGTTGCGTTTTTTATCTTGTTTATATTTTTAACGCGTTTCTTTAATCCAATTGGCGCCACATACAAATTATACAAAGGACAAAAACAATCTATTTTTAAAGAAGGACCAACTAAAGACACTGAATATGACCTAGAACCGTTCGATAATCCTTAATTTGTTTATAATAAATGTTAACTTACTAATTTGCTTATATATATTTATATATATATATATATAAATTATTAATGAGTAGCACTAAGACCCAAAAGTCCCCAATTGATATTCCAAAAAGTGTATGGAAATCCCTCAAATCAAAAGATCAAGCATTATGTACAAAGGTTTTACCAAAAAACCAAGTTGAACTAGTAAATACTTGTATCAAATATGAACACAAGGACAATGAATTATATTTAAAATATAAATACGGATTAAAAGATATTACAGAAGAATCATCTCCGATTCTTATATTCAATGAAGAAGATAATGCCGATTTTAGTCTTATAGCCGATGGTATTCATAATTTTATGTTATTTTGGGATGACACTACAAATAAATATACTTTGGTAACTGCATACTTTAACGCTATTGAATTCGGCAATAAACATAATGTTATTAGTTTAAGAACTGTTGGACAAACTCCAGATACATTTATTATTTCAGGTGAGATAAAAAAAGAAAAAGATAACAATACATTTTATTTCCACGACACAAGTTCTCAGTTTTTTTTAGACAACCCCTGTAATATAAAAACTCAAATGCCTGTTATTTACTTGTTTGAACTTGTTGACCAAAAAGGTTATGATGTTGATAACATAACTCCTGAACAATTAGAAGTATTAAAATCAGACATTTTATCAAACAATACATTTGACATTGGGAATACAAAAAAAATTAATGATGCGAATTCGTTTTCTGAACTTGTTGATATTCTTATCACAAGAGGAAGAGTTTTAAAAGACCAACCAGAGAAATTAAAAATTTATAAAAAATATATTGATTTTATTACAAGTATTATGACAGATGCATTCAATAGATTATTTAACCCACCACAACGCTCTGCATTAACTGCTGAATATGTTCAATCATTTTCAGAGGCAGATTATGAAAAACATGGTCAAAATAATATTGATACAATTCTAGGTAAATTATGCAATCAAAGGAAACCATTACCATTTGATGTTTATCCCGACGATAATAGTTGCGCCAAAAATACGGAAGCACATAAAAGTAAATACAATTCATGTGAGATGGATAAAATCACAAATGAATATATAAAATCCATACTGCCTAAGAAAAAGTCTACACCAAAAAGGATGGAAACTGATAAAATAAAATATAGTGATATTTACGTTTTTATTAATGGTAACAAAAAAGACGATGATGATATTGCAAAAATTTGGGGTAATTGGAGAATGTTTAAAACGAAAACAATGAAAGGTGACGAAGAATTAAGTTCATTAATAGAAACAATTACAAGACGTATTCAAAGAAAAGATTCACGTAGCGAAGTTACATTTAAAGCTATACCAAAATAATATTATTATTTAACTGCTTATACAAAAATCATTCCGAATACTTTCAAAATCATCAGTTGACCTGAATATATTAATGATTTCTGCATTTGTATATTTTCTCTCAATCTCTGGCAATATTGTTTCTGATGGTATAACAATATTCCAAAATTTTTCAATCATTTTTGAAATATCATACAATGAACATTTTTGAAAGTTGATTTTAATATCGATACGACCAGGTCGAATGAGTGCTTTATCTAAAACATCTAATTTATTAGTGGTCATAATAAGAATGCGCCCACTACATTCATGTATACCATCTAACATATTCAATAAATATGACAAATTATTATTACATTTTGATTGAGTTGAGGATGATGAATTTGCCATTTTTAAAAAATTATTCAACATATCATTACTATTACTATTATTATTACTATTACTATTACTATTACTATTATTATTATTATTACTATTACTATTATTATTCTCTTTTCTTTTGTCAATAGTTACAAAATGCGAATCATGTATTGATATATCGGACGATGTATCCGAATCTATTTTTTTTAAATCACGGTCTTTTACTACATCACCCAATGCATCAATGTCTTCAAAAATTAAAATGCGTTGAGTTTGTGGTATAATATGTGTATCATCCAACTCTTCTTTATAGATGATATTTTGTAAATGTGTAAAGTCCATTGCGTCGTTTAATTTAATATCAATCCCGTGCCGTCCGGTATGATTCATTAACTGTTTAATAAATCGTGTTTTTCCGCAACCAGGTTCACCGTGTAATAAAATCCCCAAATTATACGGAATACCACGTTTCATATACCATTCTTTATTGTTCAAGAAAAAATCTATCTTTTTAATAATCTCATCCATTTGTTGGAAATAACTATTTTCAAATGTAATAGACGAATCCCATTCAACTGAATCAATCAATAACCCATTATTATTATTTTTTTTATTCTTGCCTCCTTTTTCTGAAATCGTATCACTAGATACCGTAATAAACAACTGTTTTTCATTAGATGAGGTTTTCAAATATGTTTTATATTCTTTCACGCGTTCATCTATCCATTTTTGGAGATAAGTTAAATTGTGTTTGTATGAAAAAAGAATAAGTGTATTGTATTCAACAACAAGATTATTATTTGTTTCAGGATTTCTGACCTTTTCTTTTTCTTCATTCTTTATCTTCCCATAAATCGTATCGGTTAATTTAAATTCTTTCATTTGATCTACTAGATATTCACTGCGTTTTTCTAAATCGTCCCAATCAAATTCGGTATCTTCGCGGATGCGATACACAGATTCGTTTTGTTTTGCCAAAAAATGCATGATTGCACGAAAACGAATAGAACGCGAACGTTGTTCATTACAAATCACAATACTGTTTTTTCTATTTTCATTCCAAGAATAATAGTATCGTTTAATATAATTTAAATCGGTCATATAAAACATAAAAATAAATATAAGAAGAATTGAAAAATCAAATATAATAATTCCGGTTTTTAATGTTTCAATAATACTTGTTGCTTGATTCATGATTAATGGAATAACAAAATATTCAGGCGACATTCTTGTTATTCGGTTATACCCTTATATTAAATTTAATACATATATTACATTTAAATTATTTTTATATAGTGTTAAACAAACGATTCATATTTTCAACCTCAGGTTTGTTATCGTCTCGGTGAAACAATTTATTTATCAATGCATTATCTCGAAAGCGGACACTATAACTCTGTTGGAGTTTATTGCGCCCTACTCTACCCATTGACTGAATACATTTTTCTTGGGTCATATCACCCAAATCTTTTCCAATATACCCATGACAGAACTGGTAATTCGTTCCATAAATATAATCACTAGAGGCAATAATCATAAACAGTTTTTGCTCTTGTGCCAATTTTTTCATAACCTCCGTATAACGGACGCTTTTATGTTCTGCAAAAACACCAATTCCCATCAATAACAACAATTTCCAATAATCTTCCACATCCATTATCCGCATAATTTGTTCAACAGTTTCTTCGGAAATATCACACGTAAAAGCATTTATATGTTCCATCTTCGCTGCATATTTATACAAATGATCGCGTGTGTTCGGCACATACGTCGGTGTTAGAATAATTGTCTGAATACTTGCGTTCAGTGTATTTAATTTTTGTTTCTTTTCTTTCAATTCAGGAGATAATTTATCATCACGTGTAGTTTTATCTTTTTTTGTGCCATCACTAGTTGTAGATGTCGTTGCATCTTCCAAATCTTTTTCCAATACCTTAATTTGTTCATGTAGATTGCGATTAAACACGATTTTGTCCATCACTTCTTTCAATACATAACTCGGAATTTTAGCGGATTGAATATAAAATTGCGCAATTTTATGAATATCATCTGCTAAGAAGATGGTTGGACCATCAGTTAATGTATGTGCATCGGTAGTTACAATATTCACATTTGACTCTTGTGCCTTTTTCCTCAATCCACAAAGTTCATTATAAATCAATGGATAAGCGGTCGGGTTCAAATTACCAAGCAAATCCAAATAAAACATTTTAATGTTTGCCATCGTTAAGGTATCGATGTCAGTAAAATGTGTTTCCACCGTATAGCGGTTATCTGCGATAATATCATCGATAAGTGTATCGTCATTCTTTTCTTTTTGAATGCGCTGAACAGTCATAATAAATTTCACTGCTTCATTCAAATCAATATAACGCAACAATGTTTTATGCAATTTACAATGTTCTACCACTTCCAATACTTTCAAATATTCCGAATGCAAATAATGGGGCATTTCAATAAACCCTTCACGATTCAAAAGTGGAATTGTCTTTTTACAATCATAACTAATAATTTCATGGACATCAACATTATCAAATCGACCACAAAAATCCATAATTGTATCGCTGATTTCATTGCGTTGAGGCAGTGTAGCCGACGACAGCACCATATTTGGGATTAAATTCTCCGTCCAGTTTTTATTAATCATTGCGTGTAATTCGTGTTCGGGATAATCCATCGCAATTGTTGGTTCATCCCAATACGTAATGATTTTTTCTTTCGGATTAAAAGCAAGCATATAAAGCATTGCCGGTAAATAGGACTGCACATCACTAATCATAATTTCTACTTTTTCGCCCTGCGTATTGTCTACTTTCCCAATCCCGCCGCTTTTCATGTTCCTCGTGTATTCTTTTGCTGCAAAATAATGTAAACGGATGTCTTCAGCATCATTACAACCAAACGCAAACGCAATTTTCTTATGCATTGAAATTGCCGCTTTTGCCAAAGATAACCCAACATGACGGGCGGCACATACGAAAATAACTCGATGATTGGTAGATAATCCAAGCGGTGACATTGTTTTTCCAGTGCCGGTTGGCGCAATATACAAGACCAATTTAGGCGTGGGATTTTTACATAGACTAAACAATTGTTTTTGGTGGTCATATAATGTTTCGTCGGCATGCTTCAATAAATAATCGTTTTTTTCAATAAGCGAATAACTTTGTGAAAGCATTTGTTCGATACAACGCGGCGTTTCATTAACAACATAATTAATAATCTTTTCCATTTGATTACATAAAATCGTATTTTTATCATCTACGTTATAACTCAATAGTCGATGAATTGTATAACACTGAAATAACCATTCATTATTAGTGCTTTTTTTTAAGTATTTTTTTGCTAGCATTTTTTCTAATAAATCAATTAAAATATATTCAAAGATTGTATTTTTATGTTCGTCAATATTCTTTGAGGTGTTTTCAATACGAATAATATCCGCCTTTTTTAAAACGGGTTGTTTATTGCCACTACCACTACCACTACCACTACCACTACCACTACCACTACCACTACCACTTTTTTTAACGCCACTAGAAATGGTTATCATATCACCCAAATCCGGAAAGAACTGTTTATATTTCTTACATAACCCGACCATATGTTTTTTAAAATAATTATCATACAAATAGTGTGCAAATTTTTCTGGATGTGTAATTTTAACATGCCGTGCAAGCGATAATGTATAGTTTCGTCTAATATTTACATCATTGTATCCATCTTCAATGAGGGATAAAATACGTTTTTCTGAATCACTGCTAGGCACCTCAATATTCGTCCATTCATCTTTGGTTAATTTGCTTTGTTTGGTAATAAAACTCATCTTAGATTGTTGTTGGTAGTTTGACACTATTGTAATACATAATATTACTTATTATCTTTATTTCAATTTTAATATTAAATATATATAAAATTGAATTAAACCATTGTTAATATAATCTAATAACATAACATAACAACACCAATCATGGAAATGCCAAACCAGTCTTCTTCTTCTTTTTCCTCCCCCAACCCAATCATTATTTCAATTGAAGGGAATATTGGTTCTGGTAAATCAACACTACTTGAACGATTAAAGGAAGTATGTCAACTAGACCCGTCTATTTGTTTTATTCAAGAACCGGTTGATATTTGGAATACAATTAAAGACAGTTCAGGTGAAACTATTTTAGAAAAGTATTATGCAGATCAACACAAATATGCATTTTCGTTTCAAATGATGGCATATATTACTCGGTTGTCTGTTTTGCGAAAAGCATTAAAGGGGAATTATAAGGTGATTTTTATGGAACGTAGTATTTATACAGATTCTTCAGTATTTGCCAAGATGCTTTTTGATGACAAAAAAATTGAAGAAATTGAATATAATATATATACCAAATGGGTTCATGAATTTATTACTGATTTTCCACCAATTAAATTTATTTATGTTCGTGCTGAACCTGAAATTTCTTGTGAACGCGTTATTAAACGTGCACGACAAGGCGAGACAATTCCAATTGAATATCTTCAAAACTGCCACAAATACCACGAAGAATGGTTATTAAATAAAAATATGAAAAGTCCGCTACTAACATTGGACGCAAATTCAGATATTACTTCCAAGACGGATGTATTTGATACTTGGTTAAAACAAATCAATAACTTTATTTATAGTGAGGAGAAAATGTATCGCATATTTCATTAATTTCATTATTTATTAACTAGATAATATTTATTTTATATAATCTTTTATTTTTTATAAAATACAATAATAACAAAAAAACATGTTTCTGGGTTTGGTCAAAGTTTTTCGGTTTTGGACATTTATAAATGTCCATTTTCCAAAAGTGCCCATTAATATAGAGAAAAAACGTGAAAAAGTGACTTGTGACTGAAATGCTCTCATTTCGGTTTTCGGACGAATTATTTTGTGATGCTAATTTTTTTCATGAAAAATATTTTTTTATAAAAATTATTTAGGCATTATTTATGTCAACATATATATATTGACAATGTTGACATCAAATAATGCCAATAATGCCTCAAAATTTATATGTGGAATTTGTGATTTTAGTTGCTGTAAAAAAAGTAATTATATAACTCATTTATCAACTAGAAGACATAAAAATAATGACAATTGTTTACATAACCATACAAATAAAATGCCAAATGTATTTAGATGTCATTGTGGTAAAGAATATAAACATCGTCAAAGTTTATCAGTTCATCGTAAAAAATGTATTGAATCTAATCATGAAGAAAATATGATAATAGATAAAAAATTAACACAAAATTCATCCGAAGTAGTTCATTTAACCAACTTAGTAATTAAATTAATGAATAATAATGAAGAAATACAAAAACAAAACGGAGAATTACATAAACAAACACTAGAAATGCAACAACAAATGCTAGAAGTATGTAAAAACAGTAACAATACAACAAATAATAATAACTGTCACAACAAGACATTCAATATGCAATTGTTTTTAAATGAAAAATGTAAAGATGCAATGAACCTCACTGATTTTGTAAATTCAATGACGCTGGATTTCTCGGATTTGGAAGAACTTGGCGAACTCGGTTATGTCGAAGGCATTTCGCGGCAAATGGTAAGGAAATTAAATGAGATGGATGTCTACAAACGTCCAATTCATTGTAGCGATTTAAAGCGGGAAACAGTATACGTCCGTGACGATGATGTATGGGAAAAAGAAACCGAGTTGTATGACAAACTCCGGAAGGCAATTAAATACATTACCAAGAAAAATGGCGATTTGATGATACCTTGGCGCGATGCACATCCGCAATGCATGAATCTACAACATCCGTTAAACGATACTTATCTCGGAATAATGAATCAAGCAATGGGTGGCAAAGGTGAATTCTTTGAAAGCGAAAGCAAAATTATTAAGAAGATATCCAAATGCGTTCTGATAGATAAGAAGGATATGTAATATAGTTAAATAATTTATATATTTTCAGTGTTAATATATAAATTCAATAAAAATTACGTTTTCAGGTTTGAACAAAGTTTTTCGGATTTGGACATTTATAAATGTCCATTTTGCAAAAGTGCTCATTAATATAGAGAAAAACACGAAAAAGTGAGTTGTCACCATAATGCTCTCATTTTGATTTTCGGATGAAAAAGTTTGTGATGCTATTTTTGTGTTTTTATTAATTTATTTAAAAAGGGTTTAGGCGATTTTTATGTCATTCAAATATTGAGTGACAATGATGACAGAAAACTCGCCATAAAATATAGTTGTGACTATTGTCATTATAAATGTAGCAAGGAAAGTGATTTTAATAAACACTTAACTACTAGAAAACATAAAAATAATTACACTGAGTTACAAATAAATCTCAAAAAGTCGCCGAAAAAATATAACTGTATATGTGGTAAGGAATATAATTATAGACAGGGATTGCATATACATAAGAAAAAATGTAATAACCAATAACATAACTGTTAAATCACAATATTTCTCTAAGCGCTTCTATCTGTTCAACTGTTAATTTCTCTGGAAAAGTAACTGTAAAGTTTATAATTAAGTTACCAATGTGATTTTCGCGCGCCATCCCCATTCCCTTTAATACCTTATTGTAGTTATTCGTGATAATATTACCAGTTGTATTATTAATTTTAAATACACGTCCATCTAAATAGTTCATATCAAATACAAACCCACAGAGTGCATCTTTTAATCCAATGGTTTTATTTAATACCAAATCAAGACCATTGCGAGTAAATTCAGTATCATTTTGTATTTTTATAAAAACCTTAATATCGCCTTTATTGGTTTCAGATAACATATTTCCTTTATCTCTTAATATAATAATTTCATTGTTATCTACACCAGGTGGAATTGGTATATAAATTGTTTCGGTTTCTTCGCGCTTAATTTCATTTTCAATAATCCAGCGGGTTATTTCAATCGGCATATTATATCCAGTATATGCCTTGCTTAAAGTAATGGTTTCAGTTTTCACAATTGGTGTTGGTTTTGCTAATTTTTGTTTTAAATTATCCATATTGAATATATTATTTCCCATTTTAACACCATTTACACTTGCTGGATTGTTGAAAAAGTTGTTTGAAAAGAAATTTAAAATTTCGGATGGGTCAAAATCAGCATTTGTTGTATGAAAAAACGTGGGAGATGATTGGTGTGAAAATGGATTACCCTTTTTCTGTATATCAAAATGTCTACGTTTTTCTTCATTCCCGATAATGTCATATGCAGAACTAATTTTTTGAAATTTATTTGTTGAATCTGGAGAATTGTTATTACGGTCAGGGTGATACAATAACGATAATTTTCTATATGCCTTTTTAATTTCTTCTTGACTCGCGTTCTCTCTAACTTCTAATATTTCATATGGGTTTTCCTTGTCCATTGATATACCGATGTAATATAAAGACGCGATATAAACTTAAATAGTTATTATAGAATATTAATAATTAAGGTATGGAAAAACCATTTTTGTATAAATACCAACCAAAATTATTAGATGATTATGAATTAGAAGATAATATAAAATCTTTATTGAAATCACTACTTGATATAGATAATTTAAATATACTTTTTGTTGGTGATTCTGGTAGTGGGAAATCGTCATTAATTAATACACTAATTAATGAATATTATGGAAAAATTAATATAATAAATAATGAAAATATTTTATACATTAATAATTTGAAAGAACAGGGAATATGCTATTACAGAACAGAACTAAAAACATTTTGTCAAACACCGTGTTCTATATCCAATAAAAAAAAATTACTAGTAGTTGATGATATTGATTTTATAAATGAACAAAGTCAGCAAGTTTTTAGAAATTATATGGATAAATATAGTCATATTGTTCATTTTATTGGTTCTTGTATAAATACACAAAAGGTAATTGATAACTTACAGTCTAGATTGATTATAGTTAATACCCCTAATTTAAATGATAAGCAGTTGATTAATATTATTAAAACTATATGCAATAAAGAAGATATAGTTGTTAGCGAATCAGTTGTTGAATTTATTATATCTATAAGCAATAAATCAATAAGAGTTATTATTAACTATTTGGAAAAGTTCAAATTATTAAATCAACCCATTACAGTTGATATTGCAAATAAATTATGCACAAACATCTCTTTTCAAGAATTCAACAAATATACTGAACTGTGTAAAAATGAGAAAAATTTAAGAGAAGCAATTAAAATATTACATGAATTAATTAAACGCGGATACTCGGTTATGGATATATTGGATAATTACTTTATTTATATAAAAACTAGCACGATAGTAACAGAAGAAGAAAAATATGAAATAATACCTTATATATGTAAATACATCAGCATTTTCAATAATATACACGAGGATGATATAGAACTATATCATTTTACAAATAATTTGATACAGTTGTTTCTTACAAAGGTATAATACATTTTTACAATTAGTTATAAAATATTTATATTATTTGTTATAGTAATATAAATGAAAAATCAGATATTTAAAACCCCCATAATGCCTGAATTAATATGGGGGTTTTTAAAGGAAAATTCAGAAGAAACGGAAACACATTTTATATTTAATAAAATAAATTATAAAAAAGCAGTATATACTAATAAAATAGACCCATTTATAAATAAAATAAAAGATAATTACCACGAATCAAAGAAACGTTTTGTAACAAGAAAAATGGATTATATTAAATTTGTTACCGTTATCAGACAAATCGCAAACAGTATAGATATACATTATACAAATGAACTTAGTTATGATAAATCTAAATACGAGATTGTTTATTATTTTTACAAACAACAGAAAATATTGTAGTGTATGTATCGGTGGTATCTATTTATTCTCTATTTATTAACAAGTATTTACCAATAACCGTGTTAGAATTTAATGCTTGTTTTGCTGACTGGCGAGCAAACCATTGATATGCTGTGCGTTTTAATATTTCATCGGCAGGTATATACAACCCTTGCACTTTATCGCATAGATTAAGAAACGTGTTGCCCATTAAACGGTCGATTGTCACTTGTTTACCATCGATATCACTGGCACCAATTAATTGTGCAGGTATCATATTCATTTCACCATTATTTATTTTTTCGTGACACCAGCGACTATATGTTCCAATAAAGTCGCTTTCTTTTGTGAAATCACTAGAAACAACAACTTCTAAATAACTAATAAAACTATTCATGGTTTCACAATTTTTTTGGCAACCCATTATTTTGGTATCAGGGAAAAAGTCGACCTTATCCGATGTATCGTTTCGTGGTATCATCTCTCCGACAAACATCTTTCCATCACTGGTTAATTTCTGATATAACGGCATGAGATTTTGAAAACAAATAAAGGAACTAGGTAAAGTAAATCCACCATAATAATACAATACTCTTGCTAGCGCTAATTGACGAATTTTACTTTTAATAGGGTCAGCGACAATAGATAAATCGACATTCCAACCAGGTATGATATTTTGAAAAGTTTCATCGTCAATTAAACAGACATTGAAGTCATCGCCACATTTATCAATAATCGATTTTAATGTTAAATATTGATAAGGTTGATTAAGATCTTCCGTGGTTCTTGAACCAAAACTGGGCCACCAGCGTCCGTTCTTTTCATATACAATATGAACCCATATGATTGGTTTGGAACTTTGAGCTAAAGAAGAATCATTAAGTAAATATTGCTTTACAATCTTATAATTATTCATATTCTCGTCATCATAAGCAGATGACTTATATTTGTTGTATATCATACTCAATATAATTGTTATAATTAATGGGAAAACAAAATTTTTATACTTTTTCAATGTTAATAAACTCATTTATATTATAAAAATATAAATTTTATTTATTCATTTTCATATTGTTGAACGGTATTATTTAATTTGTTAGTTGTTTAAACCCACTCATTAATTTTTGGTTTGTTTTTCTAGCAATTTCTTCTTGTTTTGCTAGTTTGTATGCACGTTGGACATCATTTTTGTCTTGAAATGATTGGCGTTGCTTAAAATACTCGGTTGATTGTGATAATGAAATTGGCGTAGTGTCCTTATACTCTGCTTGTTGTTGATATTCTAAAACGTTTTTAAATTTTGGACGTTTTAAATAATCGTCATGCGTGATTGGAATAACGCTTTCTATATGTGCTCTTTTTAAATCGTCGTATTGTAGTTTACCAAAGACATCTGAGGAATAATATTCAGGTTTATCACATGTTAAATCATATTGTCCTGTCATTTGCCCGATGTCTTCTATTTCGCGTATAGGTATAATTGCCTGTATTTCCTTTTTTTTGTTTTCGAATGTTTCGTTCATTTGATTCATAGTTGTTGTTCTAGTATCAATGCCTTCATTTGATTTTAACCAGTCTCCATACCCATTTTCTTCATTTTCATTTGTTATACGGTGTTTTTCAAATAATTCATTAAAAACTTTATTAAAATTTGTTTTGGATTTTATTTCTTTTAATAAGAGTTCTTTTTCTTCATCTTTTTCTACAATGTATTCAGTTGATTGATTTTTTGAACTTTTATATCTAAAATTGTAAATTGAAAATATGATTTTATATGCAGATGTAAAGAAAAGAAAATATTTTTTATCTAGACCGGATTTGTCTGGATGTGTTTGCATTACTGTTTTTTTCACACGTTTTAATTCTTCCTCTTTAAAATCAAAATCTAATTTGAATAGTTCCAGTAAATCATTCAAGTCGTAATTGTCTATGTTCAAATCTAACCCTTCCATAATATTATACATATACAATCATTATTATCTAATTTAGAATAACTTAATATATCTATTTAACTTATTATATCTATTTAACTTATTATATGTATAATATATAGGTTTAATGACAAAATGTAATAAAAAAATCATATGTAAATTAGGTTTAAATACGAAAGATGATACAAAACGATGGTTGTTGAAAAATCATCCAGATAAAGGTGGTATTGTCAATACTGAATTATTTAAAAATATAACAAATTGTTATAAGAACCGTGAATACTGTGATGAAGATAAATTTAATAGAGTGGAAACAACAACACCTCATAGAAAAAGCACTATAAAACATTTGGGGTTCAATAATTCACACAGGACTACCCGAAAGATTGATAAGAAAAAACGTGATAAAATATATAAATGCATGCGCCAAACTGCAAATTGGGGGAAGATTTTACCTGAACACAAGATTGATAATAAAAAATTTAATCCCAAAATAGTAGAAAAAGCAATACACAACGCATCTCCAAAATTAGAACAATTGTTTAATATTATAAAACAAGTTGATGATAATGATATGAAAACACACGGTAAATTGTTTAAGCATTTTATTTTTTCGGATGTAAAAGAAGAAGGGTATGGTGCTAAAATTGTTGCTTCGGCGTTTGTGGCAAATGGTTATAAGAATTTAATAACTGCACAAAAAACGGGGACACAAAAATCATTAAAACTAAAGTTATTGAATGCTGGAAAAGATGGGAAGAATAAATCATTTGGATTGCTTTCTTCTTCAGCACTTTTTAACTCGGAATTCAACCAGAAATTCAAGAAGGAAGTATTAACATTGTATAATAAACGTCCGGATAATATTCAAGGTGGAGAGATGCGGTTTATTATTTTGGATAGCGGGTTCAAAGAAGGGATTGATTTATTTGATGTTAAGTATGTTCATATTTTTGAACCATCAATGACAGTTGCTGATTTAAAACAAACGATTGGTCGTGCTACACGGACATGTGGGCAGAAAGGATTGAATTTTGAACCAAATGTGGGATGGTCACTATTTGTTTATAATTATTATATTGCTGTTCCAGAAGAACTAAAAAGTATATATGAAGTTTCTAATAGTGATTTATTGGTTAATCCGCAACAAGATAAAATGCTGTTTAAAAATGCAAATAAATTAAAGGACGCAACGATACTGTATAGTGATTTTGATAAAACATTAAGTAATTTATCAGAACAGTTATATAAATTGGCACCTGTATTTTCGGTTGATTTTGAATTAACGGAAAAGATACATCGTATTGATGATTTGTCTTATTTATATGAACAGCAAAAAGCGGTTGGAGGAGGTCTTGGTGATAAGAGTGAAATTAATTGTGAAGGTAAATGTGGATTGCGTTCAACAAATGATATACCTGCGACTGTTGATTTCTTATATAAAGTCTATGTAAAATATGGACATGAACGCAATGAGGTGCCACCAAAACAATCACGTGCGTATTTTTGTAATTATATGAAAAGTCATCCAGAATATTGTGAACAAGTGAATAAAGAATGGGCGAATCGGGCAGCATTTGTGCCATATTTATATGAGAAGACCACTAAACGCAGTAAGACATCAAGACTTGGTAAAAATAAAACATTAAAACAAAATGAAAGAGGAACATACATTGATATAAAAGCAGATAGCGCAACGCCTTATATGGAAATTGGCAAACGCAGTAGCACGAGCAAACGCAGTAGCGCGAGCAAACGCAGTAGCACGAGCAAACGCAGTAGCACGAGTCCAATAAAAATAGCAAACGATGTAATGCAACAATTGGAATTAGTTCCTTACGTGCCACCAAGCGTTGATATAGATTATGCTATCGTGGAATATAATGGGAAAACTGATGAAAAATTAAAACAATCTATACCAGGTCCTCCGTCCAAAAAAATGAATTTCCAAAAAATGCGAGATTTTATTAAAACAAATTATATGAAACAATTTAATTGGGGAGATATTGTAATTGAAAACAAATGCATAGATAAACCACAACAAGGTGGTTCGCGCATAATGACTTT
>Ga0255773_10002506_pt1 | contig 16959 bp, 14 predicted proteins | sample 011ome_17_FD_179971 | JGI IMG/M metagenome (GOLD analysis project Ga0255773, IMG submission 179971) | Coastal salt marsh microbial communities from the Groves Creek Marsh, Skidaway Island, Georgia - 011502XT metaG (version 2) | ecosystem: Environmental > Aquatic > Marine > Intertidal zone >...
TAGAAAAATACAACGAAGTTAGCACAGATTTGGTAAAAGATATTTTAGACGAAGCAGCTAAAATAAATCAAAATTTAATTTTACCTCTAGCAAAAATAGGAGATGAAAATCCTGCAATTTTAGAAAATGGTGTAGTTAGAACCCCCCCAGGGTATAAAGAAGCTTACCAAAAGTATATCGAAGATGGTTGGACATCATTATCGTGTGATCCAAAGTATGGTGGTCAGGGTATGCCTAAAACAGTTAGTGCTTTCTTTGATGAAATGCTTTCGTCAGCAAGTTTATCTTTTAAGTTGTATAGTGAATTAAGTATTGGTGCTTATAATTGTATTAATCATCATGCCCCTGAAGAAATAAAAGAAAAATATTTACCAAAGATAGTTGAAGGAAAATGGAGTGGCACCATGTGCTTAACTGAGCCAGTTTGTGGAACAGATTTAGGATTATTAAAAACAAAAGCTTCACAACAATCGGATGGTACTTATAAAATTAGTGGGCAAAAAATATTTATTACATCAGGAGATCATGATTTAACTGAAAATATTATTCATTTAGTTTTAGCAAGATCAACAGACTCACCAGCAGGAACAAAAGGTATAAGTTTATTCCTAGTTCCAAAATTTATAGTAAATGAAGATGGAACAGTTGGACAAAGAAACGGAATATCAACAGGATCAATCGAAAGCAAAATGGGTATTAAAGGTTCTGCCACATGTGTTTTAAATTTTGATGATGCAACAGGTTATATGATTGGATCTAAAGACAAAGGCTTGAATGCAATGTTTACCATGATGAATTTAGAGAGAATTGTTGTTGGTATTCAAGGTTTAGGTATTTCAGAAATTGCATACCAAAATTCTTTGGCCTACGCTAAAGAGAGAAAACAAGGGAAAACCAATAATACAAAATCTACAAATGGTGCAGATTTTATTATTGAACATGCAGATATAAGAAAATCTTTATTAAACATGAAATCTATAATTGAGGGAGAGAGAGCACTTTGTTTTTGGTTATCACAACAAACTGAAGTAAGTCTTTACCACCCAGATGAAAAAATTAAACAAGAAGCCTCGGATTACGTTTCATTAATGACTCCTGTGGTAAAATCTTTATTTACTGATTTAGCAATGGAAATAACTAATGATGCCATGCAAATTCATGGTGGTTATGGATATACAAAAGACCAAGGAATTGAACAATTATATAGAGACAATAGAATTACGCCGATTTATGAAGGAACGAATTCAGTTCAAGCAGCTGATCTAGTTTTTAGAAAACTTGTAAACAAAAATGGAAATATCATTAAGAAATTTTTAGATATGGTTAAAGCTGAGTGTGATAGTAAAAATGAAAAAGTGAAGTCATATTCTAAAGAATTGAATTATTACTTAGATATTTTGTATAAATTTACAGGCTGGATTGAAGATAAAAACAAAATTGAAAAAGATGATGTTAGTGCTGCTGCAAATGATTATCTAAAAACACTAGGTTATATTTCAATAGCATACTCTTGGATCAAGGTTTTAGAAGTAAGCTTCAATGATTATGAGTCTAATAAAGAATTTTATGAAGATAAAATAAATACTGCAAAATTTTATTTCGATAAAGTTTTGCCAAGAGCTGAGCTTCATTACAAATCTGCAATATCAGGAAGTTCTAATATAATGAATTTTAAATTTAATTAATCATGAGTAGTTACGATACAAACTTAGATAAAAATAAAGCTAATCATATTCCTCTTACCCCATTAACATTTTTGGAAAGAGCCAAAGATGTCTATCCAAATTATGAGGCAATAGTTTATGAGGATAGAAAATATACATGGACAGAAGTTTACAAAAGAGCTGTAAAATTTGCGAGTGCGTTATCAAAAATTGGAATTGGCAAAGGAGATACAGTTTCATTTTTAGCATTTAACACTCCCGAAATTTTTGAAGCACATTATTCAGTTCCAATGACAGGCGGAGTATTAAACACTATCAATGTCAGATTAGATGCAAACACTATTGCTTATATTTTAGATCATAGTGAAGCTAAAGTATTGGTTGTTGATAGACAGCTACATGTTGAGGTCAAAAAAGCTTTAGAAAAGATTAATAAAAAAATTATTATTATTGACATAAATGATAAACACGCAGATCAGTCGAAGTTAGAAAAAATTGGCGATCTAGAGTACGAAGACTTTTTAAACACAGGTGATGAAAACTATGACTGGAAAATGCCAGAAGATGAGTGGCAAGCTATATCATTAAGCTATACTTCAGGAACAACAGGTAATCCTAAGGGAGTTGTTTACCACCATAGAGGAGCATACTTGATGTCCACTGGAAGTACAGTTGCCTGGAATATGCCAAATAGGTTGAATTTTTTAACGATTGTTCCAATGTTTCATTGTAATGGTTGGTGTTATCCTTGGACTGTCCCGATGTTAAATGGAAGAACTATTTGCCTAAGAAATATAGATGTAAAAAAAATCTTTGAATTAATAGATAAATATAATGTAACTCATTTTGGTGGTGCACCAATTATACTAAATATGATTACAGGAGCACCAGAAGCTGATCGAAAAAAACTTAAGAATAAAGTTTATGTGCTAACTGCAGGAGCTCCACCACCTAGTATAATTTTCAAGAAAATGAAAGATCTTGGTTTTGAAGTTATGCATGTTTACGGATTAACTGAAACATATGGTCATGTCACTCAATGTGCATGGAATGATGAATGGAATGATTTTGATGAAGAAAAACAAAACGAAATTAAAGCAAGACAAGGTGTTAGGTATCCTAATACCGAAGGAGTTACAATCATGGATCCAGAAACAATGAAAGAAGTTCCGCATGATGGAAAAACAATCGGTGAAATTATGATTAGAGGAAATGTAGTAATGAAAGGATATTTTAAAGATAAAGCTGCAACCGATAAAGCAATGGCTGGTGGTTGGTTTCACACTGGTGATTTAGCAGTTATGCACCCTGATGGATACGTTAAGATACAGGATAGATCTAAAGATATTATTATTTCTGGAGGCGAAAATATTTCATCTATTGAAATTGAAAATACACTTGCAAAACACCCCTCAGTATCTATTGCAGCTGTTGTTGCTAAACCTGATGAAAAATGGGGCGAAGTTCCTTGTGCATTTATAGAAATGGTTCAAGATAAACCAGTTACAGAAAAAGAATTAATAGACTTTTGTAAGGAAACTCTAGCAGGTTTTAAAGTACCTAAAAAAGTTATTTTCTGTGAGTTGCCAAAAACATCAACAGGAAAAATTCAAAAATTTGAATTAAGAAAACAGTTTTAGGAAATTATTTGATATTCGAGCTAGAAAATAAAAGTGTTCACGCATCAAACGCTGGAAAAGAATTAGATCATAAAAAAGAAACTATTATTTTTCTTCATGGTAGTGGTCTTTCACATATAGTTTGGTCTTTAGTTGAGCAATTTTTTTCAAACAAAAACTTTAATGTATTGTCAATTGATCTACCTGGGCATGGTAATTCAGAAGGTCCTTGTCTTAAAACAATAGAAGAAATTGCTGAATGGTTGGAAAAAGTATTTGTTAAGTTGAAATTAGAGAAAGTAATTCTAATTGGTCACTCTCAAGGATGTTTGGAGATGCTTGAGTACTCAAATAAATACAAGAATAGGTTAAAAAAGTTAGTTTTTATAGGTGGATCTTATAAAATGCCTGTAAATCAAGACTTAATAGATTTAGCAGAAAATGGAGATACAGATGCTGTTAAACTAATGATGAAGTGGGGTTATGAAGGGTCAAAAAAATTTATAGGTGGAAATCCTATAAAAAGAATAATCCAATCCCCAAGAGATATTAGTCAGATATTAGGAGTGGATCTTGTCGCTTGTAATAATTATGTAAATGGTTCGAGCGCTGTAAAAACAATTGATTGTCCTACAATGTTTATTTTCGGTTCTTTAGATAAAATGGTCAATATTGAAGTTGGAAAAAAATTTGCAAGCATGGTTGATAATTCAACTACTCATATAATTGATGGTTGTGGTCATATGATTATGATTGAAAAAGCCTTTGAAATGAGAGAGAAAGTCCTGGAATTTTTACAAAAATGAAAAATTTTTCAATAGCAAAATCTAGAAGACTTAGAAGTACACCTTACACTTCCAGAATAGAAAAACAGGGTGTAACGGCTTATTCAGTTTATAATCATATGCTTCTACCAGCTGCATTTGGATCTATCGAAGACTCTTATGAACATTTAAAAAAAGATGTTCAAGTTTGGGATGTTGCAGCCGAACGACAAGTTGAAATTAAAGGAAAAGATTCTGCAAAACTTGTTCAATTAATGACTTGTAGAGATTTGTCAAAATCAAAAATTGGTAGATGTTATTATTGTCCAATCATTGATGATGAGGGAAATTTAGTAAATGACCCTGTAGTTTTAAAGTTAGCAGAGGATAAATGGTGGATATCGATTGCTGACTCAGATGTGATATTTTTTGCAAAAGGTTTAGCCTCTGGATATAAATTTGATGTCAAAATTGTTGAACCAGTTGTTGATATAATTGCAGTTCAAGGTCCTAAATCTTTTGATTTAATGGAAAAAGTATTTGGAAAAATAATCAAAGAATTAAAATTTTTTGGCTTTAGTTATTTTGAATTTGAGGGAGTACAACATCTAATTGCTAGGTCTGGATGGTCTAAACAAGGAGGCTATGAGGTATATGTTCAAGACACGCAATCAGGACAGAAATTATACGACTACTTTTTTGAAGCAGGAAAAGAATTTAACGTAAAACCAGGTTGTCCAAATTTAATTGAGAGAATTGAAAGCGGTTTGCTTTCGTATGGTAATGATTTTGATAATAATGATAATCCCTTAGAGTGTGGTTTTGATCAATATGTTTCGTTGGATAGTGAAATTAATTTCTTAGGAAAAGAAAAACTAAAAAAAATTAAGTTGGATGGAATTAAAAAAAAACTAATGGGTGTTAAATTAGATGCAAAAGAAATTAGTCTATCTGGATCACTAGATTTGAAAGATGATAATGGTAATATTATCGGAGAATTGAGATCAGCCTGTTATTCCCCACATTTTGGAAAAGTTATAGGAATAGCTATGATGAAAAAACCTCATTGGGAAGTATCTCAAAGCGTAAAAGCTGAGATAAACGGCAATAACTGCACCGGAAACGTTTGCGATTTGCCTTTCATTTAGTATAAACTTCAACAAAATCATGAATATAGCTATCGTTGGAGCCACTGGTAATGTTGGCAGAAAAATATTGGAAGTTCTAGAAAAGAAAGAGCTGGCTATAGATAATTTATATCTACTAGCATCATCTAGAAGTGCTGGATCTAAAATTAATTTTAATGGAAATGAGCATGAAGTAATTGATCTTGAAACTTTTGACTTTTCAAAAGTAAAAATTACCTTTTTTGCAGCTGGTGGAAAAATTTCCGAAAATTTTGCTGAAATTGCCGCTAAGCATTCTTTAGTAATTGATAATTCAAGTTTTTATAGAATGGATCCTGATGTTCCTTTAATAGTGCCTCAAGTAAATTCGGATCATCTAAACAATATAAAGAAAAATATTATTGCGAATCCAAACTGCTCAACTGCTCAACTTGTTATAGCTTTAAAGCCATTACATGATTTGTTTAAAATTAAAAGAATAGTTGTTTCAACCTATCAGTCAGTTTCAGGTGGAGGCAAGGCTCCAATGGATGAATTAATAGAACAAACAAAACAAGTCTTACAGAACAATAGAGTTGAGTCTAAAAATTTTACCAAACAAATCGCGTTTAATGCAATTCCTCACATAGATGTATTTGCAGATGATGGTTACACTAAAGAAGAACTTAAAATGACTAACGAAACAAAAAAGATTCTAGATAATGATATAGACTTAACAGCTACATGTGTAAGATTACCAGTGTTAGTTTCTCACTCAGAGTCAGTTAACATAGAATTTGAAAAATCATTTACTTTAGAAAAAGTAAGAGAAGCGCTAGATAATTTTGAAGGTTGTAAAGTAATTGATGAAAGAGCTAATGGAGGCTATTCAACTCCATTAGAAGCCGAAGGAAAAGATGAAACATTTATTTCAAGAATTAGAGAAGATAAAACTGTAACCAATGGTTTAAATATGTGGATTGTGTCAGATAATCTTTTGCGAGGAGCAGCTTTAAACGCAGTTGAGATTGCAGAAACATTGATTAAAAATAATTTTTATGGAAAATAAAAGACCATTATCTCCACATATACAAATTTATAGATGGCATATTTCATCGTTAGTATCTATCTCACATCGAATAACAGGAATTATTAATATTGTTGGAATAACATTGATCTGTATTTGGGTATCTTTGTTAGTTTTAGGTGATGCAAATTATTCTTTAATAAATCAATTTTTAAATTCGGTATTAGGAAAATTTTTTGTGATAGGTTTAGTTTGGTCTTTTAGCTTTCAAATGTTGAGCGAAATTAGACATCTGTTGATGGATATGGGTTATGGTTTTGAATTACAAACAACTCGTATTACAGGTCTTATGGTCATCTTTGGATCTTTTTTATTAACAATTTTGATTTATTTAATAGGTAAAAATTTTATTTAGTATGAATTTAGCTACAAAAAAATGGGTATTTCTAAAGATATCTTCAGTAATTTTGTTACCGTTAATGTTTTGGTTTATCATTAATTTTGTAACAATTTATAATGATGGTTATTTTGAGGTTGTAAAATTTTTTACCGATCCAATCTCTAAGTTTTTGTTTAGCTTGTTTATTATTTTTGCTTATTTTTTTTCTTCACTTACTATAAGTGAGGTTTTTGAAGACTATATATCAGATGATAAAATCAAATATGTCGCAAACAGACTATTATTTATTTCTGCTATAATCATACCATTATTAACAATTACTTTTTTATTTAACCTTAATTAATGAGTTCTTATAAAATTATTGATCATGAATATGATGTTGTTGTTCTTGGAGCAGGTGGCTCTGGTTTAAGAGCAGCAGTAGGTTTAAGTGAAGCTGGATTAAAAACAGCATGTATTTCAAAAGTTTTTCCAACAAGAAGTCATACTTCTGCCGCCCAAGGTGGTATTTCAGCTGCCTTAGGAAATATGGGTGAAGATGATTGGAGATGGCACATGTATGATACGGTTAAGGGCGCTGATTGGTTAGGCGACCAAGATAGTATCGAATATTTGTGTAAAGAAGCTCCAAAGGCAGTAATTGAATTAGAAAAATATGGTGTGCCTTTTAGCAGGACTGAAGAAGGAAAAATTTATCAAAGACCTTTTGGTGGAATGACTAAAAATTATGGTAACGGCATAGTTCAAAGAACTTGTGCAGCAGCAGATAGAACAGGACATGCAATATTACACACTCTTTATGGGCAAGCGCTAAAACATAATACAGAGTTTTTTATAGAATATTTTGCTTTAGATTTATTAATGAAGGATGGTGAATGTAAAGGACTGATTGCATGGAACTTAAATGATGGAACAATTCATAGATTTAGAGCACATACAGTAATTATTGCTACTGGCGGTTATGGAAAGGTATATTATTCAGCAACATCAGCTCATACATGCACGGGTGACGGAAATGCAATGGTGTTAAGAGCTGGACTACCTTTGCAGGATATGGAGTTTGTACAATTTCATCCAACAGGCATATATGGTCATGGTACTTTAATAACTGAAGGTGCCAGAGGTGAAGGAGGTTATCTTACAAATTCGAAAGGTGAAAGATTTATGGAAAGATATGCACCTAATGCAAAAGATTTAGCATCAAGAGATGTAGTTAGTAGATCAATGTCAATTGAGATTAACGAGGGAAGAGGAGTTGGTAAAGAGCAAGATCATGTTCATTTAAATCTAAGCCATTTAGACAAAGAAATCATTGAAAGTAGATTGCCAGGAATTACTGATGCCGCAAGATTATTTGCAAATGTTGATGTTACTAAAGAACCAATTCCAGTTGTACCTACTGTTCATTATAATATGGGAGGCATTCCAACTAATTATAAAGGAGAAGTTTTGACAGTGAATGGTTCTGAAAAAACTGTACCTGGACTGATGGCAATTGGAGAGGCGGCATGCGTTTCGGTTCACGGAGCTAATAGATTAGGGTCTAACTCTTTAATTGATTTAGTTGTTTTTGGAAGAGCTGCTGCAAAAAGAGCTGCTGAATTGGTTAAACCAGGAACACCTCATGAAGAAATTGGAGAGTCTGAAACTCAAAAATGTTTAGATAGGTTTGATAAACTGAGAAATGCAAATGGTGAAAACAGTACAGCAGATCTAAGACTTGCTATGCAAAAAACTATGCAATCAAAATGTGCAGTTTTTAGAACTGAAAAAAATCTTAAAGAGGGAGTTGATGAAATCAGAAAAACATATGATGGAATGGACTCTATTTCGGTCAAAGATAGATCTTTAGTATTTAACACTGATTTAGTAGAAACATTAGAATTTGATAATCTTATAAGACAAGCCATAACAACTGTAGACTCAGCGTATCACAGAAAAGAAAGCCGAGGAGCTCATGCAAGAGACGATTATCCAAAAAGAGATGATGAAAAATTTATGCAACATACACTAGCCTGGTGTGATGGAAAGAATTCAAAAATAAGTTATAGAGAAGTACACAAATCTACTTTAACTAATGAAGTGCAATACTTTCCACCTCAAGAAAGAGTGTATTAATGGTTCAAATAAATTTACCTAAAAATTCTGAGGTCACCAAAGGTAAGTATTATCAAGATAAAACTGGTTCAAAAAATATCAGAAAAGTAAATGTTTATAGATGGGATCCTTCTACAGAGGAAAATCCTAGGTTAGATACTTATGAAGTGGATATGGATAATTGTCCTTCAAAAGTTTTAGATATTCTAAATAAAATTAAGAATGAAATTGATCCAACATTAGCTTACCGAAGATCATGCGCACATGGAGTTTGTGGATCGTGTGCTATGAATATGGGAGGTAAAAATGGTCTTGCATGCACTACGCCTCATGCAGAAATTGATGGTGATATAGATATTTATCCTTTACCACACTTAAAAGTTAAAAGAGATTTAATTGGTGACTTAGATGGACTTTATAAACAATATCAATCTATTGAGCCTTGGTTAAAAAATAATTCAACAAAAGAAACAACAGAAATAACACAATCAAAAGAAGAGAGAGCTAAACTTGATGGTGCTTATGAATGTATCATGTGTGCATGTTGTTCGACATCTTGCCCAAGTTATTGGTGGAATGGAGATAAATACTTAGGCCCTGCAGTTCTTCTTCAAGCTTATAGATGGATTATTGATAGTAGAGATGAAGAAAGAGAAATAAGATTAAAAAAAGTTGCAGATGAGCTAAAACTTTATAGATGCCATACTATCCTAAATTGTACTAATGCTTGTCCAAAAGGCTTAAATCCTGCAAAAGCAATTGCTGAATTAAAAAAAATGATTGCTACTGCTAATTTTTAAACAAAGCTTTTTTTAAATTTTTTGCTGCAGACAACATTGAAGGATATATTTTTTTTAAATCATCAATATTTTTTCTACTTTTTGCTGTGTGTGTTGATAGACAAAAGCAAAGTTCATTTTTAAAGTTAGTTATAGGCAGGGATATTCCAACCATTCCATTAAACCACTCTTCATCATCAAATGCATAACCTTGTTTATTAATTTTATTTAACTCTTTTTTAAATTTATCAATTTCTGTAATAGTATTTTTTGCTGTTTTTGGGGTTTTAATATTCTTAAATATTTCTAATGCAGCATCTTTTTTAATCGATGAAAGATAAAGCTTTCCTGAAGCAGAGGCATGTAATGGTAAGTGATCACCAGCTTCTAAATTTAATTGCATTGGCCAATGAAATTCAATTCTATCAAAATACACAAGTTTAGTTCCTATTGGCACTGATAAACTAACAGTTTCTTTTATTTCTTCTGTAAGCTTTCTTAAGTATGATCTTCTAAGTGTAAAATTTGGTTCATAAGGAAGGCTATGTAGGATTATATTTCTTATTTTTGGACCTGGGATATATTTTTTTGAATTACTAGCAACCAAATATCTTTCATCACATAGCGTTTCTATATGACGATAAACTGTTGCTAAGGGAATATTCAATTTATGAGATATTTTTTTTGCAGTAAAATTATCTGGTTCTACCAAGATTTCCTCTAAGATATTTAATATTCTTCTAGGTGAAGTTCTACTATTTATCTCACTCATGGATTTTAAATTTTAAATTAAAATTATGATAGAACTGGAATTGTAAATTCTGGACCACTATTGTCTTCTGACCAAGTAACAGTTGCAGTTTTTAATTTAGTATAAAATCTTACTCCTTCTGGACCATGCATTGAATGATCTCCAAATAATGATCGTTTCCATCCCCCAAAGCTATGATAAGCAACAGGCACAGGTATTGGAACATTGACTCCTATCATTCCAATTTTTGCATTTTCAGTAAAATGTTTCGCAATCATTCCACTTTTTGTAAAAACTGCAGCACCATTTCCTAAATCGTGATCATTAACTAATTTTAATGCTTCTTCATAAGTATCTGTCGTCATCATGCTCAAAACTGGACCAAAAATTTCTTCTTTATAAATTTTCATATCTGGCTTCACATCTTCAAAAATAGTCGGACCTACAAAATAGCCATTTTCATAACCTTGTAACTTCATGTTTCTTCCATCAGATAATAGTTTTGCACCTTCTTTTTCACCAGTATCAATGTATCCCAAAACTTTTTCATAATGAGCTTTATTATTTAATGGACCAAAATCACTTTTTTCATCTGTATAGGGTCCCACATTTAGTTTTGATGTCTCTTCCAATAATTTAGTCTTTAGGTTTTCAGCTGTCTTTTTTCCCACACATACAGCAACAGAAATAGCCATACATCTTTCACCAGCTGATCCAAAAGCAGAGCCTATGATAGCGTCAGTTGTTTTGTTGACGTCTGCATCGGGCATAATCACCATATGATTTTTTGCACCACCAAGTGCTTGAACCCTTTTATTATTTTTTGTTCCAGTATGATAAACATATTCTGCAATTGGAGTTGAACCTACAAAACTAATCGCTTGAATATCTTTATTTTCTAACAGAGCATCAACAGCCTCTTTATCTCCATTTACTACATTTAAAACGCCTGGGGGCATCCCAGCTTCAATGGCTAATTCACTAAGTCGTATAGGACAACTTGGGTCTTTTTCTGATGGTTTAAGAACAAATGTATTTCCACATGCAATAGCCACAGGATACATCCACATAGGTACCATTGCTGGAAAATTAAAAGGAGTTATTCCAGCACAGACACCCAACGGTTGTCTCATTGAATAAGAATCGACATTTGTTCCTACACTAGTGGAGTGATCTCCTTTTAAGGAATCTGTAATACCTGTTGCATATTCAACAACCTCAATACCTCTTTGAATTGATCCCTTTGCATCAGGAATAGTTTTTCCATGTTCTTCTGAGACCATTACAGCTAAATCTTCCATGTTCTTAATTAATAAATCTTTATATTTTGCTAAAATTCTTGATCTGTTTATAGGAGTAGTTTTTGACCATTTTATAAAAGCTTTTTTGGAGCTTTCTACTGCCATTTCAACAGTACTTTTACTGGCTAGTTCAACCTCAGCTATTTGTTCACCTATTGCAGGGTTAAAAATAGGACCCTTTCTAGAATTATTATCTGCATAAATTTTACCATCTATAAAATGACTTACTTTCTTCATGGTTCTCCTTTTATATTTTTATTTAAATTATACTAGCTTTTTTTTCGTTTCAATACATTATTTCTTAAATGAGAAAAATATTATCAATTAATGAGTTTCTGTTGTTGACTCTTAAAATTACTTAAGTTTAGATGAACATAGTAAAAATTAAAGGAGAGTGTTTGATCAAAAGAGATAATGTTCGAGTTTGTGTACCAAGATACTTGCAAATTGGTAAAGGTAGTTTGAATGAACTCCCAGAAATCATAAAAATTTTAGGGTCAATAAAATCATTGTTAATTGTTACAGACAAGCAAATGGTATCATTTGGCTATGTAAAAAAATTACAAGAAGTACTTAGTAGCGCTGGATTAAAATCAAATGTGTTTGATGACACAATTCCAGACCCAACAGATACAGTTGTTTTAAATGGAATAAGATTTCTGGAAGAATGCAAAAATGATGCTGTAATTGGTTTCGGAGGAGGAAGTCCAATTGATACTGCTAAGGCTATCGCAGCAATGTCACAATATAGTACAAATATACAAGATTATAAACCACCATCAATGTTTGATAAAAGAGGCTTGCCTATAATTGCAATACCAACAACAGCTGGAACTGGTTCAGAAGTAACGCATCACGCAGTAGTTATTGACTCAAAAAATAATGAAAAAATTTCATGCAGAGGAGAGGGGTTTGTTCCAATTTGTGCTATTGTAGATTATGATCTTACTTTATCAAAACCAAGAAGATTAACTATTGATAGCGCAATAGATACCTTAACACATGGGATAGAAGCCTATGTCAGCAAAAAAGCTACTTTATTTTCAGATAGGATGGCCCTTGATACAATAAGGCTTGTTACAGAAAATATCTATGCTGTTGATAAAGATCCAAAAGATTTAAAAGCGAGAGAAGGACTAATGTTAGCAGCAACATTAGGGGGATTAGCATTTTCCAATGCTTCTATTTGTTTAGTGCATGGAATGAGCAGGCCTCTAGGAAGTAATTTTAAAGTTCCTCATGGTTTAAGTAATGCTATGCTATTGCCAACTATAACTGAATTTTCAATAGATCTTGCAAAAAGTAGATATGCAGATTGTAGTAGGGCAGGTAATTTTGCACTTCCTGATGATAACGACAAGACCGCATGTGATAAATTGATTAAGGGTCTTTATAAACTTAATAAAGATTTGGAAGTTCCATCAATGCAAAATTTTGGAATTAATCAAAAAAATTTTGAGGCAGAGTTAGAAAACATGGCCACTGATGCCGAAATATCAGGAGCGCCAAACCTCAATCCAAGAGTGCCTTCTGTAAACGAGATGGTAGATCTTTACAGACAAGCATGGAGAGCATTTTAATATGAGTTGGAAATGTTCTTCTTTTTCTAAAACAACTCAAATCAAACGAGAGGGGTAAAATGAAAAAACTGATAAAAACATCTTTTAGTATTTTTGCTGTCTTCGCTATTGTGTTTACTTTTTCACTACAGCAAGTTAGTGCAGCAGATAAAATTAGATGGAAAGTACAATCTACTTTCAACACTGGTTGGCCAGCTTTAGGTGATCCAGTTGCACGTCTTTCAGACACTTTAGATAGAGCTACTGATGGAAGAATTAAATTAAAGGTTTATGAACCTGGAAAAATTCTTCCTCCATTAGAGATTTCACCATCAATAAGTAAAGGTGACTTACCTGCAGCTTACAACTATATGGCTTATGACCAAGGAAGAATTCCGGCAGCTGTTTTATTTGCAGCCGTACCATTTGGAATGGAACCATGGGAATATGCTGCATGGTGGTTTGAAGGAGAAGGTTCAAAATTAGCAAACGAAATCTACAATAAACAAAATATCCAAGTATTGTTATGTAGTACGATTGGGCCTGAAACTGCAGGATGGTATAGAAATCCAATTACAAGTTTAGATGATCTTAAAGGTTTAAAAATTCGTTTCTCAGGTTTAGGAGGAATGGTTTTAAATGAAATAGGAGCATCTGCTACTTTGATGGCTGGGGGTGAAATTTTTGCTGCTTTAGAAAAAGGAACTTTAGATGCAACAGAATATTCAATGCCTGCAATTGATGAAGTACTTGGTTTTCACAAAATTACTAAGTTCAACTTGTTTCCAGGTTGGCACCAAGTATCAACATCTACTCATTTCATGATCAATTTAGATTTATGGAAAAAAATGGGTGCAGCTGACCAAGCTTTATTTGAAATGGCTTGTACAGCAGCAGCTATGAGAGCAATTACAACTGGTGAATTTTTACAAGGTAAACAAATTGCAAGTTTTCCTTCTAAAGGTGTAACAGCTGCTAGATTGCCTGATAGTGTATTGAGAGAACTTCAAAAGGTTAGTGCGAGAGTTATGGATGAACAATCTGCAAAAGACGCTGACTTTAAGAAAGTTTGGAATTCTCAACAAGCATTTATGAAAGAGTATGATGTTTGGCAAAAATGGGGATATTTACCAAGAAACTTTTAGTATTTAATACTAAAAAAGTTGATTATAATAATAGAAGCAGCCGGTTTTACTGGCTGCTTTTGTTTTTAATAAAAAAAAATTATGTCTAAAGATTTTTCCAAAGTAGAAGGCGCTCTTGATAAAAAACTTCAACTTAGGCATTTACCTATAACTAAAACAATAGATAATTTTGTTTTGCGTGTAGGCGAAGTTTTTAATTGGCTGTGGGTAATTTTAGTTGCTGTTATTATTCTAAATGTAGTCTTAAGATATGTATTTAAAAATGGCATGATTGAATTAGAAGAGTTGCAGTGGCACTTATACTGTATTGGTTGGTTAGTTGGTTTATCTTCAACATATATAATTGACTCTCATGTCAGAGTTGATGTTTTAAGTGAAAGATTGAGTTATAGAAAAAAATTATGGTTTGAATTATTTGGTATTCTAATATTGTTTTTACCTTTCGTAATTTTAGTACTTTATTATGCATTTCCTTTTTTTGAATTATCATGGAATACAAATGAACGATCAACCTCTGCTAATGGTTTACCAGCAAGATGGTTTGTAAAAGGATTTTTGGTGATAAGTTTTTTTCTTTTATTAATCTCTGGCCTTTCTAGAATTACAAGAGTGATTGTTACACTAAGATATGGACTGGAAACTAAAAAATGATTGAATTAGTATCAGAATATTTTTTAGCGATAGCTCTTTTTTTTAGTTTTATAACTTTAATTTTTTATGGATTTCCTGTTGCATGGACCATGGGAGGATTGGGTGTAATTTTCATAATTATTTCAATGCTATCAGATAGTTTATTTGATACTTTTTATGGTGTTGATTGGGGTTTTGCCTCAATGGTTGTCTATAGGCTTTATGGAGTAATGGCGAATTGGGTTTTAGTTGCACTACCAATGTTTATTTTCATGGGAATTATGATGGATAAGTCAGGGATTGCAGAAGATTTAATGACCGATTTATCAAAATTATTTGGAAAAACGAGAGGTGGTCTTGCAATTTCAATTGTATTTATTGGCGTCTTATTAGCCGCTTCAACAGGTATCATTGGTGCAGCAGTAGTGTTATTGACAATATTAGGTGTTCCTCTGATGCTTAAAAATAATTACAATCCAGATTTAGCCTGTGGCGTTGTTTGTGCAACAGGAACTTTAGGAATACTTATACCTCCAAGTATTATGTTGGTAATAATGGGAGATCAAGTAAGAATTTCAGTAGGTGATCTATTTATGGGAGCCGTATTCCCTGGTCTTTTATTAGGTTTATTATATACGATTTATATTTTTGTTTATGCTTATTTGAAACCCAAGGCGGCCCCACTCCCAAAAGATGCAGAACCAGTGAATATAAAAATAATTTTTAGGGTATTAAAGTCAATCATCCCACCAGCATTATTAATTTTTGCAGTATTGGGAAGTATATTTATGGGTATTGCAACTCCGACAGAAGCATCAGGGGTCGGAGCTTTGGGAGCATCATTGCTAGCAATTATAAGAGGCAGATTATCTTTTTCTGATTTAAAGCACGTGATTAGAAAAACAACACATACTACAGCTTATATCTTTGCTCTTTTTGTTGGAGCAACAATGTTTGCTCTTGTTTTGAGAGGTTTGGGTGGAGATGAATTAATTGAAGGTGCTTTAAATGCATTGCCATTTGGAACAAATGGAGTGGTGATTGTTGTTTTGATAGTTGCATTTTTATTAGGATTCTTTTTAGATTGGATTGAAATTACTTTGATAATTTTACCTTTTTTAGCTCCTGTAATGATGGACTTAGGAGTCGATATGGTTTGGTTTATAGTTATGTTCGCAGTAGTTTTACAAACATCATTTATTACACCACCAGTAGGTTTTGCTCTATTCTACATGAAGGGCGTCGCACCTCAAGGGATTACTATAACAAATATATATAAAGGAATAATCCCATTTGTTGTTCTTCAAGTAATAGCTGTTACAATCGTTTTTAATTTTCCAAAGGTAGTTACTTGGTTACCAAAAGTAGCTTACGGTCCTTAAAATTAAAAACTAAATTTTATGAAAAAAATAAAATACTTAATTCTAATTGCCAATATATTATTTTATACTAATCTTTTAAAAGCAGAGTCAGATTTATCTTTACAAAGTTATTTAGATAAAAATGATATTGAAAAAAGTGAAACACAAATTTATTTATTAAATAGGTGTAGTGCAGTATATGCTTACGCATCAGGAATTATTTTAAAAACAGATGCAGTTAGTTCTAAGAGTTTTATTGAAATTTCAAATAATCTTTTATTCAAATCTGTTGAACTTAGCGTAATTGAAAAAGAAGAAAAGCTAGAAGATGCCCAAAAAAAAGCTGAAGAAATAAGAAAAGAGCTATTCAATAATTACATAGCTGACGGTAAAAAAAATTGGAAAAAAAATAAATCACATTTTAAAGGGTCATATATTGCCAGTGATATGACAATCTGCTCTAAACTTACTGAAGAAAAGTAAATTGTTTTAAATAGCGGTTGAATAATTGTTAATTATCAATAAAAGATATGCTCATTCATGAGTAAAAAAATTTCTTTAATAGGCGCAGGTCAAATAGGTGGAACTTTAGCACATTTAATTGGAACAAAAGAATTGGTAGATGAAGTGGTTTTGTTTGATGTTGCAAGTGGAATTGCAAAAGGAAAAGCACTTGATATAGCACAATCCTCATCAGTCGATGGTTTTAATGTAAAATTTTCAGGCACTGATGATTATAAAGACATTAAAGACTCA
>Ga0255773_10002509_pt1 | contig 16950 bp, 22 predicted proteins | sample 011ome_17_FD_179971 | JGI IMG/M metagenome (GOLD analysis project Ga0255773, IMG submission 179971) | Coastal salt marsh microbial communities from the Groves Creek Marsh, Skidaway Island, Georgia - 011502XT metaG (version 2) | ecosystem: Environmental > Aquatic > Marine > Intertidal zone >...
AGACATTAGAAGAACTTTTAATAATTGCCATAGTTATAATTATATATTGCTATTTTAGATTTATAAGAAAATGAAAAAAAATAATAATTTTAAAAATACCGGTGGTTAATAACAAAAAAATATTATTAGCTATCGCTATTGCTATTGACATATATATAATTATTTGGTTAATAGATTATTTTTCCAGCTGATATTGTATATTGGATGGATACAGGTTTACTTATAACTCTCATTTGTGTCTTAGGTGGTGGCTTTATTATCATTCTAAGTGAAATAAATAAAAAGAAAAAATGAAAAAAAAAGTAGAATATACCAAATCACTAGTTTTAGCATCATTGGTAGTATCAATGGCATTAGTTTTATTTGGTATTTATTTAATTATTAAAGACGGGGATATTATTCAAGCAATACTAATGATATTACTGGGTTTAATTACTGGATTAAAAGATTGGATTAATCTTTTCAAGAAAAAGTGAAAAATTTATTAAATAAAGAGGGGCAAAAATTCTTTAGTAAAAATTCTAATACTATATTATTCATTGTATTAGTTCTTATTGCATATCTTGTTTTGGGTGCAGATGAGGAAAATATAATAATGAACTTCCTAAAATACTTTACTGATATTCTTAACATATAATAGGTAAATCCTTTAATATTATTTAAGGAATGTAGTTTTTAGAATATGAAAAAAAATTAAATATTTAACTAACTTGTAAAAATTAACACTAAACAAATTAATTATGAAAAAACTTCTACTATTTTCGGCGATTTCAATTTTAATATCATGTAATAATGTAGAAAAAAAACAATCAGATCCCGTTCACGCCAATGAAACTGTTTTAATTGTAAATTATAAATTAGATAATATGTCTCTGGAAGAACATTCAGACCTCGGTTCTGCAGTTGCTCCAAGTTTTGTTTCTGAAAATGTTCCAGGTTTACTTGGAAAATCATTTATTGGAGATCTAGAAAGAGGAGTTTTTGGAGGTGTATATTACTTTGAAAATTCTGAATCTGTTTCTGTTTATCTTGAATCAGAGTTATGGAAGGGTGTTGTAGCTCACCCAAACTTAGTAGACTTTAAAACTGATGTTTTTAAGACTTTTAGTGGAACTGAGCTAGCTAATGGAAAACATTCAATCAGAAAAACTTCATCAAATCAAGATGATACAGAAAACTTACATATTCTAGTTGTAAACTACAACTATATAGAAGCGCCTTCTGATGAAGAAATGAGTAGTCAAATTAAAGAATTTGCACCTGTATTTAGTAATGAGAACTTCCCTGGAATGATTGGTAAAACTATGATAAATAACATTGAAGATAAAATATACGGTGGTGTTTATTATTTTACAAGTAGAGATGCAATTGAAAATTATTTTCAATCTGACCTTTGGAAGGGTTTTGAAGGAGATGAGAATACTAATGTTTATAAAAAAGACATCTATGGTGTAGCCTCAATTTCTACAATTTCAAATGGAGTTCCTGTTTTAGAATAATCAGTTTTCAATTTCCTGCTATATTTTAAATAATTCTATGGAAAAAGTTTTAGTAACTGGAGCTACAGGTTTTATTGGTCTTCACTGTATTGATCAACTATTAAATCAAGGATATAAAGTAAACGGATCTCTAAGATCTCCTGAGAGAAAAGATGAAATCTTTAATGCTTTAAAGAAAAATAATACACCTACTGAAAACTTAAATTTATTCAATTTTAATTTAACGGAAGATGAAGGATGGGATGAGGGAATGGAAGGTTGTGATTACCTTCTTCATGTAGCCTCTCCCCTCTCAGTTAAATTACATGATGACGATTTTTTTGTTAAACCTGCTGTTGCTGGAGTTAAAAGAGCACTAAAATTTGCAAAAAAACACACGGTAAAAAAAGTAGTTTTAACTTCGTCAGTTGCTGCTATTTTTGAAAGCGATAATGATAAGGAGTATTTTGACGAAAGTGATTGGTCAGATCCAGAATATGAAAAGATTAATCCTTATGCGAAAAGTAAAACTTTAGCTGAAAAAGCAGCATGGGAGTTTGTTAAACAAAATAAAAATCCATTTGAGCTAACAGTTATCAATCCTTACATTGTAATTGGTCCTACTCTTTCAGGAGATTTAGGTGTGTCAAACAAAGCAATTGAAATGGTAGTTACCGGAAAAATGCCAGTAGCAATACCTTTACAGTTCGGGTTTGTTGATGTTCGAGATGTTGCTGCCGCACACATTCTAGCAATGAAAAATAAATCTAGTAATGGAGAAAGATTTGCTTTATCTGAAAGGGATCTTTGGTATAGTGATATAGGAAAATTATTAAAGAGAAATGGATTTGAAAAAGCACCAAAATTAAGTGTTCCACTTTGGCTAGCTAAATTTTTAGGCAATTTCAATAAGGAATTAAAGATAGTTGTGCCTTACATGGGAAAAATCAGAAGTGTTAGTAAATCTTCTAAAGCAAGAGATATCCTTGGATGGAATCCAAGATCAGTAAAACTATCCATTATAGATATTGCGAAACAAATCAAAGAAATGGGACTAATTAAGTAAACTAACATCAACAATTACATACTTATAAGAATGTTTACTTATATTTATGAAAAAATTAATTCTAATCATGAAATATTTATATACCCTTTTATTATGTACAGTCCTGATAAGTTGTACAAACACTAACCAATCTGTTATAAAAACAGATGATGATTTAAGTGCACAAATTAAGCTTCAATATGAAAATTACGCTGCTAATGATTTCAGTTTTTCTGAACAATACTCTGAAAATGTTGTTGCTAAAATCAACAATATTATAATTGAAGGAAAGGATGATTTAATGACAGGATGGAAATCTCATCACGAAATTCTTTATTCAAATATTAATATTGAAGATGTTTATATCCACACAAATTATTTTAGTGATGGAAGAGTCTGGACAAATGCATGGTTCACTTGGTCAGGAGTTGGTCAAACCACTGGTGAGCAATACATTAATCGAGGACACTTCGATTACAGATGGGAAGATGGAAAAATTGTTGAGCTATTAGCATATTTTGACGAAACTCAAGAAAATAGTGAAGTAGCTGCTTACACTGCCTCAACTGAAAACTAAATTATTTATAAAAGTTTAAAACCCTCTTTTTGAGGGTTTTTTTTTTACTATACTCTCAATTAAATAAATGAAAAAAAAACTATTAGTTGTCATAATGATCTTTTTATATTCATGTAACGGGTCTGTAAATGATTGTGGTGAAGTGTACACAAAATATGAAAAGGACGGTGAATATTTTTTAGTTATAAATCTTAGCAATCAAAGACCAAATAATGGAGAAGATCCTGGTGGTGAAATTCTCGCCGATGCCAAAGTCAATAAATCAATTTATGACTCAAAAAAAATTGGTGATGAATTTTGTTTTGAAAATTAACAAATTAAAAATACACTAATTTGTATCTTTGTTTAATAACCAAATATATTTCACAATGAAAAAATTAATTTATCTATCCTTTTTATCTTTATTGTTCTTCGCGTGTAATTCAGAAGTTTCAAATAAGCAGTCGGATGTTAACGAAACTTTTTTAAAAAACTCAGAAACAATGCAAGCATTATTTGAGAGCTTTGCTGCTGAAGCTGTTGACTACTCTCGTTTTTCTGATGAAGTTGTATTTAAAGGAACTCTTTTAAACTCTCCGGATTCTCTGAACTTAGATCAAGTAAAAGAAATTCACAAAGGTTTTTTTGCTAAATATGATGTTAAACACTTAGGTGAATTTAACTATTTACAAGGTGTTAATCCAGAAACTGGTAATGCTGATGGATCAGTTAGAATGTATTATGACATGAAAGTTACTAATAGCTCAAACGAAAAATCTGTTGTAATACCTATCTATGAATCTTTCGATTTTGACAGTGAAGGTAAAGCCATATATGTACAATGGTATAGTGACTGGACTGCATCTTTGGAGTCTATTGAATAGATACGAATTCGTTGGCGCTAAAATAAATAGTCATAAAATTGAAAAAAAGTAAGTTTTTTGAAGCTATACTGCTTTCATATGTATTAACCTCAATTGAAATAATTAATGGTTTTAAAACCTATTTCAACATCTTCAATTGGGATTTGAAAAGATTTATTTACTTTTTTGGTTTTATAGTTTTTTTAATTATAGTGGAATATTTTGTAAATAAGGCCAAAAATCAATAGTTATACTCTATTCAAATGAATAAAAGAAAAAAAAAGATACTCTGGTATTGGATTGACGTTATTGCAAAAATATTTTTATTTTTTGCACTTGTTTCAGCCATGAAACTTGTTTTTTTTAAATAAAACATTCTATAAGTAATGTTTTTATTATCTTTGAAATAAAATATACTTGAATGAAAAAAATATTACTATCCGCACTGTTTATATTTAGTTTTTCTATTGGACTTTCTCAAGAAGATTCATATAAAGAAAACCTTATTGAATATATGAAATCACAAGGTCAATTTGAAACATTTAGTTCTACATTTAACCAAATGGCTGGAATGTTTGGCATTAGTAAATCAGATGAAAAGTTTGAAAAACTTCAAAAAGAAATGATAGATGATTTAATTGAACTTATGGTTCCCATTTATAAAAAACATTTTAGTGAAGAAGAACTTAAACAGGCTATAGAACTCTACAAAACTCCAATTGGTTTAAAAATTGCCGAAAAAAATCCAGTAATAGCAAAAGAAAGCATGCAAGCGTCAATGCAATGGGGAATGGAGTTTGGCAATAAAATTCAAGAAATATTAAATTAGATATTTAAGGAGGAATTAAAAATTAACGATAATCTTTTATTCGTTTATTTTCCCATATATACTTGCTGTTTTCCTCAAGGTCAGGAATTTTGTCTAATTCTTCCTTTAGTATTGACTTTATTTGTCTTTGCTCTGTTGTTAAAATATCAATATGAGCAAATTCCATTGGGTCCTCTTTAATATTGAAAAATTTTCCGTTTTTGTAGAGCTTATATTCTGTTGTTTGAGAATAAACAGACCTAAATTTATTAACCCTAGCCCCCCATCTTGAATCATAATATGAATTAAGAACTTTTCTCTCATTAAAATCTTTTCCATTTAAGAGATTCAAAAAACTAATTCCTGAGGATTTAATTTTACTGACCTTTAATATATCTTCAAAAGTTGTATAGAAATCTTCAAAACCAATTAATGAATGTGATGTAAAACTTTTATTTATTTGAGAATCCCAATTGACAAACATTGGAACATTAGTACCATATTTTATAGTATTTCCTTTAGCTCCTCTTATTTCTTGACCATTATTTATAGAAATAATATTTGGATGAGTACCATTATCACCAATAAAAATTAATAGAGTATTTTCTAAAATTGAATTTTCTTTTAATTCGTTAATTATTTTTCCAATTATTTTGTCCATATAAGTAATCATGTCAGAATAATACTTAGTATCATTAATATTTCTTTTACTTTCTTCTTTCCAAATTTCTGAATCTGGTGTAGGACTAAATGGATCATGAACTAAAATCATTGGGTAGTAAAGAAAAAAGGGATTATCCCTATTTCTTCTTATAAAGTCTATCGCATAGTTTGAGACTATATCAGGTCCATAGTCAGAAATATTTGTTTCTAATATTTTACCATTTTGTTCAATTTTAGGGTTCGCAAACCTTTCTTTATTGCTATCTCTCGGATGTGAAAGTTGCCAAAGACTGTACTCATCAAAGCCAAAGTCAAGAGGTTTTGACATTTTTTTGTGATCTTTTAATTTGTAAGAAAGTCCATTTAATTGCCATTTACCAACCACAGCTGTATTGTAACCGTTATCTTTAAATAAATTTCCAAAAGTTTTTCTATCAGAGCCTAAATACCCAAAGTATTCATAATTTTCGTAATTGGGTTTTCCGGTCATTATTTTAACTCTAGATGGAGTACATAAAGGTTGAGAATAAGCATTAGTAAATCTAATACCATGATTGGATAATGAGTCTAAAACAGGGGTTATATATGAATTTGATCCGTTAACCCCAATACATTCATAACCAATGTCGTCGGCCATAATTAAAATCACATTAGGCCTTGAGCTCTCTAATATATTTTGACATGAAAAAAAAGCAATAGTAATTAATAAAAAAAAAGAGTTTTTCAATATTGACATTATTATGAATTTAAATAATTCTTAGTTAATTGACAATCTTTAAGTTTTTCGTTTATTAATCATATAGCTATATTTATTTTATGAAACTAATTGATTATTGGTATAGGCATTTTGGATGGCTACCCTATATTTTTGTAAAATTTTTAAGTTATTGGGTTAATATTCCTCAAGAAATTACTTATGTATTTGGACTGTTAGCAATTTCTTGGATAATTTTTGTTTTTTATATGGTGGGGTTCAGAGACCAAGGATAAAAAAAATAAATGAAATCTGAAGAAATAATTTATAAGCTGAAACTGTTAAATAATAACTGGAAGTTAACAGATAATAAACTTCACATTAAAATTGAATTTAAAACTTTTAAAGATTGTTTTAATTTCATGAACACTATAGCAATTGAATCTGAAAAATTAAATCATCATCCATTATGGACAAATGAATATAATAAGTTAGATATTAAATTATTTACACACGACAAAGGGAAAATAACTGATCTTGATTTTAAACTTGCAAAAGTAATTGACGAGTTATTATGAATAAGAAAATTATTATAGGAATTGTTGTTATTATAGTTCTTTATCTATGGGCAGAACTCGGAGTTGGTATTTTTTTTCAAGATTCATGGGGAGGTGATTAAATAAACTAACTTTAGTAAACTAAAATATTGAATATGAATAATAAATTTTTGTTTGCATGCATTGTTTTCATGTATTTATCTGCTATTTATTTCATTTTCCGAACTCAATACATTCTAGCCGGGGTTCAAGTTATGGTAGCTTTAATCTTAACTAACTTTTATAACAAAAGGAATTAAGTTTGAAACTTAATAAATTTAATATTGATGCTTTCAATGGAAATGGTTTTAAAGGTAATCCTGCATGTGTGATTCCTCTAAATAAATGGATTAGTGATAAGACCTTATTAGAAATAGCAAAAACAAATGCCGTTCCTGAAACAGCATTTTATGTAATTGAAGACAACAAAATTTATCTCAGATGGTTTACACCAGAAATTGAAATGGACTTGTGTGGTCATGCAACTCTTGCAACTGCACATTGTTTAAAAGAAATCTTTAATTACTTCAACGATTTAATAAATTTTCATACAGCTAGTGGTGAGATTTCTGTAAAATTTAAAAATGGTAAATATCAAATGAGTTTACCAAAACGAGTTCCACAAGTATCGAATTTACCTGATATAATTTCTAGATCATTGAATATTCAACCACTTGAATGCTACAAATCGAGAGACTATGTTTTGGTTTATCATTCAGAAAATGACATAAATAACATAATAGTTGATAAAAAAATACTTGATAAAATAAACTTGGATCCAGGAGGAGTTGTGGTAACTTCAAAAGGACATTCAGTTGATTTTGTTTCTAGATATTTTACTCCACAATCTTCAATATTGGAAGACCCAGCCACCGGCTCATCACATTGCTCTTTAGTACCTTTTTGGTCACAAAAATTAAATAAAACCAAGTTAATATCTCATCAACTTTCAGAAAGAGGAGGAATATTTGAATGTATAAATCAAGATGATAACATAATAATTACAGGAAACGCCAAAGTTCAATCTAAAGAAATTTTAGAAATTTAAAAATGTGTATTTTAAACAAATGAGAAGGTTAATTTTATTTTTATTTATCAGTATCTATTCATGTACATTTTTTGAAGATACCAAAAGACCTAATATTATTATCATTATGACCGATGATCAAGGTTATGGTGATTTAGGAATTTATAATAATACTGATATAATGACACCCAACATTGATCAATTTGCAAAAAACAGCATAAAGTTTAATAATTTTTATGTTTCTCCAGTTTGTGCACCAACAAGATCTAGCTTAATGACAGGACGATATTCTCTTCGAACTGGAGTTAGGGACACCTACAACGGAGGTGCTATAATGTCAAGTAATGAAATTACCATAGCTGAAATTCTTAAAGAAGTTCATTATGAAACAGGAATTTTTGGAAAATGGCATTTAGGTGACAATTACCCGTTTAGACCGTCTGATCAAGGGTTTGACGAATCTTTAATTCACTTAGCCGGAGGAATTGGACAGGTTGGAGATATTACAAATTATTATGCAAAAGACAGTAGTTATTTTAACCCAATATTATGGCATAACAACAAACAAAAAAAATATGATGGTTATTGTTCAGATATTTTTACTGACAATGCTATAAGATTTATTGAAAAAAATAAATCTAATCCATTCTTTTGCTTTTTGTCTTTTAATGCTCCTCATACCCCACTCCAACTTCCAGAAAAGTATTACAACCTTTACAAGAAAGTAGATATTCAAACAAATGTTCAAGTTAGTAACGCTGAACTTAAGCTGAGTGATCAGGATATTGAAGATGCAAAAAAGATTTATGGAATGATAACAAATATTGATGACAACTTAGGTAAGTTATTTTCAAAACTCAAAGAATTAAAAATTGACAAAGAAACAGTAGTTATTTTTATGACTGACAATGGTCCTCAGCAATTGAGATATAATGCTAATATGAAAGGAAGAAAAGGAACAGTTTATAATGGAGGAATTAGAGTTCCTTTCTTTATTAATATTCCTGGAAATGTTGGTAATAAAGAAGAAATTGATAATCTGTCAGCTCATATAGATATATTACCAACCATTGCTGAATTGAGTGGAGCTGAGTTACCCAATAAGATAAAAATAGATGGAAAAAGTTTAATCCCCTTTATAGAAGGAAAGGATTCTAATGATAGATTTTTATTTTCATATTGGACAAGAAGACTTCCCGAAAAATACATTAATATGTCAATCCATTCAAATCAATACAAATTGGTGGGAAATAATGACTTTGATAGTGATATAAAAGATTTTGAGCTGTATGATCTAAAAAACGATCCCAATGAAAGTAAAAACATAATTGATGATAATATTTCAATTGGTTTAGAATTAAAAAATAAAATGGATCAATATCACAGTGAACTAATAAATTCTAAAAACCTAAAGAATCCACCTAGAATAATTGTTGGGTCTAAACATGAAAATCCAATTTTTTTAAATAGAAATGATGCTTCAGGAGAAAGAGGAATTTGGGCACAGAACAATATTTATTCTTACTGGAAAGTGAAGTTCAATAAAGGAACATATGATTTTAAATTTAAATTTAAAAATTCTATTGATAATACAGGAACCATGTTTACTGAGATAAATAATGTTGTTTATTCAAAAAAACACGATTCAATAGTAAACGATATAGTGGTCATGAAAAAAATAAAAATTGATGAAAACAATAGTGATTTTATTTCATTTTTCAGATCGGGAAACCAAAAAATATATCCCTTTTGGGTTGAAATTTATAAAAATGAAGAATAGAGATTGGTTAATATTAGCTATGATATTAGTGCCCTTAATTGGAATACTATTTAACATTTACGCTCTTTTTTTATTTATTCCTTTAGGATTTTTTTTCAAAAACAAAAAAAACTATTGACAATCTGAAATATATCCATCCCAATTTTTTGTTGTTGGTTGGTTTGGAAAATAATAGCATTCTTTTTCTCCATTAGGATACGTTAATTTTTTCCAAAATCCTGTTGGTATATGAACACCAGTATCCCTTACCTCATGACCAGGTTCGAAAACTAATTCGATCCTTATTTTAATAGTACCTAAAGTTGCAGACCAATTTCTTATGTTTTGTTCCAACTCTGCCCATTCTCCTCTATTTAAATCATCAATTTGCATAGCACAATTAATGAAAGAAAAAGTTTTATTTAAGTTAGTTTCTGAGTCACTAAATGTAGCTGCTGGAGCGAGATGACCCTTGTCCCAAGGATTCTTATAATAATCCGCATTATCTGAGGTGATAACACCAGGCTCTAAATAAAAATCTCTATTACCTCGATCTACATTTTTTGGTCTATTCGAAACATCGTATTCGATCCAATTGGGTTGTTGATGAATCTCATTATATGAAACTTTATAAATTCCTTTATCGATAATAACTACATCCCTTAATGGTTTAACACAACAATCCTCGGAGGAATTGTCACAAGAAATAAAAATAAGTAAAACAAAAAATCTAAAAAACAATTTCATTGATATGACAAAAATAAGGTTTAGGTTTGCAAAAAAAACATGAAAAAATTATTTGTTCTCTCTTTGCTTCTTTTCAACTTTATTTCTTTTTCACAGGAAGTCCAAAAGGTTGAAGTTTTGAAAAATGATAATCAAGTAATTGAACTTTTTGAAAGTTTAGGCAAGAATGAATTAAAACTAGATATAGCTCCTATTTTGGCATTTCCAGCACTAGATATAAATTATGAAAGAATAAATGACCCGTATTCCTCATATGGATTTAGTCTGTATTTAAATTTAACTAATGATGATTCATCCAATGTTAGTTGGACTGATAAATTTTCTTTAACTCCATTTTATCGTTTTTATTTTTTTAACAAAAAGGATTTTGGAGGATCTGGGTTTTTTTCTGAGATATTTTCCAAATTCGGCTTTGGAAAACATGATGTTGAATATTACAATTACAATCCTAATAATGATAGTCCAGGAATTGATTACTGGGAAGTAGTTGAGGAAGACTATTTTGACATAGCCCTTGGTGCTGCAATTGGGAACAAATGGATCAATAAAAAAGGTTGGACATTTGAAATTAGTTTTGGAGTTGGTAGGTTTCTATTAAATTCAACTGAAGAAAACTCATCAATCGGAAGAGATGTTAATTCCCTTAAACCTGAAGCAGTTATTAGAGGAGGATTATCAATTGGAAAAAGATTTTAATAAATAACATTCTTCAAAGAATCTTTAAAAGTTTTTTCATAACTTAATGGTTACAATTTTTGTAACTAATCAAAAAAATAAATATGAAAAAACTACTATTATTCGGTCTTGTAGGATTGTTTATATCCTGTGCAGATCAACAAGAATGCGAAACAGCTTCAAACGGTTTTATTGAGGGCACTGGTCAGTCAGTAACTCTTGGGTCAGAAGCTACCGTTGATGTTTTTAAAGCCATTGATAAAGCTTGGCTTGAAAGAGATTATACTGCTCTAAAAACTTTGATTTCTGACAACGGGAATTTTACTCATGATGATAATTCTGTGTCAACAAATGCAGATGAATTCATAGCTCATATAGAAGCAGGATACCAAGAGTCTGTTGAAAAAAATGAAGAATGGGGATGGACTACAAATTTTGCTTTCTCTGTTAAGCCTACTAAATCTGAAACAGGTGATTACGCAAACGAAAATGGAGAATGGGTTTGCGCAAGATTCACTGGGTCAAATGGGGATGTTTATGAAGAATGGTATCAAATTGTAGATGGTAAACTAGTCATGTGGAGTTCTGCAAAAAGAGAAAACAAATAAATTAAATTAAAATGAAAAAATTAATATTATTATTTGTTTTAGTAGCTTTTGTAAGCTGTGAAACTAAAACTGTTGAAGTTCAAAAACAATCTGGATTTGATTATGGAAGAGACGGAAAATATGTTTTTGGTTCAGATGATGATGCTCAAATGGCTGTAGATCTAGTTTTAGCGTTTGCTAGGAAAGACTCTGAAACAATGTCAAAATTCATGGGTGATACGGTAAGATATGCCCCTCCACAGGGTGGTAAGATGATTACCTCCTTAAAATCAGAAGTACATGATGTTGTTAAAATGCTTCATGAACCATACGATTCAATTAAACGAACTGTTTGGAATGCTGTTCCATTAAAATCGACAGCAGCTGATTTTACCAGAGTCACTGTTGCTTTTAAAGAAGACAGGTTTTACAAAGACGGGTCATCCGAAAGCGTAAGATTGGTAGATCGTATTTTCATAAGAGACAAGAAAATTTTTAGAATCCATCAGTGGATAGCTGAAATGGAATAACAAATTAAATTAATTAAAATGAAAAAAATATTATTACTATTTGTATTAGCAGCTTTTATAAGCTGTGAAACAAAAACAGTTGAAGTTGAAAAATCAGGTGGAGTTTGGTATTTGGGAGGAGATGATCAATTTCCTGAGGGAAGAAGTCCAAAAGCGGTTATTGGTTCAGATGATGATGTTGAAATTGCATTAGCTTTTTACAACGCATATGGAGATATGAATCTTGATTTAATGATAGAATTATCTGAAGATATAGTCAAATTCCATCCTGGAGATATGGCCGGAGTTTTTGATGTTGATGCATCTAATACTGACTTTCTTGTTGAAAGACAATCAAATTTTGAATCAATAAAAAGAACTACTCACAATGTAACTCCAATTGCAGTTGAAGGTTCAGAAAACTATACAGTTGTATCCATTAATTTTACTGAAGAAATTACCTATAAAGATGGTTCTAATTCATCTGCTCATTACTTTGAAAGAATCCATGTAGTTAATGGAAAAGTAAATAGAGTTGTTCAATGGATGAGACCTTGGGAATAATTTAAATCTAAAATACTATGAAAAAAATACTATTATTATTTATTACTATAATTGCACTAGGTTGTAATCAAACTAATGTAACTATAGTTGAATTTGAAGATGAAAAGTCAAACGCTATTAGAGGACATTATCAACATTATCTTAATAACGATATAGATGGTTTAAAAAAACTATGGGCTGATGATGATAAGATTGTATTATGGCTTGGAAGCGTAAATCAATCCCCTCTTTCTGAACTGATTGAACTTATTGGTGCTCAACATGCTGCATTTGATAATATTCAACTTTTAAACATTCAAGGTCTAGAAGAACCTATTTATGTCGAAACCAAAACTTACCAAAGCGGTCAAACATGGACAAACACATGGTTTAAGTGGTCAGCCACTGGAAAAACAAGTGGAAATTTAATTGAAGTACCTGCTCATTTATCTTTCAGATGGGAAAATGGAGAAATAGTTGAAGAAGTTCATTTATTTGATCCAGCACTTATGAAAGCAGAATTAGAATTATTTGCTAGTTCACAATAATAAATAATTTAATTAATATTAAAAACCCTGCATAAAGCAGGGTTTTTTTATTTAAAGACTAATTTTGAAATCTTTTCTTTTCCTGCAGCAAATGCAATAGAATCATTTAAAAATCTTACTGTGTAAAAACTATCATCACTAAGATGGGTCCATGTATTTCCCGAATCTAAGGTGTAATCAATTCCTTTAAAACCAACAGTCAATATTTTTTTTCCATTTCCGCCAGGGAAATACTGAACACAACTTCTATAACCCAATTTTCCATTTCCAACGACCTGCCATGTTTTTCCTCCATCATTAGTTTTGATTTTGTTTAAAGAATCTATTTCGGGTTTAGTATAATCACCTCCTACTCCAAAACCATTTTTTTCATCATAAAAATCAATACTAAATATTCCAGTTGTAGATTTTCCTTGAACAATTGGAGTATTAAATATTTTCCAAGTCATCCCTTTATCATCAGAAAAATAAATTCTACTATTGATTCCTCCACTAGCTAACCAAACTTTATCATTTATGATTGAAATATTTGTATCGCTGGCTGCAAAAAATCCTTCACCTTCTTTTATATCCTCAAATAAAGAGCAATCAAGCTTATTCCATGTTTCGCCTCCATCTCTTGTAATAATTATACTAATACAATTTTCAGTGAAGTCACCTACAGCAATTCCCTCAAGATTATTCCAAAACTCAATAGAATCATAAAAAACATTTGGATGTGATTCTTTATAAACTACTTTTCCGTTTTTAAAAAGTATTGCAGGATCACTTATAGTCAAAGCAAAGAGATCTTTATCATTTAAAGCAAGCGATCTAAAATTTGGATTTAATACTGAATCTTTGGATGATGAGTATTTAACCTCTGAGATAACATCAGAATTATTAATATCAAAATAATATATAGAACCATCAGAATTAGCAGCATAAACGATATTATTTTTTATTTCTAATGCTCTAATATTTAATTTGTTATCAATGAAAATATCAGAAATTTCAACTGCCTCAATATTCTTTAAATCATTTGAACATGAAGCAAAAATTAATCCAATAAAAAAATAAGAAACAGTTATTTTTATCATTATTGTTATATTGATCACTAAATTTAATTGAAATAATTATTGATATGAAAAAATATATCTTTTTAATAACTGTTTTATTTTTAACCATAGGTTGTAATGCTGAAAAAAAACCTAGAATAGCAATTGCCGGACTTGCAATTGAATCCAGTACATTTTCACCAGCTAAAACTGTGGAGTCTGATTTCAAAGCAAGAATTGATGAAGATGTTTTTTCATTTTACCCTTTTTTAGAAAAAGATTCCACCTTAAGAAATAAAGTAAATTGGATTCCAACCCTAAGAGGTCATGCACTTCCTGGTGGGATAGTTACTAAAGAAACTTACGAATCTCTAGTAAATAAAACCTTAGAAAAACTAGAGAAGAATCTTCCATATGATGGTTTGTTTTTTGATATTCATGGAGCTATGAGTGTTGAAGGAATCGACGATCCTGAGGGTGATTTTATTAAAAAAGTTCGACAAATTGTAGGTTATGATACAGTTATATCTACATCTATGGATCTTCATGGAAATGTATCTTATGATCTAGCGAAAGAAACTGACCTTATTACTTGTTATAGAATGGCTCCTCACGAAGATGCTATTGAATCTAAAAGAAGAGCGGTGATTAATTTAATTGAAAGAATAGAAAATGGGAAAGGGAAACCACTTTATAAATCAAGAATTGAGGTTCCTATTTTACTTCCTGGGGAAAAAACTAGTACAAGAGTAGAACCAGCTAAAAGTTTATACGCTAAAGTAGATCCTGAAACAAAAAAAGAAGGTGTCCTTGATGCTGCCATTTGGGTTGGTTATCCTTGGGCTGATGAGCCCAGAAACCATGCTGTAGTAATGGTAACTGGAGATAGTAAAGAACAAGTTAAAAAGTCATCTGAATATCTTGCAAAAAGTTTTTGGAATGTTAAAGATGAATTTGAATTTATAGCTCCTGTTGGTAATCTTAGCGAGAGTGTAGATTTAGCTCTAGAAACTAAAACCAAACCATTTATTATAAGTGATATGGGTGATAATCCCACAGCTGGTGGTGCTGGTGATGTAACCTGGACTCTAAATAGATTACTAAAAAGAAAAGAATTTAAAAAGTCTGATGGACCATCTTTAATATATGCTTCAATTCCAGGTCCAAGGCTTGTAGAAAAAGCAAAAAAATTAAAAGTTGGTGATTATATTGAAGGATATGTAGGAGCTGATGTCGATAACAGATACTCTCCTCCAATTTTTTTAAAAGGTTACATAAGATCAATTAAAAAAGGAGATGTAAATGCAAAAACTGAAATAGTTGTTCAATCTGGAAGTATTTTTACAATTGTAACAGAAAAACGAAAACCTTATCATTACATTAAGGATTTTACAGACTTAGGGCTTAATCCCTTTGTTACTGATGTTATAGTGGTTAAAATTGGTTATTTAGTTCCTGAACTTTATAACATCAATAAAGGATGGATAATGGCATTAACACCAGGAGGTGTAGATCAAAATATTGAAAGATTAGATTACAAAAGAATAAAAAGACCAATGTTTCCTATGGATGAATTTGATTCAGAACCCGACTTATCTGCTGTTTTTATTCCTAAATCGGACTAATTAGTTTTAGATAAAATATTGTAAATGAATTCTTGGTTAGTATTAAAAGGAGTTTTGTGGATGTAAATTTCAGAGTGATTTAACTTAAAGTTTTCAAAAAGTTCAGAAATTCCTTTACTATCGTATTGACAAATCTCTAATCCGCTACATTTTAAGGGACCTTTTTTTGAAAATGTTGCAACAATAAGATTTCCCTTATTATTTATTAATTTATTTACTAGGTTGATATAAGATTTTATTTTTTCAGTTGATTTTAAAAAATGAAATGCAGCTCTATCGTGCCACAAATCGTATGTTGTATCAGACTGAAAGTCATTAATGTCTGAAACAACCCAGTTAATTAATTCAGATTTTTCTCCTAATCTAATTTTAGCTTTTTCAATTGATTTTGAAGAAATATCTAGAACAGTAATGTTTTTAAACCCTAATGAAATAAGATTATCTGCAAGTCTACTATCCCCTGCTCCAACATCAATTATATTTGATTCTATATCTAAATTGATTGACTTTATTAAATCGATAGATTTTTGAGGAGTATTTTGATACCAACTGACTTCATTCTCTTTTTTAGTATTGTAAACATTCTCCCAATGATCTTTGTATGGATTAGACATGTTGTTTTTTTGTTACCAAATATATACCAATGAAAATTAAAATCATTCCAACAACACTTACTAAAGAAAGAGAATCGCTTTTAGTTGAAACTGCATAGATTATTCCAACTATTGGTTGTAAATAAATAAATGAACTCACAGTTGAAGGAGATAAAGTTCTAAGCGCATAGGCGTTAAACAAATAAGTACAGAATGTTGTTCCTACAACAACAAAAACCATTGGTAAGATAGCTTCTTTAATTGGAAGATTTGTCCAATCAACACTTGAAAATTCACCAATAGTTACAGGAAAATTCATAAAAATAGCCAAAAGAAAAAGCCACTTCAATAAATTAATAACATTGTACTTTTCAATTAGAGGTTTTACCAATACTAAATACAATCCATAAGCAAAAGAATTAACAATGAATAAAATATTTCCAAGTGGAATGTTTGGAGCGTTTAACCCGGTTTTTGCTGTATACAAAACAAGTATAAGTGCTCCAACAAATCCAAATAAAATACCAGCAGATCTAATTAGTTTAATTTTTTCCTTCAATAAAATAGCTGAAAAGATAAAAACAATGATAGGCGAAA
>Ga0255773_10002510_pt1 | contig 16930 bp, 18 predicted proteins | sample 011ome_17_FD_179971 | JGI IMG/M metagenome (GOLD analysis project Ga0255773, IMG submission 179971) | Coastal salt marsh microbial communities from the Groves Creek Marsh, Skidaway Island, Georgia - 011502XT metaG (version 2) | ecosystem: Environmental > Aquatic > Marine > Intertidal zone >...
TAATATTCTTCACGATACACAAACATGACCACATCGGCATCCTGCTCGATTGATCCGGATTCGCGCAAATCGGCAAGGTTTGGCCGTTTGTCTTCGCGCATTTCAACAGCACGCGACAATTGTGACAGCGCCACAACAGGCACGTTCAGATCTTTGGCAATCGCTTTTAGGGTACGGCTGATGTTGGAAATTTCCTGAACGCGATTTTCAGATTTAACGCCAAGTTGCGGGGTCAATAGCTGAAGATAATCGACGATGATAAGCCCAAGGCCGGAGGTTCGCTTTAACCGGCGCGCGCGGCTGGCAAGCTGCGAAACCGAAAGTGATGGCGTATCATCAATAAAGAAAGGGGCGCTGGAAATGGCGTTGCTGGCGCTTACTAGCTGATCAAATTCAGCGCTATTCAGCTTGCCACGCCGTATTTGCTCGGAATCAACCTGTGCCCGCTCTGACAAAATACGCGTTCCAAGCTGTTCGGCCGCCATTTCAAGCGAGAAAAAAGCAACCGGAACCGCGGTTTCACCGGTTCGCGTTGTGACCGCCGCGTGAAAAGCAATGTTTGTGGCAAGCGCGGTTTTACCCATGCCCGGACGTCCAGCCAGAATGATCAGATCGGATTTATGCAAACCACCAAGAAGGTTATTGAGATCGGTCAGGCCAGTGCTTGTGCCTGACAGATGTCCGTCACTTTTGCGGGCAAGATCGGCCTGCGTAATACTGCCGCTGATCACCGAGTCAAAACCGCGAAGGCCAACGCTGGTGCTGTCCGTATCGGCAAGCCGGAATAATTTTGATTCGGCGGTTTCAATCTGTTGATGCGCAGGAACGTCGACTTCGGGATGGCTAGCATCAAGAATCACTTCATCGCCAATCAGAATAAGCTGGCGGCGGACATGCGCTTCATGAATGATCTTGGCGTAGTCGGGCGCTTGCGTGATGCTGATAACACCATCGGCCAATTCGGATAAATAGGATTCGGCGCTGTCGCTTTGAAAATCGTCACTGTCAGTGAAAAAGCTTTTCAATGTTACCGGATTGGCCAATTGTCCGCGTTCGACCAGCCGCTGCATTGTCGCGAAAATGCGCCCATGAAACGGATCATAGAAATGGTCGGCAAGCAACCGGTCATCAATCCGTTCAAGAACACTATTATCCAGCAGAATCGCGCCAAGCAAATTTTGCTCGGCCTGCAAATTATTGGGCATCGTGCGTGATGGCGGTGTGCTGCCAGATCCTGGAAAGGTCTTTATATTGGAATTTTCATCAGCCATGACTTTTTATAGCAGGGTGAATTTGTGAATGCCTTTGTTAACTGTGGGGATGTTGGGGATAAGTCAAAAAAAAACCGGAGACAGGGCTCCGGTTTTGATTTGATCTGTTTTGACCAGATAATTTCTGGCCTGACTAGCTTGCGCTATCGTCGCCTTCGCCTTCGCCAGCCTCAACTTCAACGGCCTCAACTTCAACGGCCTCAACTTCAACCGCCTCGGGCGCGTCATCGGTGATTTCGCCAGTGACTGCAATGCCTGTTTTCAGCTGGGTTTCAGCTTCGGCAAGCGAGCGGGCGATGTTCACGATAATCGTCACCACAACTTCAGGATGAAGCCGGACCCGTGCTTCGGTAAGACCCAAAGTCTTGATTGACCGATCCATGATCACCTGATTGCGGTCGATGGTGAAACCAGCTTCGGTAACCGCATCAGCAATGTCGCGTGATGTGACTGACCCAAACAGTTGACCCATTTCTGAGGCAGCACGAACCATGCTGACGGCGAGGCCTTTCATCTTGCCAGCTTCGGTCTCGGCATCTTTACGAAGCTCAAGATTGTTGGCTTCGCGCTGGGCGCGTTCGGCTTCAAAACGCTCAGTGTTGGCTTTGGTTGCCCGAAGAGCCTTGCCCTGCGGGATAAGGAAGTTACGCGCATAACCGGTTTTCACATTGACGAGATCGCCCATCTGACCCAGCTTTTCGATACGCTCAAGAAGAATGATTTGCATTTTGATGTCTCCTGAATTCTGGCGATGCTTATGCTGTCACATAAGGCATCAGAGCCAGAAAGCGTGAACGCTTGATGGCGGTGGCAAGTTCACGCTGTTTTTTTGCAGAAACAGCAGAGATGCGTGACGGAACGATTTTCCCGCGCTCAGATGTGTAGCGAGCAAGAAGCTTTGTGTCCTTGTAATCGATCTTTGGCGCATTTGGGCCAGAAAACGGGCATGCCTTGCGGCGGCGGTTAAATGGCTTGCGTACGGCTTCGCGTTTGATTTCCAACTGAGTCATTGCTTAGTCCTCACTTTTTTCGTCAGCGGCGCTGTCATTGCTTTCAGCTTTGCCTGAATTGCGCTCACCGCTATCACGGTCGTCACGATCATCACGTCCACCGCGTGTTGGCCGCTCGGTCTTCACCTGCATCATGATTGATGGGCCTTCTTCAACCTCTTCAATCCGGATGTTCATAAAGCGAAGAACATCTTCATTCAAACCCATGATACGCTCATATTCTTTTAGCGCTTCTGGTCCGGTTTCAAGATTGAACATGACATAATGGCCCTTCCGGTTCTTTTTGATCCGGTAGGCAAGAGCGCGAAGGCCCCAATATTCACGTTTTTTGATTGATCCGCCGGCAGATGTAATGATCTCGGCAAATTCATCAGCCATGGTTTCCACCTGGGCTGCAGTAATATCCTGACGTGCAATAAGCACGCTTTCATACAAGCGCATGATAACTCCTTCTGGCTTATCGTTGCTGCCACCATCGGCACCAACTAACCGGTTCCCCGGCAAGGATAAAGTCAATGATGTGTTCGCACTCACGGCGTCAAAGCCCCAAGTCCGAGGCGCAACATACACTTTTTCCCCATAAGTGCAAGCCTGTTTGGCAGAATTAATGGCGCTGTAGAACCTGCCAGATTGCCTCTCTTGGCCATTTGCACATTATGGCCGGCGGCAAATAGTTGCCTTTGCAAAGCCATCTGGCATAGGGTCTGTCATATATCGTGCGCCAGTGGCGTCGGTTTAACTTCAAATTCATGCTGGCTTTGGTCAGCAAGCGGGTGGATTACATGACGAATAGTTCGATTGCATTTTTGTTTCCCGGGCAGGGATCACAGGCGGTTGGTATGGGCGGCGCTTTGGCAGCGTCACATGCAGCGGCCAAACAGGTTTTTGAAGAAATCAATGATGCGCTTGGCGAAAATCTGTTCGCCATCATGCAGGATGGACCAGATGATGCCATTCGCATGACGCGAAATGCCCAACCCGCCCTTTTTGCCACATCAATGGCGGCAGTTCGTGTTCTTGAAGCCGAACTTGGCGCACCGCTGAGCAGCCGTGGCGGTATGACAGCAGGCCATTCGCTTGGCGAATATGCCGCCCTTGCTGCATCGGGCAGCCTGTCGATAAGCGATGCGGCGCGTTTGCTTCGCCAGCGTGGTGATTCGATGCAATCGGCGGTTCCGGTAGGCGAAGGCGCGATGGCGGCAATTCTTGGTGGTGACGAAGACCAGATCAATACCATTCTTGCCGATGCGAAATCATCAGGCCTTGTCCAGATCGCCAATGACAATGCCCCCGGGCAAATCGTCATTAGCGGTGCTGCTGCCGCGGTTGATGCGGCGATTGAAATTGCCAAGGCAGCCGGATTGCGGCGGGCAATCAAACTGCCCGTTTCGGCACCGTTTCATTGCGATTTGATGGCACCTGCCGCCGATGTGATGGCAAAATTATTGGCAGAAACGGATTTGTCCGACGCGCTTATGCCGGTCTATTGCAATGTGTCGGCCGCTGCCGAGACGCGCGCCGATCATTTGCGGGCAAATCTTGTCACCCAGGTCACGGCGCGGGTTCGGTGGCGCGAATCATTGATGGCAATGAGCGCTGCCGGTGCAACCAAATTTATCGAGCTTGGGACGGGTAAAGTTCTTTCCGGTCTGGTCAAACGCAGCATCGAGTCGGATGCGGTCGTTAATATGGACGGGCCAGATGATCTGGACAGCGTCTTGGCCGAGATGTAGTCTAACCGCTTACAAAATATCAAGCACGGCCAAGCCGTGATTTCCGAAAAGGTGTTTTCATGTTTGATCTTCAGGACAAAATCGCTCTTGTTACGGGTGCGAGTGGCGGCATTGGTGCCGAAATTGCCAAGGCATTGCATGCACAGGGCGCAACGGTGGTGCTTCATGGCACTCGCGCCGAAAAGCTGGAGTCTTTGAAGGCCGAGCTTGGCGAGCGCGCCTTTGTGGTAACTGCCAATCTTGCCGATCGTGACGCGGTGGCTGGATTGATTGATGCGGCTAGCACGGCTGCTGGTGGGCCAATTGCGATACTGGTGAATAATGCAGGCATCACCCGCGATGGGTTATTGATGCGGATGAAAGATGAAGATTGGGATGATGTTTTAGAGGTAAATTTGACGGCAAGCATGATTTTATGCCGCGCGGCGATGCGGGCTATGATGAAGGCGCGCTCAGGCCGGATTATCTCGATTTCATCGGTTGTCGGGGTGACTGGCAATCCGGGGCAGGCAAATTATGCAGCGTCAAAGGCTGGCATGATTGGCTTTAGCAAATCATTGGCTGCCGAAGTGGCGAGCCGCGGCATTACTGTAAATATTGTCGCGCCGGGCTTTATCGAAACACCGATGACGGATGTTTTGGATGAAGGGCAAAAGGCAAATCTATTGACGCGTGTTCCGGCTGGACGGCTTGGTACGCCTGCGGAAATCGCCGCCTCGGTGGTGTTTCTCGCAAGTGATGAGGCTGCCTATGTTACCGGTATGACAATGCATGTGAATGGTGGCATGGCGATGCTTTAAATGCCGTTTGAGCGCGCTATAGTGACAAACGGGGCTGGTATAAGATAAAAAACTATGTTATTTGCCGCCAACTTTTGAATTCTCCGGCCGGTCTTCTGGTCAAAATCTAAGCTTCTCAGAGGGGGCAACAATGAGCGATATCGCAGATCGTGTTAAGAATATTGTAGTAGAACATTTGGGTGTAGACGCTGATAAGGTTGTTGAAGGCGCAAGCTTCATCGATGATCTTGGCGCGGATAGCCTTGATACAGTCGAGCTGGTCATGGCATTCGAAGAAGAGTTCGGTGTTGAAATTCCTGATGATGCTGCCGAGCGTATCCTTACTGTGAAGGACGCTGTGTCGTTCCTCGAAGAAGCTGCTGCTTAACTTTAAGCGTTTCGAAAAAATTTGCGCTGTGCATGGCCAGTCGGGTGATGCACAGCCATCGATTTCCACCTGATTTTTCTGGAGGTTTGCCTTGCGCCGTGTTGTAGTTACCGGAATGGGAATGGTCACTCCGCTTGGATCTGGTGTTGACCATAATTGGTCGCAGATAATTGCTGGCAAAAGTGGCATTTCGCGCATCGAAGGCTTTGATGTGTCTGATATTTCTTGCCAAATTGCTGGTCAAGTGCCAGGCGCGGATGCTGTTGGCGGTCTTAATCTTGATGATTGGATTGACCCGCGCGAACAACGCAAACAAGATCGTTTTATCCAGCTTGGACTTGTTGCTGCTTGTCAGGCCATTGAGGATTCGGACTGGAAGCCGCAAGATCGTGAATCGCAAAACCGTACCGGCGTTATGATCGGATCGGGCATTGGCGGTCTCGAATCAATCGTTAAAACCGATCAGCTTATGAACGAAAAAGGGCCGCGGCGGATCAGCCCGTTCTTTATTCCGTCGGCGCTGATCAATCTTATTTCTGGTCATGTATCCATCCGCTATGGTTTTCGCGGTCCTAATCATGCTGTTGTGACGGCCTGTTCAACGGGCGCGCATGCCATTGGTGATGCGGCGCGCATGGTCGCGCTTGATGATGCCGATGTTATGGTCGCTGGCGGTGCCGAGGCAGCGGTTTGCCGTATCGGCATGGCGGGATTTGCCGCTGCACGCGCTTTATCGACAAGCTATAATGACACGCCCGAAGTGGCGTCGCGCCCGTGGGACAAGGGCCGCGATGGGTTTGTTATGGGCGAGGGTGCGGGTATTGTTGTTCTCGAAGAGCTGGAACATGCCAAGGCGCGCGGTGCAAAAATCTATGGCGAGATCAAAGGCTATGGCATGTCGGGTGACGCGCATCACATTACCGCACCTGCCGAAGATGGCGATGGTGGTTTCCGTGCGATGCAGGCGGCGTTAAAGCGCGCCGGACTTGCACCAAGTGATATTGATTATGTGAATGCACATGGCACATCAACCCCGCTTGGCGATCTGATCGAAGCCAAAGCGGTTGCACGGCTTCTTGGTGATGCGGCGGCAAATGTGTCGATTTCTTCGACAAAAAGCGCAACCGGCCATCTGCTGGGTGCCGCCGGTGCGATCGAAGCCATTTATGCAATCAAAACAGTGCAAACTGGCGATTTACCGCCAACATTGAATTTGAATGATCCGGAAGATCAGGTTGCTGATTTTGATCTTGTGCCGTTAAAGTCGCGCCACCGCAAAGTGCGTAACGCGATGTCAAATTCATTTGGCTTTGGCGGCACGAATGCATCGCTTATCATGGGTGAGGTTACCTGATGTCTTCGCCTGCCGTCCGGATATTATCCCGGTCGGCGATCATGATTGTGCTGCTTAGCTGCATCATTTCTGCCGGTGTTTATATCTGGCATGACCGAATGCTGCATGCAGCTGGCCCTCATCAGCAGGATGTTTTGGTGATTGTCGAGCCCGGCGATGGGCATCAAGTGCTACGCTCAGCATTGAATCGCGCCGGGGTTATCCATCAAATTTACCATTATGACGCGGCGCGCTTGCTTGCTGGCAATCGGTTTTTGCCAAAGGCTGGTGAATTTTTGCTGCCAGCAAAATCCAGCCTCAGCCAAATCATGTCAATCATTCATCAAGGCTTTAGCTATCAACGCCGCCTGACGATTGTCGAAGGTTTGCGAAGCGCTGATATCGTTCAGATCATCACCGATCTACCGCATTTGACGGGCACGATTGAAACCATGCCGGATGAGGGGAGTTTGCGCCCTGAAACCTATTTCTACACCTATGCTACCGCGCGTGATGACTTGATTAACAGGATGCAGCAGACCCAGCAAATTGCCCTTGCCGAGGCATGGATTGATCGGGCTAAAAATCTGCCTTACAAAACCCCGCAAGACGCGTTGATCATGGCATCAATCATCGAAAAAGAAGCATCGGTTAATGCTGACCGGCGTCTTGTGGCGGCGGTATTGGTGAACCGGCTCAAACGCGGCATGCGGCTGCAATCTGATCCAACGGTGCTGTATGAGGCGGCGGCCAGCCCGCAATCGCCAATTCCGATTACAAAAACCCATCTGAAAACAAAAACACCGTGGAATACATATGTCATCAAAGGCTTGCCCAAAACGCCAATCTGTAACCCGGGTGAAGAGTCACTTAATGCAGCGTTAAATCCGGCTGATAGCGATTATCTGTATTTCGTCTCTGATGGCAAAGGTGGGTTACGATTTGCGAAAACACTGGACGTGCATAACCGCAATGTAAGATTATTCAGAAAATTTGAAGCGGCAACGAAAAAGGACAAGGCACAATGAACAAAAACGCATCACCAGCCTCTGATCATCAAAATGGTCTTGGCGGCCGAAGAGGGCTGATGCTTGTGCTGTCATCACCATCTGGCGCGGGAAAAACCTCAATTTCACGGCGGCTTCTGGCCGAAGATGATGATCTGGAATTGTCGGTTTCGGCGACAACACGAAAGCGGCGTCCGGGCGAGGTTGAAGGCAAGGACTATCATTTTGTCACTGCCGATGATTTTCATCTGATGATCAATAATCGCGAGATGCTGGAATATGCAAAGGTGTTTGATCATTATTATGGCACGCCTTCCGCGCCGGTAATGGCTGCGCTTGGCGAAGGGCGCGATGTGCTGTTTGATATTGATTGGCAAGGCACTCAGCAGCTTGCCGATGCAAGCCGCGAAGATTTGGTGTCGGTATTTATTCTGCCGCCATCAACGCGCGATCTGGAAAAACGGTTGTTAAGCCGTGCTCAAGATAGTGCTGACGTCGTTGCGTCGCGAATGGCCAAAGCGTCGGATGAAATCAGTCATTATCGTGAATATGATTATATCTTGGTCAATGCTGATCTTAATCAGGCCGTTAAAGAGGTTCGGGCGATTTTGCAGGCCGAACGGCTGCGCCGAGATCGGCAGATTGGCCTAACCGATTTTGTAAAACGGCTTCGCGCTGGCTATTAGGCGGTTTGTTTTACGGCTGCCTCTGCCAGCAGTGCCAGCTTGCAAAATGCTTCGATATCAATCTCTTGCGGTCTTTTTTCTGGGTCGATGCCAGCCGCATTCAACAGCGTCTCACCGCCAATTTTTTTCAGCGAGCTTCGCAGCATCTTGCGGCGCTGGCCAAAAGCAATGCGGGTGATATCTTCAAGCGCCTTTTGACTGCAGGGATAGCGTGGCGCGTCCAGCGGAACGATCTGTACAATCGATGAGGTGATTTTTGGCGCTGGCACAAAGGCTGATGCTGGCACGTCAAATAAAATCTCGCTATCGGCAAGCCAGCCGGTCAGAACGCTAAGCCGTCCATAGGCAGTGTCGCCGGGCTTGGCGGTGATGCGTTCGGCCACTTCGCGCTGAAACATCAAGGTCATTGACGCAAAGGCGTTGGCATGACCAAGCCAGCTGATCAGCAATGTTGTGGCGATATTATATGGCAAATTGGCAATGATTCGCCGTGGCGCGTCTCCCATCTCCCAGATCGCACTGGTCATGGCATCAGCTTCGATCAGGCTAAGGCGTGAACCGGCGGCGCTGGTCAATCCGGCAAGAACATCGGCGGCGCGGCGATCTTTTTCAATGGCGATCACATGATCGGCACCTTCAAGAAGCAGGGCGCGGGTTAATCCGCCCGGACCCGGGCCAATCTCGATCGTTGTTCCCGATAAAGTGCCGGCCGAACGCGCAATCCTGCGAGTCAGATTCAGGTCAAACAGGAAATTCTGCCCAAGCGATTTCCGCGCGCGCATATCCATTGAATCGACAAGCTGGCGCAAGGGCTGTAAAGCCTCGATCCGCTCGACCATCTGTTGCTTATCAGTCATCTATTCCAATCATTGATCCATTTATCCGGATCATCTTGTGCTGGGGGTAATCGGGCATTAATCCGCCTTCTGGTTCTGGCGGTTATCCGCGAAATTGCGCGCCATTTTGATTGCCGCGATCAGGCTGTCAGCACGGGCAATGCCGCGGCCGGCAATATCAAGTCCAGTGCCGTGATCTGGCGATGTTCGGATGAAATCAAGGCCAAGTGTCACATTAACTCCACCAAAAAAATCAATTGTTTTCAGTGGAATAAGAACTTGATCATGATACATGCCCAAAACCGCATCATAGGTTTTGCGCGCTTCGCTGTGAAATAAAGTATCGGCTGGATGCGGTCCTGTCGCATTGATTCCCGCGGCCTGAAGCTTGGTAATCGCAGGTAGGATAATTTGGGTGTCTTCATTCCCCATATTGCCGTTTTCACCAGCATGCGGGTTGAGGCCGCAAACCGCAATATGCGGATTAGCAATGCCGAAATTGGCCTTTAGACAGGCATGAAGCAGCTGGCATTTTTCGATGATCAGCGCTGTTGAAATGGCGGCGGGAACTTTGTTTAGCGCGATATGGATGGTCGCAGGCACAACCCGCAATTCATCACAAGCAAGCATCATAAGCGGCGCACCAGCAACAGGTTTTGATAGGCTGGCAAGAAATTCAGTATGGCCAGGATAGGCAAAGCCAGCATCATAAAGGCTTGATTTCTGTATGGGGTTGGTCACGATCCCGGCGGCGGTTCCTGATTGGCTCCAAAACGCGGCTTGCTGTATGGCGTCGATGACCTGCGGCGCGTTAGCCGGATCAGGGGTACCAGCAACGGGCGTTGTTTTCCATGAAACGGGGATGACATGCAGATCTTGGCTGGTGCTGTCAAAAGACGCCGGATCGTCAATTTCCCGAATCTTGGCGGTGATGCCAAGTGACGCTGCCATTTGCGATATTTGCGCTGGCTGTTCAATCAGGCAAATATCGCTGATCCCACCTTGCCATGCTTTTAGCGCAATTTCAGACCCAATACCTGCAGGTTCGCCGGGGGTGATAAGCAAAGGGCGGTTTGTCATCGGATTATGAATTGGTTTCGATAATTGCTGAACGACGCAGCCGCAGCAGATAGCGTTCGGCAAGCGATCCGAAAATCTTGTCAAATTCAACCCGCAATACCTCGTCACGTGGCGGCAGGGTGATTTTTGGCGATATGCGATCGCACAGCATGAAAACACTGATGCCTTCAGTGAATGACAGGGGCTTGCTTGGAACGCCGGCTTTTAGGTCATTGACCAAAGCCTGCAAGGGGCGGTTGAAAGAGCCAAGGTTGATATTCTTGATTAAGCCTTGAATGCCTGAACCATAGCTTTGGTTCAGCGCTACAAGACCGTCACAGCTGTTAAGCGATGCAGTGTCTCGCTCAAGCTTTGCTGCAGCTTCCAGCTTGTCAGCATTGCTGGCATCCTTAGCAAGCGGATAAACCGCCCGTGCAAGGGTGATCATATCCTGACTTGGATCGGCAACGCCATTCTGACGAAGGCCTTCATTGCGAATTAAAATAACCAGCCCATCACGTTGAAGTGGTGCGCTGACCACGCCAATCTTGGTCATTTTCACCTGATCTTGAATATCATCAGGCAATTGATCAAGCATAACCCAGCCAAGCTGACCGCCATTTGCGGCGGTTCCTGATGCGGAATATTGTTTGGCAATGGCGTTGAAGTTAGCGCCGTTATTCACTGCCTTGATAATTTCATTGGCCAGAACAAGGGTGCGGTCAAGCGGGCGATTTGGTTCGGGAAGAAGAATGATTTCGCTTAGCTTGACTTGTGGCTGTCTTGCGTTGGCTTCGATGCGGCTAAGCGCCTTGTCGACAATCGTGTCTAATTCAGCAAATTTGGTTTGAAATTTGAACCGGATGACCTCGCCCCATACGATATCGGTGATGAATTTTTGTTGGATATTGCTGCTATCAATACCTTGTTCGCGCAGACTTTGCGAACCGGTCTTGCCATTTGCCGCAAAATTCTCGTCAACCAGCTTGCGGGCGGTTTCACGGCTTCTTTGGGCAAGGGTCGGGTCAAGCGCAGCGGCGGCATCCAGTTTCAAGATTTCGTCAATCAGCATCTGGGTTGCATCTTGTTTGATCTGGGCGCGATTTTCCGCGGTATCTTCCAGATTCGTAACCATGCGTAAAAAGGCAGCGCGCTGGTCAACCTGATAATTAGTAATGGCCTTGCCATTTACCTTGGCAACAATTTCCAGCGCAGCATTGGCTTGCGACATGCCGGTGCCCAGCATAAACAGCAAGCAAAAGGCAGACATCAGGTTTGTTTTTTTCAGCATCGCAATCATGGTTTCTAATTTGTCCAAGACGTTACAGATTGAGGGTGGCAAAGCCCGCCGGATCGCATCAATTTTTACCACTATAAATCAGCTTTCATCGGTTCGGGCAAGGATAATGGCACCAATCAAAGAGATGGCAATTGCCGGTGTCCAGGCCGCAACCGACATTGGCACTTGCGACGATGATCCCAAAATTTGCATGAAATAGCTGAAGATGAAAATCACGATTGCCAGAAACGCGCCGCGCAGAAACAACCGGCTTCGCCGACCGCGCGAAACATTGGTCAAGGTCACGCGCGCTGCAAGCATGGCAATGCCAATCATCAATAATGGCACTGATAGGGTCTTATAAAGGTGAAACCGATATTCGCTTGCCGGAATTCCTGCCCGTTCAAGCGCGTCGATAAAGCCCGGTAAAAGATAGACCGAAATTGATTGGGGGCGAAGGCCGGATTGTCGCAGATCAAGTGCATCAAGTCCGGTTGGTAAAAGCAAATTGCCAAGATCGGTCTTTTGCCCATCGGTCTGCCATCGTGACGCCCGATCCAGCATCCAGCCCTTATCGGTCAATTGCATGCTGCTGGCTTTATACAGCGCTTTCATGTGGATATTGTCATGATAAAGATAAATGACCGGATTAATAATGCTTGCCGTTTCGGCATTTAAGGCGTCACCGCGAATAATCAATTTTCCGCTTTCCAGCTTATCGCGAAGCCATATCCCACTGGTTGAGACCGAAAAATTACTGTCTGATTCACCAAAAACTTTGGCCATTTGCGCCTCATGGCGTTTCGATGTAACGGCTCCGATGGGGTTGATTACGGTGACAAGAAGCATGCCGATGATAAAGGCTGAAAACAGCGCTGGCCCTAAAGCGGCCCAGACCGATTGACCGAAACCACGAACCGCAACGAATTCATTACTGCGGTTCCATGATGAAAAACACAGCATCGCCCCTGCCAACATGGCAAAGGGCAGGATCATTTCAATGACCGCTGGCAAGTTTAACAGCGCCATTTTGAGGAAATTAATATCGGGCGGGGGAGATGTTAAAACACTTACGCGGCGGACAAGTTCGACCGTTTGAATTAGGCTGATGATCGAGGCGAGGCCGAGAAGGCAAAGCGTGATCCAGCCGACAAAACGCAAGGCGAAATAGCGAAACAGGGTTCCAAATGGCGCAAATTGGCTCATGTCAGCGCCTCATTTTGCCCTGTTGCATCGATCGTTTCACGCGGTTGGCGAAGCAGCCAAAATGCGATTATGATTGGCGCTAAAACGCTTAGATGGATAAAGGGCCAAAGATTGGCATTATTGGTTACCCAGCCGCGCGATATCACCACGGCGATAATCACCAAAACACAACCGCCGATATTCAGACTTGCCCGCCTTGTCCATAAATCGCGCCTGATCTGGCCGCGTAAAATAATGGCGGCTGACAATAGGGCAAGGCCTAGCCCTAGCCACGGCGATGCAATGCGGTAATGGCCTTCGGCATGCCGCTGAAGATAATATTGTGGAGACTGGGCGGCATCCGGCGACAGCAAATTGCTGATGCTGTCTTCATTGATATCGATTGTTGCGCGTTCGGTTTTTTGGCTGCTGTTGCGGGTGATGGTTACTGAATGCGTATCAAACAGCAAGACAGCACCACTTTGGCCTTCGGCATTACGCTCGGAACGTTCGCCATTTTGCAAAATCAGGGTTGGGCTGCCGTCACGTTCGATAAATTCGCCCGATTGCGCGGTCATTGTGATGATCCGGTCGGCGATGCGGGCATCATGGATGAACAGATCGCGCATGATATCATCATCAGCACGCGACCCGATGAACATGGTCATGTCATCGACAACCTCGATAAACACGCCGTCGCGAAGCAGAATTGTTGGAATGCTGTTTCGCAATTTGAATTGTAGATCTTTATAAACGCCAAAAGATGTTGGCAAAATATAGACAGTATTTACCGCCAGAAAGGCCGTCAGCAAAACACCAAGCGCGATTGGCGCCTTGGCAAGCTGCAGCGGGCTAAGGCCAATTGATTGCATCACCAATAATTCACGATCGGCAAGAATGCGGCTAAACACCCAATTTACGGCAATAAATCCGGAAATCGGAATGGCGATCATTAGCCATAGCGGCATGGATGCAACTGACATCACTAGGAAGTCACCAACTGCCGCGCCGCGATTCACCACTAATTCAAGAATGCGGATTGTTTGAAACAGCCAAATGATCCCCACAAGCACTAATGTTAGTGCCAGTGTGGTTCGTAAAAGCTGATTGAAAATATACAGATTAAACTGCATACAAGACCCCATCCATTGCCAGAGGTTTCAATAGCACAAATGGCCATATGATGGCAAAACCTATAGCATGACCATATTGGTCGGATTGACAGTCACGGCCGCTGCCTGTTCTAACTAGATAAACCCATAGTTTGGAGACGACAAAACAATGCCTGTTAAATTACAGCTAAGCTTCTCAAAAACGGCGCCAAAGGGCGATTTTACCACGATTTGTTTGATTGGCAAAAATGGCGAAATTATCCCGCATCTTGAAAAGGATGTTGCTGCCTATCTGATTGCGGCGATGGCCACAGCACAATTTACTGGTAAATCTGGCAAAAGCTTGGTGATTTATGCTGATCAAGACAGCTATTTGCTGATCGGCACTGGTGACAAGCTGGCGGCGGGCACCGACGCAGAAAATTTAGGCGGAAAGCTGTTTTCGGCGCTTAATGGAACCGCGTCAAAGCGCGGCTGGCTTCCTGATCATAAATTGGATGTTGCTGTTCTGGCTGATATTTGTTTTGGCGCAAATTTGGCGTCCTATCATTTCGACAGCTATTTCACGGACAAAGGCAAAGGTGATGTCAGTGTTCAGCTTGCTGTTGGCGGTGATGCGTTGAATGCGGATAGTGCCCTAGTCAAAGACCGACAGGCGCTTGCCAATGGTGTGTTTTTGGCGCGTGATCTGGTGTTTGAACCAGCCAATAAATTGTTTCCTTCTGAATTTGCGTCACGCTGCTCGGCGCTTAGCGCGCTTGGTCTTGAGGTCGAAATTCTTGACGAAGCGGCGATGGAAAAGCTGGGAATGGGTGCCCTTTTGGGGGTCGGGCAGGGTAGCCGCCGTGATTCCTTCATGGTGGTGATGAATTGGAAAGGCGGCGGTGATGAAGCGCCCTTTGCCCTCGTTGGAAAGGGCGTCACCTTTGATACGGGCGGCATTTCGATAAAACCTGCCAAAGGCATGGAAGATATGAAATGGGATATGGGCGGCGCGGCGGCAGTAACCGGCGCAATGTGCGCCATTGCTGGCCGGGAACTGACAAAAAATGTTGTTGGCGTCATTGGCCTTGTTGAAAATATGCCTGATGGTAACGCCCAGCGGCCGGGTGATGTTGTGACCGCAATGTCGGGCAAGACCATTGAAGTGATTAACACTGATGCTGAAGGTCGGTTGGTGTTGGCCGATGTGCTGCATTACACCGAAACCCGCTTTAAACCCGAGGCAATGGTTAATCTGGCAACATTGACTGGCGCAATCATCGGGTCGCTTGGCAAGGAATATGCCGGGCTGTTTGCCAATAGTGATGATCTGGCCAAACAATTGGTCACTGCAGGCGAGGCCACTACCGAAGGGCTTTGGCAGATGCCGATGGGGCCAGCCTATGATCGCATGCTGAAATCGCATATTGCCGATATGAAAAATATCGGTGGGCCTTATGGTGGTGCGATCACAGCTGCCTGCTTCCTAGCAAGATTTGTCGAGAAAACCCCATGGGCGCATCTTGATATCGCTGGCAAGGCATGGTCGGACGCGGCAACTGCCATCGTGCCAAAAGGTGGCACTGGATACGGGGTGCGATTGCTAAACCGGTTAATTGATGATTGGCAGGGCGCCACAATTTTGGAGCAGGCCGATGAGGTTGATTGATAAAAACAAAACGTATGCGGCAGATTGATTTTTATCAAATAGGCCAAGCTGGATTGGAGCCGGTGCTTTTAATGCTGCTGAAAAAGACACTTGCGGCAAAAAAGAAAGCCTTAATCCTATGTCCGATGCCAGCGGCAGGTGCCCTTGATGACGCGCTTTGGAGTCATGATGCCGGATCATGGATTGCCCATGGTCTCGACGATGCCGATGGTGCTGACCATTGTCATGTTTGGATTTCGACTGATATGGCTGCCAATCCGATAAAGGCGGAATTTCTGTTCCTGCTTCATGGCAGTGTGCCAACAACATGGGACGGCATTGCCCGCAGTTTTTATCTGTTTGACGGGCGCTCTGATGCGCAATTGCAACAGGCGCGCGATCTATGGAAAGATTGGCAGGATCTCGGTGACAGTAAATTGGGCTATTTTTCCCAAAATGCCATGGGTGGATGGGACAAGATGGCCTAAAGGCGGATCATTTTGCCGATGGTTGACGGTCTTTCTGCCACGCAACTGATTTTTGGCTTGTGCCATGGTCGGTGCTTGCCGTATTAAGTCGGCATATATTCCAGCTTGAAAATCGGCGTGGCTGTGCGCCATGCCCTGTAAAACCAAAGGATGCATAATGGCTCTCGAAAGAACCTTCTCAATTATTAAACCTGATGCGACCCGCCGTAATTTGACCGGCCAGATCAATGCCCGTCTTGAAGCGGCTGGTCTTCGCATCGTTGCGCAAAAGCGGAAACAATTAACCCAAGGCGAAGCAGAAGCTTTTTATGCTGTCCACGCTGAACGCCCATTCTACAACGATCTTGTTGCTTTTATGACATCGGGTCCAGTTGTTGTTCAGGTGCTTGAAGGCGAAAACGCCGTTCTTGCCAATCGTGAAGTCATGGGTGCAACAAACCCGGCTGATGCGGCTGATGGCACAATCCGTAAGGATTTCGCCGAATCAATCGAGGCTAATTCTGTTCACGGCTCAGACAGCCCAGAAAATGCGGCCATCGAAATTGCTTACTTCTTTGCCGGCTGTGAAATCACACCATAGACCATTATTGATGATTATTAGAAAAGGCGGGGTTTTGCCGCGCCTTTTTATTGATCTGGATAGCTGCCGATAGGACAGATTCAAAGCTAGATCAGCGTTGCCGCCATGATCACGAGCGTTGCGATGATCGCAATGACGCTGATTTTCGCCGCAAACATAAAATTTTGATAGATTTGCAGATGCGCCTTGTCCTGCTTGTCGAGTGATTTTGTGTCCATAATAAATGCCTTTTCCCCAAAGATATGCGAATGGGCTGATTGACCTGCAAAGCTCCATGTCGCCATATAAAACATCCTAGATTTATGACCGGATAAGCATTATAAATCAACTGGATATTTTGACAATTTTATCGGTGTGACGAAACGTCAGGCCAAATCACACTCAGGCCAAATAACACAAGGCGCTAAAATCTTTTGCATGTCTGTTGGAGCGGCGGCCAGCGTTTTTACATGCCAGATAACCTCATCGGGTAACAGCGTCACATTCTGCGCAGCCAAGCTGAGCAAAACAAACGGATAAATTTGATGCTCAAGATGAAGAACGCGGCCAGCAAG
>Ga0255773_10002513_pt1 | contig 16915 bp, 9 predicted proteins | sample 011ome_17_FD_179971 | JGI IMG/M metagenome (GOLD analysis project Ga0255773, IMG submission 179971) | Coastal salt marsh microbial communities from the Groves Creek Marsh, Skidaway Island, Georgia - 011502XT metaG (version 2) | ecosystem: Environmental > Aquatic > Marine > Intertidal zone > Salt...
CCGATTAGCTGTGATAATATAGTGTGGGGTCTCTACGCACTTGCATTGAGATGCTATGTACCGCCGAAGGAATCGAATACATCGATTAAAACAATTTTACTCAAAGTTCAGGAATCTAAGTTTACCAGCTTTGATGAGACCTATGACGACAAATGTTATGGAAAGGAAGAATGGACGCGTATTATAGCCAAGTACATTCCTAACGTGGATGAAAAACGAGGAGGAGGGAGTCCGAATGCAGTCCTACCCACCACGGCGAATTCAGCGGTTTCAAACAAGAGAACGAGGAAGGAGAATCATCGGAGTGCAACGACGATCAGGAGAGAAGTGCCAAAAGAGTTGTGGGAAGGACAGGCTTTTAACTGGGACGATTATTGCGTGTTGACCTCTCGCGCAGACGACATTGAGAAAATAATGAGAGAGTATCCCAATTTGAGAACGCCTTGTCTTTGTCTAGATTGGGACCAAGTTGAAAGAAACATCGGAGCAATGTTAAGGCTGGTCAAATGTGTTGAAAATTGGCGACCGCACGTGAAAACAACAAAAATGACGCTCGTTTGGAACCTTTTGCTAGAGAAAGGCGTCTTTAAATTTAAATGCTCGACGATCAAAGAGCTGCACTATTTACTTGCTACCATCGAACATCACGAAGTAGCGAAACAAAAGAAGGAAACGACGACGAAAAGAAGGAAGAAGACAACAGCTTCAACGAAGCAGAAGGACGCATTAAAGTACGATGTTTTATACGCGCATCCGCTCGTTTCAAAAGAGCAGTGTGAAGACGTAAGAACACTCGCGATGGAATATCGCATGGTGAAAATTAACGTCTTGATTGAAGCGGCACCTAGATTAGAAGATACCACATTGTTAAAGCTCTTTCGTGATAACTGCTTAGTTGATTGGACGTCGATGCAAGACGATACCATGTTACCAAATGTTGGATTTTTTCTCGATTTCAGCAACGGATTCGACCGAACTGGATTCAGTTTACTGGATCCTTCTGAGGTGGACAAGACGTTCTTTGAAGAGCTCATGTCTCACGCTTGGAGTCGAAGTCGCTTTTCAGGACTTTCTGTTTATGAAGGTCACATCGATGATTGCGTTGGATACGACAAAGACAAGTTGAAAGCAAGAGAAATGAAATGGAACATCGATGACGAAGCAATCGTAAATTTTCTTAAATTTCATAAAGAGCAACAGTCGTCAAAGGTTGGTACGATGGTGAAGGCAAATAAAACAGCGCAACCGATTGAAATTGTCACCTCTGGTACTCCTACATTTATTCACGCCCTGGACAAATATTTGAACATGAAAACCGGCAAAATGGATCGTCACGAAGGAACGTTTTACGGGAGAAAAATTCTGAGAACTGTATCCCCTGGCACTGTAGTGTTCTTTGATCATCGTTCACACACGCAAATATGCCAACAAATGCGCGATAACAATATATATTTGCGACCAGCACTGTATGTTGCCGCCACGGTTGTATCAAAACCTGGAAAGAAAAACGATCGAATGTTTACATGCAACGCGGGATCAAAGTCGATTGCCGCCGAAGCAGGCTCTCCCATAGCAATTGTCGCTGCTAGTACAGGCAAATTATCTTTCAATGGTGCGACCAAAACTATGACTGAAACGTTTTGGAAACAAACCAAGTGCTCAGAAGAACACCTCACGTTCGAGGTCGTTAGGAATTTTATCGAAGATGGTGGGGCACCACCGCCGGTTGAAAAAGGTGAAACCATTTTCATGGTCCCTCGTCACGTGTGCCCAACTGTCAATCTCCATGAGTGCATCAATCTACTTTCTTATGATGATGATGCACGAAATAAAAACTTTATTCATCGAGCAAAAATAGATGCGAGAGGGCACTATATGGATCCGGTGGAGAACCACCTCGATGAGCTCTGCGAATCTTTCAGTTTGAGTACCTACAAAGTGGGAAAATTTATGTAATTTATGCAATCACAATGCGACTTCCGCTGCTATCGCTATTACTACTACTACTACTACCACCACCACTACTACTGTTACTACTACCATTACCTTCTCTTCTGCCTCGTCTGAAAAGAGCATCGAGAACTGCGCGCACTCTTCTCGAAATTTCCGCCTTGAATGTTTCCAAGAGTAATCGTCTGCCTTCGCTACTGTTGAGCGCGTCGAAAGCGATTTTAAACCTCGGAATTTGCGTCAAGTTTGCGGCATCGTTCAACACGCGAAGCAACGACGCGAACGCTAAGCCTCCGATTGCATCGTCGTACGCTAACGTCCGAGCCGTTTTTCTCAACACTTCGCTTTGGTTTGGATTTTTAAGCACCCGACGAATGGCTACCGGATACACCTCTTTCAACACGTTGAACGTCCCGTCCGCGCTTCTCGCCATGCCTTCTAATCCGCCCAACGCGCGCGCGTTGTTGATAAAATACGGCGGTAATTGAAACTCAAAGCGAGGGACTAAAGCGAGCAAGGCGAATAAAAGTTCGTCGAACCGTATCTCAGGGACAATCTTCCCCGAGCCGGATTCCGGGAATTTCAGCGTTTTGTTCGCAGCGTCCTCTAAGGCGTCTTCGAGGTCCTTCATCTTCACCGCGTCGTTCATCACCGATGGTGGCACTAACATCAACTCGCCAAACAAATTCGCCACTTTCCTGTAATCTTTCTTAAATACCATCAGCGATACCGCGGCGACTAAACCGTCTCGGACTTGTTCCGGAACCGTTGAAACCAATCCGAAATCTAAATACGCCAACCCGCGATTATCGGGAAGTTTGATCAAATTTCCTCCGTGCGGGTCCGCGTGCATGACGCCTGTTTCGATGAGTTGACTCAACGTACACGCGATGCCTAACCTGACCAACGGTAAATCTTTCGGATCGACTTCGCGCAATTCCCCGGACGTCAACGGCGTCCCTTCTATCCATTCTAAAACCAACACTTTCTTCGACGTGTACTCCTCGTACACTTTTGGCACTTTAATTTCTAGCTTACTTTTCCGTCCGCTGTTATCGCTGTTACCCGCGGCGCCGTTCACGACGTCGTCCATCTTTGCCGTTCCTTCTGGGCCGTACAGGCTGTTAAACTTCTTCACGTTTTCTGCCTCGTTTTCGAAATCCATCTCCTCGAACAATCTCGACACGAACTCGTCCACCGCGTCCACGGCTTTCGCCTCCACCAAATTAAACTTTTCTAAATACGACGCCGCCAATCTCAACAAGTACGCGTCCGCCTCCACCTGTTCTCGGATGTTTGGTCTCTGCACTTTCACCGCGACCACTTCTTGCGTTTTCAATCGACATTTATACACCTGACACAACGACGCCGCCGCCACAGATCCTTTCTCTAGCATTTCCTCTACGTTCTCTATGTCCTCGTATAACTCGGGACTTTCTTCTCGAATAGTATCGATCGCTAACTGATCGCTGAACCGTCCCATGTCGTCTTGCAACTGCCCGAGCGCTCCCGCCAACTCTGGTCCGACGAGATCCCCGCGACTCGCCGCCGCCTGCGCGAATTTCACGTACGTCGGACCGAGTCTAGAAATCGCGCTCGCTATGGACTCGTAATCTTTCTGCGCGTATTTCGCCGCGCACCGGACGAACGTCTGCACCAACAGTTGCACCCGCTTCGCTATTTCAATCAAAGGCATACGCGGTTGCTTTTGCGTCAACACTACATTCGCTCTCTTTATGTTTCTCCTATTCCTCGAAGTGACCACATCCAAAGAAGAAGACGAAGACGACGAAGCGTTCTCTCCTTCTCTGTTGTCCACAAAAATCGCCCTCAATGTTCTCGACGACCGAAGAGGAAAAACCTCCTCATCACCGCCTTTCTCTCTCTCTTTCTTAGTCTTCTTCTTAAAAGCGAAGTTTGCGTGCGTTCTTCGAATACCGCTCTCGCTTAAAGAAGACGATGAAGATGCAGAAAAAAACGCTCCAACAAATCTTCGTTTTCCATTTCCTTTTCCTCGCTTCCATTCTTCATCAGCGCGAAGACGGCGCATCGAAGATAAAGAAGAAGACTTTAAAGAAGAAGAAGAAGAGCGACGATGAGAAGAACGCGCCAACAAAGAAGAGGGGGCAACGAAGGAGACCATCCTCTCTCTTCTTCTTTAAAGTCTTCTTCTTCTTCTTCTCTTCTTATCTCTGTGTTATAATAATGTGTTCAGTTCTTTCTTTTTTTGCGAATGAAGAAAAGACAAGACACAAGACTTTGGTGCTTTTTTTGACTTTTCTGCTTCTTTGTTTTTTTCTTCAAAGAGCTCACAAAAAAGTGTTGGTGTTTTGGGATAAAATCTTCATCATCATCGCGATGAGTTTCCAGTCGTTCGTGGACATGATGCAAGGAGGAGGAGGAGGAGGATTTCAGCAGCAAAAAAGCACGACCTCTTCTTCTTCTTCTCCCTCGTCGGTGGTGGTGGAAACGAACGCGATGATACCTTTGCAAGCCGCTTCTGCGCAACAAAATCAACAACAAATAAAGACGAATACGAACAAAAGAAAATTTCTGAAAACGAGTCTCATCGTCTGCGGATGGTTCGCATCGACGGTGCTTTTGATTTCCTTCAACAAAATCTTAATGCGAGACGGGAGCAAGTTTCGATTGCCGATATTTCTGACGTTCATGCACATGTGCGTGGCGTACGTGTGCTGCGAGATTGTGCTGAGTTTCAAAGAGCGGAGTTTAGTCGTCGCTGCGTTTAATAGTAGTAGTGGAAGTAGTGGAAGTAGTAGTGGAAGTAATAAGAGTAGCAATAGCGCTTTTAGAGTGAGCGCTCGACAGCAGTTGCAATCGAACAGGCAGTTTTGGAAGATTTTTGCCTTGAGTCAAACGTTCGCGGTGTCCATCGTCGCCGCGGTGGCGTCTTTGGAGTATTTGGAGGTGTCGTTCGAGCAAGCGATTGCGGCGTGCACGCCGGCGGTCACGGCGTTTATGGGGATGGTGATTTTACGGAAGAAAGAGCATTGGCGGGTGTGGGCGAGTCTAACACCGGTTATTTTGGGTGGGATGGTCACCGCGGGTGCGGAGCCGACGTTTCACGCGAAAGGTTTGGCGTTAGTTTTGGCGAGCATGGTCGCTAGAGCGACGAAGAGTTGTTTGCAAGAGTTGTTGTTGAGCAGCGCGGAATCGGAAGGAGGCGTTAGTAAAGACGGAGTCGTCCAACAATCGGAAAAGTTAGATTCGTTGAATTCGTTGCGATGGATGAGTTTAATGTCCGTGTGCACGTTGCTTCCCGCCTCTGTTGAGTTCGAAGGCGTGTGCGCCATCAAAGCCGCCTTACGATCTGCTTACGAAGAAAACGATTTAGCCTGGGCGCTCTGCGCCAACTGCGCAGGCGCGTTTTTAGTCAACATCAGCCAATTTTTAGTGACGCAACACGTCGGCGCGTTGAGCATGCAAGTTCTCGGTAACGTAAAAACCATAGTCACGGTTGTCTTTTCCGTGGTTATATTCAAAAATGTCGTCGGTTTACGATCCATGCTCGGGTACGCGTTGACTTTAATCGGATGTTTCGTATACTTGCGAGAGAAGCGAAGACGGGAGGCGATTGAAAACAACAACAACATCAACAACGAGCTCGTCGCACCTCTCGTCGGGAACACCGAAAACCAGGTTTAGTCGTAGAAGAAGAAAATGATATAACAGTGATGTCTCGCGTAGAATTGATTATTCTTTTATTTTATTCCTTGTTGTCTGCCCCCTCTCAGTCGATTCGACAGAATTTTATCCGAATACTAAAAAAGGCCACGAACAACACGCAAGGAAGAAGAATCGAAGAGGACAACAAATGACGACGACGTTTGCTTTGTTGGTATCGTCCTCCTCCTCGGCAGCGACTGCAGTATTTAAAATCGGCGGCGGCAAAAATAACAACAGTAACGTGCGTCGTCCTCGTAATCAACACACAGAGCGAAGCCGCCATTTGTCCCCAACACAAAGGAAAACGAGCACACGAGCGGCGAGTTTACCACCGAGTCGTTTCAACTTCACCTCGTCCAATCAGAACAACAACAGCGAGTCCTCCTCCTCCTCTTCCTCCTATCCGAATGGTAACAGCCATCGTTTGTCCGCGATGGAAGAGGAAGGCTTCGCCGGGAAATCCGCCTTCTTTGAGGAGGCTTTATCCGAACAGGAGCGAACGAGGAGTCGAATGTTCAACACGGAACCGCTGTCGATGGTCACCCCAACTGCGAGACAGGAGAGCAACGGATCGGCGAGCACGTCGTCGTTTACGTCGTCGTCGAATAGTAATAGCAGTAACGAGATAGGGACGTTTTTCAAGCACGAACCGAGGGAGAAGTGGAAGAAGAAGAACAAGTTCCCGGTTTTGTTTTACTCGAAGGAGCACGAACCGCTGGCGAAGAAGATCGCGGAGTTGGAGGAGTTTTCGGTGGAGTTGGGGACGATTAACTGGGAGTCCTTTAACGACGGGTTCCCGGATTTGTTCATCAACGACGCGTACGATATTCGAGATCGACACGTTGCGTTCTTGGCGAGTTTTCACAACCCGGAGGTGATTTTCGAGCAGTTATCGATTATTTATTCTTTGCCAAAGATGTTTGTGGCGAGTTTTACGTTGGTGTTACCTTTCTTCCCTACTGGAACTGCGGAAAGAGTCGCGGTGGAAGGCGAAGTGGCGACGGCGGTGACTTTAGCGCGCATGCTGTCGTCCACGCCACCCAGTCGCGGCGGACCGACCAGCGCGGTTATCTTTGACATTCACGCGTTGCAAGAACGCTTCTATTTCGGAGATGCCATCTTGCCGTGTTTTGAAAGCGGCATTCCGATGCTCTTAAAGCGATTACAGAAATTAGAAGACGCGCAGAACGTCGTCATCGCGTACCCAGACGAAGGCGCCTATAAACGCTTCCACTCGTTCTTCGATCGCGCCGGGTACGAATCCGTCGTCTGCACGAAAGTTCGACAAAAAGAAAAACGAATCGTAAAATTAAAAGAAGGCGAACCGGCTGGCCGTCACTGCGTCATCGTGGACGATCTCGTCCAATCCGGTGGAACGTTAATCGAGTGCCAAGCGTTGCTCCAAAAACTCGGCGCGACGAAAGTCTCCGCCTACGTCACCCACGGCGTTTTCCCGAACAAAAGCTGGAAACGCTTCACCAGCGAAGGCGCCGGGGGGCAAGGATTTTCCAACTTTTGGATCACGGATAGCTGCCCGATGACCGTCAAAGACGTGGAAGGTTTGAAACCCTTCGAGGTATTATCTTTAGCACGGAGGATTGCGAAAGCTTTGCAAATCTAATCATACATGTTATGTTATTATTTTGCGTACTGCTGTGTATTTATGTAACCATCAAAATCCGCGTCATAAACAATCTTTGATCTTATTAATACTCAAGTCTGCTTTTAATTAAAGAAGGAGCAATGCTGCCACCCTCTGCGTTGTTGCTAAAACCCTCCTCCTCGTGTACCAACGCGCTCACTTCTGTTCTTTCAAGATCGAAAACATCGAGATTAAAAGGAGGAGGGAAAGGAAGACGTCACGCGTTCGTTAAAACACAAAAAGCGTCGTCAAAGTCATCAAATCGATTCTCGTTCGACGAGTCGGACGCGATGGAAACCGGCGAGTGGTCCCCGTACGAAGTCTTAGAGGTGGATTCAAACGCATCCGCGGAGGAAATCCGAATCGCGTATAAAAATAAGATGAAGGTTTTTCATCCCGACGTCGTGAAAGATAAAAACAGTAACGGTAAAGCTGCTTTTGAGATTAATAAAGCGTACGTGCTTTTGAGCGAGAAGCGAGAGCAAACGAACTCTCTTCTGTCTGCTTTCTCTCGAAGCAAAGGAGGAAGAAATAACAACGAGAAAACGAAAGAGCAAAAAGAAGGCGTGGTTGGACCTATGTCTGAGTATTTACTCGCCGAGTTAGTCGTGTGCGGATCCGTGGACGAAGGACTGAGCGAAGAGTGTTCGATCGACGTGCAAGAAATCATCGTTGACGAAATCCAACAGTTTTGCAGCGTGTTGGCGTTTTCGAGCGAGATGCCGTTGCCGATGCCTATTCAGGTGGATAGGTTAGAGAACGGCGTGAGAATGGCGTTCGTCAGGTGGGATTTTGACACGAAAAATCTGGAACAAGTTGGAAGTTTGTGGTTTGAATACGATACTGACGACGGGATGGTGAAGATTGCTCGACGGTGGCAAAAAGGAGAAACGAGAGGAAAGAGAGACGAGTTACCCGGCGAAAAGAGAATTTTAGAGGACTTTTACGAACAGTTCAAATATTTGAAGAGCGTTGGGATGGACGGTTTGAGAGGGGAGGATGAAGATGGGAACGCCATGGCCACGAGGGAGAAAGAAGAACAAAAAGGAATGAAAGGGGCACTCGCGATGGCGATGGCTTTCGCTTTGCCAGTTCTTCCAACGCCTCCAACTTTCGGAAAGAAAGTAACGCCGGGCGGGGCATACAGCCACTACGCGATTAAGAAGAACCACAAGATTACCGACGTAGACTTAGGCTTTTGATGAAAAAAGTCAACTAGAATTAAACTAACTCCACAAGGCTATTGTCCCCAAAGGTCATCTTACTCTGCTCGAAAAATGCCTTTCTAGCGTTGCTAATATCGCTACTACTACTGCTACTGTTGCTGCTATTTTTACTTCTGAACGTTTGGTCTGCGTGAAACGCAATCGCCGCCGCGGTAATTTCTTTTGTCACTTTATCGTCCAAATTACCTACGTCGCACACGCTGGATTGAATGAATGATTTTTCATCCAAGAAATCAAAGTGCCCACAATCGAGGGTGAAACCCCACGGCTCTTCGCTCTTTTGTTGATACGTCTTCGTGGCTACTTGCGCTGCTTTAAAAAAATTCGCGTAGTTTGATCCCAAAGGAGCGCACTCGCCGCCTTTCAACCCGCCAATAACTAACGTAGCCGGCGGCCCAAATTTTTTCTTCTCCCTATCGTCGCTCTCCATTCCCATGACCGCTGAGGGAAAACCAGGTCCTAATGGTGCGTACTGCGTGTTATCTACCGGATCTACCAACGCTAAACATTTTACGCGCTCGTCGAATAAACTCTCCAAAGCGGAAATCTTCCCGCCTCTCGAGTGCCCGATTAACAACACCTCCTCCGAATCTACAATGTTCGACAGAGTCCCGCTCCCGTAACTCGCCCACGTGATCAAGTCCTCCAACAAAGACGCACTCACGACGTCATCTAGCGTCTCATTTATACTCTCGCTCTTGTCGTATCTCAGAACGACGTAACCGAAAGAACACAATCTCCGAGCGAGGAAATCGTACGATTCCGCGTCGACTAAAAATCCCGGCGTGAACACGGCGAGCGGGAACAGCGCTTTCTTCGTTATCTCCGCGGGGATAAAGGAGTCTTTTTTCGCGGCACTACTAGTACTCCCTTGCACAGGAAAGAGCTCGTCTGGATTCACCGGAGGTGGAAATGGCACCAACGCTTTCACCGACAACCGACAGGCGATGCCCGTGCACAACGGATACACGGAAGCGGAGACGTGTTCCACTTTCGGTAACTGCCGAACGGAGAACGGTCCTTGTTCGAAGTATTTCTCTATATATGCCGATGATGATGATGTGTTTGTGTTCGTGTTGTTCTCTTCTTTTGCCGTCGTCCTCGACGCCGTCGTCGTCGTCGTCATCATCATCGCCACCGCCGCTCGTCTCGTCCAAAACGCCTTCGGTTTCAGTCTGTCTCGTAACACTTTTTCTCCCGTCGTCATCGGCAGCGGTCTCGTCGTCGTCCGTACAAAAGTGGTTTCATCCTCGTCCTCGTCGTCCTCGATGGTAGCAGTATTATTCACGAGTAAGAATTCCTCCCTCGAAGCAGCTCTCGTCGTCGTCGTCGTTTCCCGTCGTCGTTTCTTATCGATGATGGTTTTGCCGCCACTCGAGGGAAAACGCAAGTTCCCTGAGGTGCAGGATGACATTCGTCTCATCCTCCTTTTCCTCCCCCGCTTCCTCGCATCAAGAATCGCAGCAGTAGTAATACTACTGCGAGCAGTAGTCGTGGTCGCATGAGCAGCCGTAATAAATGGTGTTGATGTCATCGTCGATGTCATTATTAATATTATTGCGCGTGCGTTTTGTGTTGCACATCCCCCACAAAACAATTGAACAATCAGAGAGAAAGAGAGAGAGAAGAAGGAGACTGAGCGCGGTTTTCAAAGAACCCAGTCGCGAAGATAAAAGAGCACTAAGAATTGCACTAAGAATGGGGGGTTTACACTTAATCGGTTTAGGTCTTGGAAACGAGAAAGATATCACCGTCAACGCGTTGGAAGCGATTCGGGACAAATGCGCGCACGTGTACCTGGAAAATTACACCTCCGTTCTCGCCGCCTCTCCTTCAAAGCTGGAAGAGTTTTACGGGAAGAAAGTGACCATTTGCGACCGCGCGTTCGTCGAATCGAACGGCGTGGACGGGATGTTAACTCAAGCGGAAAAAGAAGACGTGGCGTTTTTAGTCGTCGGCGACTGTTTCGCGGCGACCACGCACTCGGATTTAGTGCTGAGAGCGCACGAGAAGAAGGTGAAAGTGAAAATGTATTACAACGCGTCGATCATGAACGCGTGCGCGGGGTCTGGATTACAGCTGTATAATTTCGGGAAAACGGTTTCCTTGTGTTTCTTCACGCCAACGTGGAAACCGGATTCGTTTTACGATTCGATCAAGATGAACAAAGTAAACGGCGGTTTGCACACGCTCGTGTTGCTGGATATTCGGGTGAAAGAACCGACGGTGGAGGCGTTGTGCACGGGGAAGAAGATTTACGAACCGGCGAGGTTTATGAGCGTAAGCACCGCGGCGAGACAGATGTTGTACGTGGAAAACGAAGTGAGGAAGGAAGGGGTGTACGACGAAGATTCCATCGTGGTCGCCACGGCGAGAGTCGGTCAAGAGGACGAGCGGTTCATCAGCTGTACGCTGAAAGAGATGTGTCGAGTGAACGCCGGAGGGCCGTTGCACTCTTTGATTTTAGTCGGAACGGAAGTTCACGAGTTGGAGGAGAACATGTTGAAACATTACCGAGCGAAACCGGAGGATTTTTATCCGGAAGGAGAAGAGCCGGAAAGTCAATATTTAGAAGACGGAGTGTTGTAGAGAGAGCATAGCAAAGTAGCGGCAAACAATAGAGAGCACAATAGGAAGAAAATGGGAGGATGCAAGATAAATCCTACTACGATAATAATGATACAGATCCCTATGTAATTAAAACAACAACAACGAGAGACCTTTTTCCACATTCGATACGACTACGAGATGAGTGCGCTTATCGTTCGCGTTCTTCTACGCCGCCCGACCTCTCAAACATTCCGATTTACACCTATTCGAACACTGATCGTTCCACGCCGGCACGGAGTGCGGATTCGCACAAATCACCCTTTCGCACGCCTCGGCGCACGAATCTGTCGCGGACATTCCGCACACCGTCACGCACGCGTTCGACGTCGGTTCCTAATAAAAAATTGTTTGTATTCGTTTTATTGAAGGGTCAGTTTTTGCGTGTTTTGAGAGAAGGAAAAAAGAACAAAATTTCCCAAATTTCAAATTTTCGATGCGATGATGATGCGCTTTTGCAATCATCATCATCATCATCGCTTACAGACGATCGATTCGATTCCATTCCGTTCCACTTTTTATTCGTCGTCGTTTACGTCGTCGTCGTTCGATGATCTTTTCCATCGTTACTCAAAAGAAGACAAAGAAAACAATACTAATTTAAGTGTTTTTCACCTTTGCTAACCCCCCCATTCGTTTCAACAGTCGATCCGACGCGCACACGCGTTCGCACGCGAACGAGGCCTCGTCGTCGGTCACCGTGCCTCTTCTCTGCTCTTTCTCTCCTTTCTTGTTGTTGTTGTTGTTCTCTTTGTTTTTGAATATGGATTTGACGACTAAGAGCGCGCCGGCGCCAGCAGCCGGGGCACCCACCAAGTAGGGGTTCACCATGTGTCTGTTTTGTGGCGATTCTTCTGAGAAAGAGGAGGAAACTCGTTTTTATCGCTTGATTTATGACGAGTAGTAGTATTACTAGTAGTAGTAGTAGTATGCCCTCGCTATTCGACAACACGTTTTACTAATGCGCTTTAATATTGCTATCATCTAATATATCTAAACACGCGCGGCGATTCACATAATAATATCGATCGAGTATTATTATTATAAGATGCCGTTGGAAACGCGTTGGAAAAAATCGTATTGGCGAGTACTCCACGCGTCCATAGAATCGGAAATCATAGCTAACATGATTTCCGCGACTTGCTCTTCCGTTCTGCCGAGGTTGAATCGTTTGCGTAAGTTTTGGACAACTTTTGGGCCGGCTTTGAAGCACGGACATCCCGAGTGCGCCATCATTTCTACGAGGAGTAAGATGCGTTCCGCGTGTTTGCGACAGGCCAAGTAGCCTTGGATGCACAAGACTTTGTAGTAGTTGAAAGCTTCTGAGGCGACGCCGTCGGCGTCAGAGTCCATGAGTTCCAGATATTCTTTGGTGAGTTTAAACGGAGAGGATTCAAAGTTAATGCCGCCTGGGGAGGTGGAGAGCATAAAGTTGAAATCGATGTGAATCAATCGGCCGTCTTCTCGCAAGAGAATGTTCCCGTTGTGACGATCTTTGATTTGGAGCAAATACGTCAAGATGGAATAGCCAGCTAAACTCTCCACGAAATTTCTTTGCGCGACTCTGAATTCTGGAGACCCGTAACCGTTGTAGATGGATTCGAAGTGTTGTTTTAAAGTAGAGCCTCGAGGCGCTCTCGATTTCACGGCGTGTAAACTCGGCGCGTCTGTGACGGCTTCGATAAACGCCGTGGTCGTCGAGGTGGTTAAAACTTCGTAATCTTTGATCCACAACGGTAAGCCAGCGTCAGCGTAGATACCCGCAAAGGTTCTCACGAGCTGAATCGCAAGAAGCTCTTGGCGACAATTATCACCCGCTTTGACAATGATTGGTTTCAAACACCACCCAGGTTGGTTCCCGTACGGCGACGCGCGTCGAATGCGCTCGACTTTATCGATCCATCGCTCGCCGAGACCACCGGCGGAACGTTTGTGAAACTGCAAAGAAGTTGGCGATGTTGGCACTGATCCCAACTTAGACTGATTCGGCTGAAAGTTTTCTTCGAATTCGTCGATTTCGTTGTCATCATCGCTTCCTATGGTCCCTAAGAACGGACCAAGCTGCTCCATGATTGACCCTCCCCGAGGGTTTCTCGTAACATCTCTCGCCTCGGCTTCTGGCGCCCAGTTCGCATCGTCAGATCCGCGACGCATGCGTCGGGCCATTTGTACTAAACCAACATCCGAAGGCGTTCTTGCATGTCTCGAATTCGGTTTCGCCGAAACTTTCGCCGGATCGACGATGTCCGCGACTTTCGGTTCTTTTTTGGACCAAGACGTGCTAAAAAACGAAGACTTCTTGTGTTGTTGTTGCTGCAGCTTCAATAAATCCTCCTCTTTTTTCAAATGTGGAATCTCCAGGGCGACATGGACGGTGCCCGAGTTTTCGTCGATATCGAGATGTACTCGAACAACAGCGGTAGTTTCGTCCCAAACTTTCGCTAACGCGCTATCGATAGCCTTGGAAACCGAATCGTGGTGACTCGTCATCTTGTCTATGCTATGAATACTGTTAAAGCCCATGGGCACGCACCCGTCTTTCACAGGCGAACCGACTTCGTTCGGCGAAGCCACCGCGGAACCGACCTCTTTTATATCAGGTAAAAGCATCGGCGATAACGAATTTGAAATGAACGACGAAAAACCTCCGGCGAGAGATTTTGGGTTCCACGAGTTCTCTTGCTGCTGACCTTGCGGGGGTTGCTTTTGCGGCGTAGTCTCTGCGCTCGGTGGAACCGACATTGCTTGATCTTTATGCATCCGTAACACTGGTCTCGGCTTATCGAACGAAAGCCTTTGCTCGGCAATTTTTGAAGCCGCCAACTCTAACGATTCCTGCTCTCGTAGAGATCTCGCGAGGAATTCCTCGTCCGGTACCGGAAGCGTCGAGGCATCGTACGATCCCGCGCGACCGTGGCGACGTCCACCACCCATTGGAATATCCAAAGCACCAGACTCGCCGAGCGAAAGCAAGGCGGAATTCTTGCGTTCGTGACCTTGTGCGCTCATCTCCGAGGCACCGTTATCATCAGCGTTGCTCGCGTGCACGAATGGATTCTTTCTCGCGTTTGAACGAGATGAAAACGAATTATTACTACTCATACTATCGGCTCGGTCGTCTGCTCTCATTCCTTCGCTGTAACTATTTTCTCCCCCGGTATTGTTGTACTCCGCGTTTGGTCGAATGACTTCGAAACAAATCAAATACGGAGCTTTCTCGCGCGAGTTGAGTAACATGGCTTCTTGCGCGGGAATTCGAACGATTCTATACTCTCCAATAGCACCTAGTGGGTACATAACACCAGTTCCAGACGGTACGTTGACCAACTTTTTGTTCACCTCTTCGATGCCATTTCGTAACGCGTTTTGTCTCGAATCCACCGGAAACGTCTTTGCCAACTGACTGGAAAGACCGCAGAGATTCTCCGCGAGATCGGACGTTTGATCGAACGTCGATTGTCGACGCTTTTTTTCGCGTTCGCGGACTTTTTGCAAAGCGGCACTTTGAAGCTGCGGCGAATCCGTCCTTGAGTCGCCTCCAGAAGCGAGATTGTTAGCCTTCGAAGGAGACGACGAATAGCTTTTGTCGTGTAGCTTCGAAGAGCTGGTGAGTTTACCAAAGAGCTGACTGAGAAATCCTGTGCTCGAGCTGTTACTTCCGTGCCCTTTTTCTAACGATTTTTGTTTTTGCGGAGGTGAACTCGGAGGCGTTTTCAACAATTTCTCTTCGGCATTCTTGTGTCCAAACAACCAACCCGATTTACTCGGCGTATTAGGGACGCTCAGAAGAACATCACCACTTTTTTTCTTGCTATTGTTGTTATTGTTGTTGTTGTTATGGTGGTGGTGCTGCTGCTGCTGCTGCTGCATTCCTTCTAAATTTGGTGGTGTTGAGGCTATATTTTGCGTGTGCAAAGATGAGTCTGACGTTGTATTCCCCACAGCTCCTCTTCCTCTCAATGCCACACCGTCAGTATTATTACCGAGCGCATACGCCGAATCGTCGTCGTCGTCGTCGTCGTCGTATTCCTCATCCTCATCGTCTTCCGAACCCGACGTGATCATATTATTTCTCGAAGACGACGGTGAGGATAGAGTGCTTCTTTTCAAGTGCCGGCTCCCTTCTCGACTCGTATCAAAATCAAAAATCTCCTCCTCGTCCTCCATCTCTTTGGTTTTCTCGTCCGGCAACCCGGGCCACTTCTCGAATGGTGAACGCCAAGTTCCACTTTCAATCGCGGCTTTATAACATCTAACTTTCAACTTTATCAACGGTTTCGGATGCTTTACGTCCCCAATCGCCGCTCGTAACAACCATATCGTCTTACTTGCCAGCCGCGCCGACCGCGAACAATACGCGCAGACCACGTTTTCCAACTTTGGCATTTTACGCTGCGTCAATAAGGTCAAAATCTGGGACAAATACCTCTCCGCTCTGTCGTCGTCAAACATCAACATCTTGTTGCACAAATACTCGACTATATTTTCGTTCTTCGCTCTCCATAAATAGGAAATCGCGATCCATTCGTCGAAAAATTCCGACTCAAAGAAGCGCACCAACAAGTCGTTGGCGTTCGCCGGAGAGCTCATTTTCGCGCTCGGAGACGAAGGTCTGTTGTTGTTGATGATGATATTACTACTACTGCTCTGATGCGTTATCATTCCCGCGATGTTACTGTTCGAGGACACTCGTCCGGGAAATCCTTTCGTTCCTCTCTCTTTGACGGATAGATGTGAACTCGAAGGCGCGTTATTCTTCCTAGAAGAGGATTTTAAAGTGTTTTCGTCCTCGTCTTCGGTCGACCGGAGAGGAGGACGAATCGTCGCATCTTCTTCTTCTTCTTCTTCTCCGGGGTGGTTGTTCGGAGGTGTGTTCAGCGACGATCGCGCGGAATCCGATTGGAACCACCCTCCACTCGTCGTCGATGATGATGTCATCGAGAAGAAGAAGTCAAGAAGACGATAAAGAAGAAGATTTTGTCAACAAAGCGCCGTTCGTCGTTTTCTCTCTCAAACGTAATAAATATAATCTCTCTCTTTCGAACGACTTTCGAAAAGTGGGGTAAAGCAATACTACTTTTTCGATTATTATTAAGAAGTTGATGTGTTGTTGTTGCTCTTAAATCCGAAACGCGCGCTGCTTTCCAAAGGTGTTTTGTTGTCACGAGTTTAAGCGAGACGTCAAAGTAAATCTCTCTTGGAGAGAGTAGAGAGATACAAAACTCTCTTATTCTCCTTTGTTTGTGGATGAAAAAAAACGTTCGTCGTCTGGTCAATTCCTACGGTCAAACTCTCTCTTTTTAACTCTTAAAAAATTCTCTCCTTCCTTTGTTCTGTGGTCCGTTTGTTCTCTCGCTCCTTTTTCGCGTTTGCTTTCTGCCCCTCCTTTTCGTGTCGTACTCGCAAAAAGTCGTCGTCACTTTTAACACCACAGACAAAAGCATAATTTATACACATCCAAAACGAGATGATGATGATGCGTTCTTGTTCTGCGAGGACTCCCCCAACGGTGGTGGTCGAGAACACCAAGAAGGTGCGTTACTGTTTTTGTCGTTTCAAATTCTCTCTTTGCGCTTTTGGTGTCGTCGTGTACGTCGTCGTCTCTCGCGTCTGCACGATCATCGCTTTTTTGTTCGGGGGAGATACTTTTTGGATAGAACGAGAGCGGTGTTGGAACCATCCCGCGAGGAGAGTGAGCGTTCGTCGTCGTCGTCGTTGAGAAGGTCTTCTCTGAACCCTGTTGTTCTGTTCTTCGCGAGAGAGAGAGAGAGAGAGAGAGTCTGCGTTTGAAAGAAGAAGAAGA
>Ga0255773_10002520_pt1 | contig 16894 bp, 11 predicted proteins | sample 011ome_17_FD_179971 | JGI IMG/M metagenome (GOLD analysis project Ga0255773, IMG submission 179971) | Coastal salt marsh microbial communities from the Groves Creek Marsh, Skidaway Island, Georgia - 011502XT metaG (version 2) | ecosystem: Environmental > Aquatic > Marine > Intertidal zone >...
TATTTCATCCCTGAAACCCTTCGTTTCGTTGGGGAGGGCAAATGTACGACAGGTTTTGAATCTGTCAACAATTTCTAGGTTTTTTTTCTCACTTATTTAGAAAGTCTTGAAAGACAACTATTTGTGAAAACTACCTACCCTATGGTCCCGTAAACAGTAGCCAAAGGCTTATTTCTAATGGACACCTTTCGGCATCTTGATTTGAAAATACTGTCGTTAAAAAAAAGAGCGTGCTTCTCTCAAAGCGGCTGCAAATGTAGGTGCATAATTGAGACATTCAACACTAGGGACAAAGTTTTTTTTGAAGTTTCTTAAACCCCTTTGTTTATCAGGGAGTTGACATCGAGACCGGAATGATTTTCCCTCTCATTACTCGGCCCGCACTCGTGGCAAAACCATAAATAAAGGGGCTCAACTCCTCAGGCGACAGAGGAGCTTTGAACCCGGGGAACGCTTCGTCTAGCATCTCGGTTTGGACTGCGCCCAAGGCCAAGGTATTGAACGACCATTGCTCGTCGGCTTCAAATTCCGCGTGAAAACACTCCATTAATGTATTGATCGCACCTTTTGATGAAGAATAAGCCGTTAGTCCGGGGAACTTTACACTTCCTTGAACTCCGCCTATTGAGCTAATTGCAACGACATGGGCCTTTTCAGTGAATTGGCCTAACAATTTTTGGGTCAGCATATATGGACCAAAGACGTTTACGCCATAACAATAGTTTAAATCGGACAAACGCATTTCACTGGCAGGCTTATTCACTAGCGCACCCGCATTGTGAATAAGGACATCAACAGGGAGTTTTGGCAATTCACAACTGTCTACATCCAACAAGTCAAAGGGAACCACATCCAGGGACGAACCAAATTGCTCAACCAAGGGGTTTAATGGAGCCGTATTTCTGGTTAGAACGACAACGTGCCAACCATTGCTGAGAAACTCTTTTACAGTTGCAAATCCTATCCCGCGAGAACCGCCGGTAATCCATGCGTATTGCTTCATCTTTTTTGTGGTATATATATATGTATACAAAAATGGCCCGAAACAAGTTCGGGCCATTCAATTTAGGAGGAAAAATTTCTCCGGATTACACCAACATGGTCACCGGGTTTTCCAAATAAGCTTTTAACGATTGCAAGAACGCCGCTCCACTTGCCCCATCCGCTACGCGGTGGTCCAAACTCAAGGTAACTTTCATAACGTTACCTGGAACTACTTGACCGTCTTTAACAACAGGCACTTGCTTAATACCGCCTACTGCTAGGATACCTGCATCAGGTGGATTCACAATCGCTGTAAATTCTTCTACACCGAACATTCCCAAGTTAGAGATAGTAAAGGTATTTCCTTCCCAATCTGCCGGTTGTAGTTTTTTATCTTTTGCTTTTCCAGCCAGGTCTTTCACACTTGCTGAGATGTGTGAGAGTGCCATTTGATCCGCGTGACGCAATACTGGAACCAACAGTCCATCTTCAATAGCTACCGCAACACCAATGTGTACGTGATCGTTTACCCGGATAAAGTCGCCCATCCATGAGCTATTAACAGCTGGGTGCTTTTTCAAGGCCAACGCCGTTGCTTTTACAACGAGATCATTGAAGCTAATTTTAACATCCCCCGATGCGTTCATTGCTTTGCGTGCCGCAATAGCATTGTCCATATCGATGTCCATTGTAATGTAGAAGTGAGGCGCAGTGAATTTGCTTTCGCTCAAACGCTTCGCGATCACTTTACGCATCTGACTTACTGGATAATCCGTGTAGTTTTCTACGCCGGCTGGTGCAGCTGGTGCTGCAGTAGCACTCACGCCAGGCTGTGGAGATGTATGAATTGCTGGATTGAATGAGTCGACATCACGCTTAACGATGCGTCCGTGGTCTCCCGATCCTTTTAACATCGACAGATCGACGCCTTTTTCAGCTGCCAGCTTGCGTGCCAACGGTGATGCTTTCAAACTGCCATCTGTGGCTACCGGGACAGGCGCCGCCGTCGGAGCAGGTGTAGGAACTGGAGCAGGTGCTGCCGCAGGAGCGGGCTCAGGTGCCGGTGCTGCTGCAGGCGCTGAAACTTCTTCTTTTGCAGGTGCCGCCTCAGCCGCTGGTGCTGCGCCGCCTGCTTTTAGTGCTTCAATATCTTCACCTTCCTCACCTAAAATAGCAAGTACTGTGTCTACAGGAGCGGTTTCACCTTCTCCTGTTCCTATATAAAGAAGTTTTCCTTCCTGACCTGGAAAGGCTTCGAATTCCATTGTGGCTTTGTCGGTTTCTATTTCCGCCAACAAATCTCCTTCATTTACTGTGTCGCCAATTTGTTTGTGCCATTTAGCCACAACCCCTTCGGTCATGGTATCTGACAATCTTGGCATGTTAATTACTATCGCCATCTTTCCTTTAGATTATTCAGTGATGAATGGGTAATCTTCCTGAGCATATACGCCTTGGTACAACTCAGCTGCATCTGGGTAGTCGCTTTCTTCAGCAAACTGCACACATTCAGCTACGAGGTCCTTGACGCGTTGATCGATTGCTGCGATCTCCTCATCAGTCGCCCATTTTTCTTCTTTAATTTTATTTAAACAAAGTGTGATAGGATCTTTTGCTTGGTATTCAGCTACTTCCTCTTTAGTACGATACTTCTGAGGATCGGACATAGAGTGCCCTTTGTAGCGGTACGTGCGAATTTCTAGAAGCGTCGGCCCATCCCCTTTGCGAGCTCTTTCCGTTGCTTCATAAATTGCATCATAAACAGCCACAGGATCCATTCCGTCTACCGCACGACAAGGCATGTCGTATCCTAGACCAAGTTTATAGATCTCCGTGTGGTTTGCTGTACGTTCTACTGAAGTTCCCATTGCGTATCCGTTGTTCTCAACACAGAATACCACTGGAAGTTTCCATAACATAGCCAAATTTGCAGTTTCGTGCCATGCACCTTGGCGAATTGCACCATCACCCATATAAGTTAGGGTAACGTTCTTTTTGCCATTGTATTTATCGGCAAAGGCCAAACCAGCACCAAGTGGAATTTGACCGCCTACGATTCCATGACCACCCCAAAAGCCTTTATCCGGAGAGAACATGTGCATGGATCCACCTTTACCTCTAGAGGTACCTGTAACCTTACCCATAAGCTCTGCCATAATTCGGCGTGGATCTTCACCTAAAGCGATAGGTTGAACGTGGTTACGGTATGCCGTAATCATATTATCGCCTTCCTGCATTGCATAAGCAGAACCTGCCAAAACAGCTTCTTGACCATTATACAAGTGGAGGAATCCACGAATCTTTTGCTGAATGTACAATGCCGCAGACATGTCTTCGAACTTTCTCCAGAAGAGCATGTCCTCGTACCACTTCATGTAGGTAGCTTTTGTTACGCGCTTTTTTGCCATTTGTCGTCGATGTGTTTAGAAGCGACAAAAATAACGCAAAAGCCCACCTAGCAAAACACTAAGTTGTTTTAGTTGCCCACTTTGAATTAAAATGGGTGAATTTTGAAAGAATCGGAAAATTTGACCTATTGCGCTAGGAATCCATCAATGTTGAATGCCATCGAGAAACGCAAGGTGTTTTCAAGCGGCGAGCGCGTTGTTGGACTTGCCGGGATGAGGTAAGCCATGTCAATAGTGAATACGTTGTATGCAAGGCCGAATCCCATGGTCACGTATTGACGATTTCCTTTTAATTTGTGCTCGTGGAGGTAGCCAGCGCGTGCAAAAAGGAAGTTATCATACTTGTACTCGAGACCGAAATTGTAAATGTTTTCCTGTAATAGCTCGTCTAAACCGCCTGGTTTTGCACCCGGGTTGAAACTTTGAAACACGCCCATGAGCGGTGTTACATTATCATCCATACCGGCGACGATTTCTCCATTGGTACCGTATTCTGGGGGCGTCGGAACAACCAATCGGTTGAGATCCAAGTACACAGACATTTGGTTGTAATCGTCGATTTCAAGGTGATAACCGCCACCTAAGCGCAAATTCGTGGGAAGGAAATCACTATTTCCACTCTCCGAGTATGCGATTTTGGCACCAAGATTAGTTAAGGCAATACCTGCCGACCAAGCTTGACGGCGACCGCCTTTAATATTGGTATAATCGCCTTGATAGTAAAATCCGAGGTCGGCCGCGCCACTCTGACCAGGCTTGGTTTGCAAACCTTGAACGACTTGACCTTGTGCGATATCGGAGTAAATCCATCGCAATGCCGTACCTGCACTCCAGTGATCGCTGAGCTTCAAAGCGTAGGCCACATCGAAGTAGAATTCATAGGGATTGAAAGTCCCAAGGGAGTTCCCTTGCTCGTTTGTAAAGTTGATCTCCCCTAATGAGAAGTAACGAAGTGATGCACTAATACCTTGACGATCGCTTAATGCTTTTGTGTAATTAACGTATGCGAGATCAATATCAGGTACCAATTTTGACATCCATGGCGTGTAGGACATTGCCATTGAAGCATTTTTATTCTCCAAGAATGCAAGCTTTGCCGGATTCCACGCGCTAGAGTTCCCATCGGGTGTGCTGGCTACACCGACATCCCCCATAGCACCCGCCCTAGAATCAGGGCTGACCAGTAGAATCGGGACAGCAGTGGTTACAACGTTGTATTTGAGGTTGCTCTGTGCCTTCACTTGGAAGGTTAAAATCAGTGCTAAAAATAAGAATGCGAATTTCTTCATAGTGGAGTTAACGCTTGTCGCAGCGCAAGTTTAACGTATATAAATGAGCTTTTCTTGTATCGAAGCGGATTTTCCGTCAATATTTCGTGTCCATTGGATACGCACATGATAGAAACCAGGGCCAGGACGCTTCCCCGCAACTTCAGAAATTGTGAATTGCGGCAGTGTGGTTGAGGCACCGTTTAATACGAATTCGTCTTCCCAGCTCCACAAGGTTTGACCTTGATTGTTAATGATGTCCATGCGAAGAAATCCAGGTTCTTCACTTTGGTTATGATTCAAGCTAAAATTAACGTATTCCGTGAATGGATTTGGATAGGCTACCAATTGCTCTAAAATTGGCTCGGCAGCATCCACAACAAAAAAGCTAATGGAATCGTACCCCCATTGATTTAATACATCCCAAGCGCGCAACTCTAACGAATGTTGCCCGACTTCTAAATCATAATATGGGTAATTAATCGTGCCCCGTGTGAAGTCGTCTACCGCACTTTCATAATACTCGTTCACATTGACCGATTCCCCGTCCAATATTAAGGTGAGGTTGTGACCGATTCCTAATCCAACTGCATTAATTCCACTTTCATCATACAATAGACCGATGGCATTCGGGTCTTTGTCGCTAATACCGCCCGAAACAAAATTGGTATCATCAATAAACAATCGCACCTCAGGTCCTTCCGTATCCGTAACTACTCCATCGTAGATGCTTCCTAGAAGCAGTTCATGGGAGGCGCCCCAAAAATCGTCCTCAAAATTCGTCGCATAGGCAGCTACTTTGGGCGGGCCTACACTGAGGTTGATGTCGAGCGGTACTCTGAATTCAATACTGAAGCGGCCATTGGTCACTGTTGCTTGTCCCTTAAACACTGCATTATTTTGAGTGGTGAAGTTAAATGCACCACCTGCCTGGTCGTTTACCTTAGTTTGTACACTTTGCTTTTTGTCATAAAACTGCAGCCAAACTTTCCCATTGAAGCCTGTCATCAAGCTACTATCTGTATTCCTAAGCGTTCCTTGAATGCGCACCCAATTCAATGCTTTGATGGTATCTTGGAATTGGTCCCAAACCACGCCATTGATCGAATCAAAAACCACCCCATCCTTTGGTCGTGGCAATGGGATGGCGGCATCTCCTAGTAATGAGAACTTAATCTTGTCTCCGGAAATATTGTTGTTTTTGGTCTCGCGGATCACATCTCCAAAACGCGGCTCCTCCATAAACAACATGTTCGTGTTCAACAATTCGTTCAACTGGTAAGTGCTGTTGGTTGCAAAAACACTTCGGGTTGTGGAAAACAAACCGATTGCCCCACCAATTGGATTGAGAAACAATTGCTCCGCGGCGCTTACCCGATTCGGGTCGTCAAATCGAGCAAACTCACACGTGATCGTAGTGAAAACGGGCATTTTCACCGAATTTGACCATCCGTTTATATCCTCGAGTTGAAGAATTCGTTCGGTTGCCCATCCGACCTCACCGCCATGACCGACATAACTCACCAGCATTGCCCCATTTTCAACCTCTCGAAATAGTTTTTGGCGGGCCTCTGGGTACCGCTGAGAACCCGGCATGCTTTCTTGCAGGTACGCATCGGAATAAATCTTAATGCTATTTACTTCAGGACGAATGGTATCTATTTCGCGGGTAAAACGATCTTGGACCACTTGAAACTCTTTCTCCCATCCTTGATCCACATCGTCCGCAACCCAAAGGGCATTCATTCGCCAAGGACCAAAGCGTTCTTCGCTCTCGAGGTAACGTCGAATCTTGGTCACGGATTCCTTTGCTTGGCGCTTGTTTTGGACAGGTATCCTACCAATTCCTATGTCTAAATCATCCAAGAACCAATTGATACTCTCACCATGATCGAGGTAGCCATAATAGTCGTCAGTGATGTAAGATGAAAGTAAAGAGAAACTCGCGTTTGTATGGTAGGTGGGTACGAGATTTGACTTGGGGCCCGACAAGACTTTTTTATAATCGTAAGAAGCATCTCCAAACAATGTGACATATTTCAGCACCTCGAAATCGTTGTAGGCACGAACTAAGAACTTACGAATAGCACCGATATCAGGATTACCCGTGTTCATAAGGTCGTAAATGTAGGAGAGCGCTACTACTTCTGTTTCTACCCCAGTTGTGCGTTCGACATCGGCCAATTCAAGGGCCTCTTCCAGTAAAGAATCGGGCGCTATGATAATGCTTTCTGCATTGCTCAAATCCGTGAACTTCGCCGACTCCAAATCTGCTAAATCCACGGTCGCATCGACCCTATATTCAAGTGCCGTGGTGGCATCACCGATTTTATAGGCACGAAGTTTATCCTCATGCGAATACCAAGTCGCTTCCCACCCATTTTGGCCAACTGTATTTTCGACTGCTGGAGTTACTTTCGTTGCTAATTCATTCGCCTCAACACCAAAGATTAAGACCTCATTCGTCCATTCGGTTTGAAAATGTGAATAGTTCCCTGCACCTCTAGGATTATTGACCAAGAAATAGGACGGGTCAGGATGAAGGGCCGGGGTTTCCCAGTCCACGATAAGCTCGTCTAACCACATGGCCGCTGAAGTGTTACCGGCTTTATCATAAATAACCTTGACAGTGGAATTTTGATCCGCAATGAACGTAGTCGTCAATGCTTTTTCCTGAACATAACTACCGGATATAAAAGCTGGAAAAGAGACTTCCGCGCTCTGATTCCCGTATTCGATTCGCAGCTTTGTCCCATTGGAACTTGCGCGAGCCACGGCTTTGACTTGAACCTTGATCTCAGTTCCTGCCACTGGCATATTGGCACTGGAGTTAGCACCTGAGGTTCGCGCTTTAAAATTGTACTCACGCTCGGTGGTAAAATCAAACAATTCCCCCATCCATCTTCGACCCGTACCTACCAAATTATACATCGCTGTATCGTAGACCCAAGTTGCTCTAGCGTTCAATTGGCGTGAAGCCGTATCCGCAGGAACCTGCTCTAGCGGGAGAGGCTGGTAGTTGGTATTTCCGCCACTTACTAAAAAGTACTTTTCGTCGCTATATGGATTGCCTGTATAATCGGATGTTTTTGTGCTTACATCATAGCTCAAATCGAAACTTGGTGGAATGTAGAACCAATATTCCGTGAGGTCCGTCAAGTACTCGTTGTTTACATAGTAAGCGATGGAAAAGTCCGCTCCCATGGGTTCATTAGGAGCATTCAACGGCGCTAGTGTCCCATCCAATCGACACCGGATGTCTAAGCCGGTGGTCGGGGCCGATTGTTGTAAAATGCCCAGGTCCATTATTTCACGCCCGGTCAACATATATACCCCGCTGAATCGCGAGGCTGCATGATCCGGTTCCGAAATACGGTGTTTTAGCGTTTTGAATCGTACGTATGTTCCTTCGCTGAACGACATCTGCCCCATTACTAGTAGGGGACTGAGAAACACATAAATAAGGAGTACAATTCTTTTCACTTCGACAAATTTACATCGCTTTACATAACAATGGCAGGTAAAAAAGCGTTTAAACAGGAACGAAAAGCAAGTGCAATTCGTACTTTTTTTGCTTATACTTGTTGCTTGAAAACATAGGTTTATCAATGAACGCATTGAAATCGCGCATATTAACATTGGCTATTGGACTGACCGCCAGCACCTTAGGCTTCGCCCAAGATGCTCACTTCAGCCAGTATTATGCCAATCCCATCTACCTAAATCCAGCATTTGCGGGTTTAGAAAGATGCCCTACTGTACATACCAACTACAGAAATCAGTATCCTGAGCTTGGGGTTTACCAAACATATTCGGCCTCTTATGACCAATATGTAGACAAACTCAATGGTGGCGTTGCCGTAATGGCGCTTCGCGATGATGCTGGCAACGGTGCTTTGAACCTCACAGAGGTCAGTGGTGTTTACAGCTACCACTTAGAGGTAAATCGCAAATTCACCTTGCTCAGTGGTTTCCAAGCTACATTCCGTCAAAGAAGTCTCGATTGGGGTCAATTCACATTCCCGGACATGATTGATCCGTTTTATGGATTTGTACTGCCCACCAACGAGGTTGCTCCTGGCAATAACTTCAACAACCACCTTGACCTTAGCTTCGGTATGCTCGGATTTACTGAGCGTTGGTACATTGGGGTTGTAGGACATCACCTTACAGAACCTAATGAGGCCTTCTTGAGTCAAAGTCGTCTTCCTTTGAAATTGACAGCGCATGCTGGTGCCAACATTCCGTTGGGCCGCAAGCGATTGCACAATAGCTTACAATCCTACCTAGTTCCTAACGTGGTTTACCAACAACAAGGCCCTGCTTCTCAGTTGACAGCAGGATTGAGCTTTGCTCGCGGGCCCATTGCCGGCGGTCTAGCCCTAAGACAAGGTAGTTTCAACCCAGATGCTGTTATTTTCATCTTGGGTATTACTCCTCCTGACCTTCCATGGACTTTTGGTTACAGTTACGATTATACCATCAGTGACTTAACCAATACATTAGGCGGTGCACACGAAGTGAGCCTGGGTTACAAATTCCCATGCCGCTCTCGTAAGAGCAAACTCAAGCCTTTGAAGTGTCCTAAATTCTAATTTGACGAAATAACTAGATACATGAATAGCTTCGTAAAGTTTTCAATTGCCACTGTAGCCGTTGCCTTGCTCGCAAGCTGTGCCGGCCCTGAATCCAACACGACTGGTTGGGGAATTAACAACAAAAAGAATGGTGGTTTCCAAGCTAACTTGAGCTACCAAGGCCAAGAAACCGGACCTGGGCTTGTTTTCGTAGAAGGTGGTACCTTCATGATGGGACAAGTAGAAGAAGATTTCATAAAAGATTGGAACAACGTTCCGCGTCGCGTAACCGTAAGTTCATTCTACATGGATGAGAATGAGGTAACGAACTTGGACTACCGCGAATACCTATATTGGTTGCGTCGTGTATACGATTACGATTACTACCCAGAAATCTACAAGAGTGCGCTACCAGATACTTTAGTATGGAGAGATAAGCTCGCCTACAATGATAATTTCGTAGAGAACTACTTGCGCCACCCTGCTTACAATTACTACCCAGTTGTTGGTGTTAGCTGGCTACAAGCGCAACGCTACTGTTCATGGAGAACGGACCGCGTGAACGAATCAATTCTTATTAAGGAAGGCATCCTAAACGAGTCTACTGACCAGATGGATGCGGATCACTTCAATACTGAAGTATACCTATACAAAGAAGGATCCTACGTAGCCCAAAACAAAAAAGGCTTGAAGGATTTGAATCCGAATAGTATTTACGGCAAAGAAGGACGTCCAGCTCGTTTGGAGGATGGTATACTCCTTCCTAAGTACCGTCTCCCAACAGAGGCAGAGTGGGAATACGCTGCATATGCAGATGGTGGTCACCGCATCTACAACCGTGTAGTTGACAAGAACAAATACAGCTGGAATGGTAACGGTACACGCAACCCAGACAAGCAAGACCGTGGTGATATCTTAGCTAACTTCAAAAGAGGTCGCGGGGATAACATGGGTACTTCAGGCTGGTTGAACGACCAAGCAGATGTTACTATGCAAGTACGTTTCTACCCTCCTAACGACTTCGGTCTGTATGATATGGCAGGCAACGTTGCTGAGTGGGTTTTAGACGTTTACCGTCCTGTATCTTCTTACGATGTAAATGATTTCCGCGCTTTCCGTGGTAATGAATTCAAGCATTTCGATGGCAACTACCAAGACATTGGCTCTTTGGAGGTGTTGCAAGACCCACAGAAAGAGGTTCGCAATGGCGATACTGTTATTGTTCGTCTTCCAGGTCAGTTGCCTACACGCAGCGTAACAGTAGAAGAAACTGTTAAGCGTCGTAACTACAACAAAGCAGATTTCCGCGATTATTTAGATGGAGATGCTGAAAGCTCACAGAATTATGCCAATCCTACTCAAGAAGGAGAAGCTCCAATGTACGACTACGGTAACAAATCCCTGATTGGGAATACTACTCGTGTATACAAAGGAGGTAGCTGGAAAGATCGTGCCTACTGGTTGAGCCCAGGTACGCGTCGTTTCCTTGAGGAGGATCAAAGCACAGATTACATCGGTTTCCGTTGTGCTATGGACCGCGTAGGATTCCAAAACATGGATGAAAGCCGCAACAAGCGTCCAGCGAAAGTGAAGCGTCACAACTTCAAGCGTTACAAAATGTAATCGGACTATTAAGAATTATAAACCCTGCCCTGTCGGCAGGGTTTTTTTATGTCCTAACTTTCCCCTATCAATGAGCATACAAATGACAGTTTTCAACGCCTTTTTAGAATGTGGTTCAATTAGCACCGACACAAGGAACATTCTACCCGGATCTGTATTCTTTGCATTGAAAGGAGCTCGATTCAACGGCAACGATTTTGCGCTTGAAGCATTAAACCAAGGTGCCTCCTATGCAGTGGTTGATGAACCCATAGGCGAGCACCAACGGCTCATATATGTCAACGATGTGCTCGATGCTTTGCAAAGCTGCGCACGCGAATACCGCAGGCATTTGGGAATAACTGTGATTGGCTTAACTGGAAGCAATGGAAAAACGACGAATAAAGAGCTGTTCCATGCTGTCCTTTCAAAAAAGTACAAGGTCCATGCCACCAAGGGCAATCTCAACAACCATATAGGGGTTCCGTTAACCCTACTATCCATTCCGAAGAATACGGAATATGCCATTGTTGAGATGGGTGCCAATCATCAACAAGAAATTGCATTGCTCGCATCAATTTGTGAGCCGAACATAGGGTATATTACGAATTATGGGAAAGCACATTTAGAGGGCTTTGGCGGAGTTGAAGGAATAATAAAAGGTAAAAGTGAGCTCTACGACTACTTACGGAGCATTCCTGAATCGAGGGTACTTTTAAATGCCGATGATGCGTTACAAGTCGAGAAATCTAGTGGTTGCGCCTCATTTAGTTTTGGAACTCGAGAAGCCGACTTTATCTGGATGCCAAAATCCACAACCGAATTTGCGAGTATCTGCTTTGAATCAGAGAATACGATTTGGAAAATTAGCAGTCAACTTAGCGGATCATTTAATGAAGCAAACCTGGCCGCGGCTGCGGCCCTTGGCACATCATTAGGGGTAAATGCACATGATATTGTAGAAGCTTTGGAAGCCTACCGCCCGTCAATGAATCGCGTGGAATGGCGAAAGACTCAGCATAACCAGGTATTACTCGACGCCTATAATGCGAACCCCACAAGCATGGCACTCTCCGTTGAAAGTTTTGCCAAGTGGCACCCAGAAGGTTGGATGGTGTTAGGAGACATGTTTGAACTTGGTACTGAGGCAGCGGCAGAGCATGAACAAATGGTTTCATTGGTAGAAGCCTCAGAGATGACTGAACGCTGCATTCTTGTCGGTCAACTTTTTAGCGCGACTACATGGACCGGATTGCATTTTGAATCGGTCGCTGCGCTCGAAGAGTATTGGAACGAAAAAGGCGCCCCGAAGGACGCCTATATCTTATTAAAAGGTTCGAGAGGCATTGCTTTGGAGCGCCTACTCCCCTTACTTTAATTAGCTGTTCTTAATCAGATCACGTGAAATAACGATTCGCTGAATCTCAGAAGTTCCTTCGTAAATCTGGGTGATTTTGGCATCACGCATCAAACGCTCAACATGGTATTCTTTTACGAAACCGTAACCACCATGGACTTGAACCGCTTCCGTTGTTACCCACATCGCTGCTTCTGACGCGGCCAATTTCGCCATAGCACTTTCCTTATCATATGGCATGCCCTGATCTTTCAACCAAGCGGCTTTATAGACCAACATACGTGCTTGCTCAATCTTCATTTCCATATCTGCCAATTTGAAAGCAATGGCTTGGTGGTCACAAATAGGCTTTCCAAAGGTGGTACGTTCTTTTGAATATGCCAATGCAAGATCTAATGCGCCTTGCGCAATACCTAAAGCTTGTGCAGCAATACCAATACGGCCTCCACTTAAGGTCTTCATGGCGAACTTAAATCCAAATCCGTCTTCGCCAATTCTGTTCTCCTTAGGAACCTTCACATCATTAAACAACAACGTATGCGTGTCCGATCCACGAATACCTAGTTTATCTTCTTTCTTGCCCACGATGAAGCCGTCCATGCCTTTTTCAACGATCAAAACATTGATGCCGCGGTGTCCTTTTTCACGATCGGTTTGCGCGATGACTAATGCCACTTCGCATGTACCACCATTTGTGATCCAGTTCTTAGTTCCGTTCAGCAAGTAATGGTCGCCCATGTCAATTGCTGTAGTAGCTTGTGATGTCGCATCAGATCCCGCTTCAGGTTCGCTCAAACAAAAGGCACCGATAATTTCGCCTGATGCCAAACGCGGCAAGTATTTCTGTTTTTGCTCTTCCGATCCGAAAGTTTCCAAGCCCCAGCAAACCAGGCTGTTGTTTACACTGACAACAACCGATGCCGATGCATCTACTTTGGAAAATTCTTCCATGGCCAACACATAGCTCAAGGTGTCCATACCTGATCCGCCGTATTCCGGGCTGACCATCATTCCCATGAAGCCTAATTCGCCTAATTGTTTGATTTGTCGCGCAGGGAATTCCTGCTTGTCGTCTCGTTCTATGACTCCTGGCAGCAACTCACTTTGTGTAAAATCACGTGCTGCATCACGAATCATCAAATGCTCCTCTGATAGGTTGAAGTTCATCGATTATTCTGTTTAATATTGGGTTACACAAATGTACAACGCAGGCTTCAATGTTTTGGGATTAATGAGCGGCACCTCCTTGGATGGAATGGATGCCGCCTTGGTCACATTTAATGGAACCGATTCCCTTACTTGGGAGCTGGTTCAACACCACTTCTATCCCTATCCTACAGCGCTCCAGACCCTGGCTAAAAGCACCTACGAAAGCGGTGCAGAAAGTGAGGTTTTTTCCGAGGCTTTTGCGCAATGGACCGTGCAATGTATTCAAGAATTTCAGAAAGAATATTCCTCGCTCACTATTCACCTGGTAAGTAGTCACGGGCAAACCATTTTTCACCAACCCGAACGTAAATACACCTACCAAGCAGGATGCCTACCATTAATTGCAAAATCCGTAGGGGTTCCCGTTGTTACCGATTTTCGACAACAAGATGTTTTACTTGGAGGACAAGGTGCACCGCTAGTCCCTTTTGGCGACCATAAACTTTTTGGCAACTACGAGGCTTGCCTTAATCTAGGGGGATTTGCAAATATCTCCATGGGAAAGCCCACTTTAGCTATGGGAGTTGAGCGTGCTTTTGACCTTTGTCCAGTGAATGCTGTGTTGAATCTATTGGCTAATGACCTGGACATGGCATATGATGCCGAGGGCAGCGTGGCCCGGATGGGGAATATCCATGAACCAAAGATGGAACTGCTCAGCCAACGCATTTCTAGTGCGCCAGCGAGTTTAGGCTATGAGTGGATGCAAAGCGCAATATTCCCCATACTTAAAGAAATGGATCGTACCGATGCACTGGCTACGTATGTTGAAAGTATTGCGCGCCATATGGCAGGAATAATTGGCCCCCGACGCACATTAATAACTGGAGGCGGAGCAAAAAACACGTACCTAATCGAGCGTATGCGCCACTTCGGCACCCAAGTAATACTCCCTGACCCAAAGATCATTGACTTCAAAGAAGCCATCATTTTCGCCCTTCTAGGCTATGAACGATTCCATGGCCGAATCAATGTTTTAGGGCACACTACTGGCAGTGGGAAAGCACATAGTTCAGGCGTCATTTTCTATCCTTGAAGCCTTATCTTTAGGGTCCCTTAAACAGAGCAAACATGAAAGAACAATTGCGCGCTTTCGAGGAGCGCCCCGCAGAAATAGTTTTCCATTGGCACGATTCAGAAACTGAAGCAAAAGGCTGGGTTGTTATAAATAGCTTGCGCGGTGGTGCTGCAGGCGGAGGAACTCGAATGCGCAAAGGTCTAACCGAAGGCGAGGTCCTATCACTGGCGAAAACCATGGAAATCAAGTTCACTGTTGCGGGCCCTCCTATTGGTGGAGCAAAAAGTGGCATCGATTTCGACCCGAACGATCCGCGAAAAAACGGAGTGTTAAAGCGCTGGTACAAAGCAGTTTATCCGCTTTTGAAAAACTATTACGGTACCGGTGGCGATTTAAATGTTGATCAAAAAACCGAGGTTATTCCTATTACGAGTGAACTCGGAATTCTCCATCCTCAAGAAGGTGTACTGAATGGTCATTATCAGCCTGGAGATTTTGCTAAGGCAAGAAAAATAAAGCAACTCCAAAACGGAGTGAGCTTAGCAGTTGACTCTGCTATTCTAACACCAAGTCGTGAAGGTACGTTCAAAGTAGGTGACCTCATCACGGGTTATGGAACCGCTGTAAGCGTGGAACACTTCTACAATCTTTGGGGCGGTCAAATAAAAGATAAAAGAGTCATTATTCAAGGCTGGGGTAACGTTGCCTCCGGAGCGGCTTATTACTTAAGCCAGATGGGCGCAAAAATTGTCGGTATTATAGATAAGGTGGGCGGTTTAATGAAACCCGAGGGCTTCACCTTTGATGAAATTACCCATCTATTTAATTCCAAGAACGGGAACGAATTGCATTCTCCTGATTTACTTTCTTTTGAAGAAGTCAATAAACAAATCTGGTCCATGGGTGCAGAAGTTTTCATACCAGCAGCGGCATCGCGTCTCGTAACACGTATGCAATTGGCACAACTATTGGATAATGGATTGGAAGTTATTTCTTCAGGGGCAAATGTACCTTTTGCTGACCAAGAGATATTCTACGGACCAATTGCGGAACTAGCCGATCAGAAATGTGCAGTGATTCCAGATTTCATTTCAAATTGTGGAATGGCTCGTGTTTTCGGCTACTTAATGGAGGAAGAAGCCATCGTAAAAGATGAGGCAATCTTTGAAGATGTTTCGAGAACCATTTATTCAGCACTTGTTAACGTGAAATCAATAGATAACCAAAAAACTGGTATTACATTTAAAGCGTATACAAACGCCCTTAAACTGCTTATTTAATTATGATTTACACTCTAATGCTCGTAGTCTTTGTATTGGGCTATGCAGCAATCGCTCTCGAACACCAACTAAAAATTGATAAAGCCGCAGCTGCTCTTGTGACCGGTGTGGTTACATGGACATTGTACATCATGACGAGCCATGACGTACACCATGTAGAAGAACATCTATTACATCACTTGAGTGAGATTTCATCCATTTTATTTTTCCTAATTGGTGCAATGACCATCGTCGAACTCGTCGATGCTCATGAAGGTTTTGCCGTGATTACCGACCGAATCAAGACCACCAATAAGGTAAAGTTGATGTGGATCATCGGTATTTTGAGCTTCTTCTTTTCTGCAGCCCTTGATAACCTGACTACTTCAATTGTCATGGTGAGCTTATTACGAAAACTTATCGAAGACAAACACGACCGTTGGTTCTTCGCTGGTATGGTGGTTGTAGCGGCCAATGCAGGGGGTGCTTGGTCACCTATTGGTGATGTGACCACAACCATGCTTTGGATTAAAGGACAGATCAGTGCCGGCGCGGTGGTCAAAGACTTGATCATTCCTTCTATGTTCACACTGCTAGCGCCATTGGCCATTCTCTCGTTTCGATTGAAGGGGAATGTCACTCGTCCAGTACGTGTAGAAAGTGAAGACCATTATACGGATCCTACAACACCCTTTGAGCGAAACTTTGTATTCTTTGCCGGTGTAGCTGGTCTGGTATTCGTGCCTATTTTCAAAACCGTTACACACTTGCCACCATTCATGGGGATGATGCTGTCTCTTGGTGTACTATGGTTGATTACAGATATCATTCACCGCAGAAAACCGAGCGAAGTTCGTCATGAACTCAGCGTTCTGGGCGTGGTCCGTAAGATTGACACTCCATCTGTACTTTTCTTTTTAGGGATTCTTCTAGCAGTAGCTTCCTTGCAGAGTATGGGGCAACTTGGTGATCTAGCAAAAGCCCTAGATGCAAGCATTGGCACGGATACTGAGGGCGGCGTTTTTGCGGTTAGCATTATTATAGGTTTACTTTCCTCTATTGTAGATAATGTTCCTCTGGTTGCGGCAGCCATGGGTATGTACGAAATCACTTCAGAAGGATTATTCATGATGGATGGTGTATTCTGGCAATTCTTAGCCTACTGTGCGGGTACCGGTGGTTCTGCCTTGATCATTGGTTCAGCAGCCGGTG
>Ga0255773_10002539_pt1 | contig 16808 bp, 19 predicted proteins | sample 011ome_17_FD_179971 | JGI IMG/M metagenome (GOLD analysis project Ga0255773, IMG submission 179971) | Coastal salt marsh microbial communities from the Groves Creek Marsh, Skidaway Island, Georgia - 011502XT metaG (version 2) | ecosystem: Environmental > Aquatic > Marine > Intertidal zone >...
ACATTATAGTGCCTGTTTCTAAATTTTTTATTTCAAAAATATTTTTTTGAAAAATTTTTGTATTTAAATTTAATTTTTCTGAAACTTCCTCTAAAAAACGGCTTTTATGGTAGCTTTTTTCATAAAGGTGCACATTCATACTTTTTTTCATGTTTTTAAGCATAATTGCCACTACAATTCCTGGCATTCCGCCTCCTGAACCTAAATCTGTGGTTGTATTATAATTAAAGTCAACAAAATCAATGATTTGTGCAGAATCAATAATATGACGGTCAATTATTGCTTTTTTTGATGACGTATTTTGGCTAATTATGTTAATTTTTTTATTTTTTTCAATAATCATGGATATATAGTTTTCAAAATCCAAAAATGTTTCACGTGAAACATTTAAGTCTTTAAGTTTAGAGTATAAATTTAAAATTTCTTGATCCATTAAGCTATATGCTTAATAGACTTTCTTTTAACGTGTGACAACAAAATATATACAGCAGCTGGAGTAATTCCATCAATTCTAAGTGCTTGACCCATTGTTTTTGGTTTTATTTCTTTAAATTTAGCTTTTACCTCATTTGACAATCCTGAAAGGCTATCATAATTGATTTTATCAGGTATTATAAGGTTTTCATCTCTTTTAAAGGCTAAAATATCAGCTTTTTGCTTCTTCAAATAACCCCTGTAATGAGCATTAATTTCAACCTGTTCATCAATTTCTTTGCTAAAAAAAGGTATATCAGTCCATATTTCCCTAATTTTATTCATATCAACTTCTTTTTGAGTTAATATTTCATTAGAAGACCTTAAAACACCGTCTTTTGCTATTTTTATGCCAAATTCATTAGCTTTGTTAGGTGATATAGTTGATTGGCCCATTTTTTTATTAATTTGATTAATTTTGTCAAATTTATCAAGATAATGAACCTTTCTTATATCACCAATTAATCCAATCTCTATTCCTTTAGCAGTCAATCTTTGATCTGCATTATCGGATCTTAAACTTAATCTATATTCAGCTCTTGATGTAAACATTCTATATGGTTCAGCTACACCTTTAGTTACTAAATCATCGATCATTACTCCTATATAAGCATCAGATCTATCGAGAATAAAAGGTTCAGATTTTTTAAAAGATAGAGCAGCATTTATTCCAGCTATAAGACCTTGAGCTGCCGCTTCCTCATAACCTGTTGTTCCATTAATCTGACCTGCAAGGTAAAGACTACCAATCTTCTTAGTTTCAAGTGTTAAAAACAGCTCTCTTGGATCAATATAGTCATATTCTATAGCATATCCTGGTCTTATAATAGATACATTCTCTAAACCATTGATATTGTTACATATTTCTTGCTGTACATCAGCTGGAAGTGATGTGGAGATACCATTTGGGTAAATTGTATGGTCATTTAGTCCTTCAGGCTCTAAAAATATCTGATGTCGACCCTTATCAGCAAATTTTACTATCTTGTCTTCTATAGATGGGCAGTATCTAGGTCCAACACCTTGTATGCTACCAGAGTACATAGCACTCTTAGATAAATTTTTTTCAATAATTTTATGAACCTTATCGTTAGTATAAGTCATACGACATGAAACTTGTTTATTAATATTTTTTTTAGTTAAGAAAGAAAAAAAATAAGGATCATCATCTGCAAACTGTTCTTCTAAATTTTCATAATTAATTGTTCTTGAGTCAAGTCGGGGAGGGGTTCCTGTTTTTAATCTTCCTATTTTAAAATTATATTTTTCTAATTGTTCACTTAATCCCGTAGAAGGTTTCTCATCATATCTTCCTGCCGGTGTTCTTTCATCGCCTATATGAATCAAGCCGTTTAAAAAAGTGCCTGTTGTTAATATTAACTTAGAACATAAAACTTTTTTACCTTCTTTAGTTATAAATCCATTTATTGTATTTTTATCAAAAATAAACTTAATTACAGGGTCAGAAAAAATACTTAAATTACAGTAATTTACAAGTTTTTCTTGCATATATTTACGATATAGTGATCTATCTGACTGAGTTCTTGGTCCTCTTACAGCTGGACCTCTACTTCTGTTTAATAATCTAAATTGAATACCTGATTTATCTGCAATCTCACCCATGACACCATCGAGAGCATCTATTTCTCTTACTAAATGTCCTTTACCCAAACCACCAATTGCTGGGTTACAAGACATCTCTCCAATTGTTTCTATCTTGTGAGTAAATAAAGCTGTGTTAACACCTAAACGAGCTGATGCTGCTGCAGCTTCACAGCCAGCATGACCACCACCTATTATTACAACATCAAATGATAAATCATTTTTCATGAGTCGAATTTATAACTGATTATTATATTTACAAGATGCGTATAATTTTGCTTAAATAAGCTCTAATTATCAACGTTTTTTAGTAAAAAAGTGCTTAAAAATAAGGAAAATAGGGTATTATTTACCTATACAAAAATCATTGAAAATACTGCCTAATACCTCCTCTACATCGACTTTTCCAACAATCATACCTAGGTGTCTTGTGGCTAATCTTAAATCTTCTGCGGCTTTATCAAAATCTTCAACTTCATTTTTTTTATTAAAATTTTTAAGATGGTCTAAACATTGTTCAAGATGTTGTCTATGTCGTTCTCTTGTAATTAAAATATCATCACTTGTTATAAATTTATTTTTTAAATTATTTTTTATTTTTGAAATTAATTCATCAATATTTAAATTTTCCTTAATTGAAATTAATACATGATCTAATTTTTTTATTTCTGGATCTACATCACCCTCTAAAAGATCAGATTTATTTATTACTAAAATTGCATTTTCATCTAACAAACCCTTCAAAACGTCAGTAAAATCAAGGTTTTTGGCATCAACAACTACCAACTTTAAATCAGCTTCTTCCGCTCTATTCAAAGATAATTTAATACCTTTCTTTTCAATTTCGTTTTTTGACTCTCTTATCCCAGCAGTATCAGAAACAATGACAGGATAACCATCTATATTAAGATGTGTTTCAATTACATCTCTTGTTGTTCCAGCAATCTCCGAAACTATTGCAACATCTCTATTTGATAGATGATTTAAGAGACTAGATTTACCTGCATTGGTAGGACCAAGAATTGCAATTTTAAAACCTTCTCTGATTCTTTCACCAACTTTTTGATCATTTAAAATTTTTTCAATATTTTTTAAAACATCATCAGAACTTTTTTTAATTACTTTTAAAATATCATTAGGTAAATCTTCATCTGGAAAATCTATTTTAGCTTCAACATGAGATAAAATTTTTAAAAGTTTTTCTCTTAAAAAATTAAATTGGTCTGCAGATTTTCCATTCATAATTTTAATTGCTTGCTGTCTTTGAATTTCAGTTTCAGATGAAATTAAATCTGAAATGCTCTCGGCTTTAAGTAAATTTATTTTTCCATTTTGAAATGCAAGTTTTGTAAACTCACCTGGTTCTGCTAAACGACAATTTTCTATACTTGAGATGGAGGAGTGTAGAGCATCAATTACGGCCTTGCTTCCATGAACCTGTATTTCAGCCATATCTTCGCCTGTGTAGCTCTCAGGGCCAGGAAACCATAGTATTATGCCTTCATCAATTAGCTCAGAAGTGTTGATTTTATTGATTTTTCTAAGAGTTGCTAGTCTTGGTTTTGGAACGCTTTTACCTGTTAATAATTCAATAGCCTTACTGGTTTCTTGACCTGAAATTCTTATAACGGCAATACCAGATACACCAGGACCACTTGATAGAGCATAAATTGTCATCTAAAGATTATAGCTTCAAATCAAGGTGCCTGTAAAACTTTAATTGTAATAATAAATGTTATGCTGGCTTGTTCATTGAATTAAAAAACTCAGCATTATTTTTTGTGTCTTTTAATTTTGAATTAATAAATTCGATTGCATCCATAGTTCCCATTGGAGCAATAATTCTTCTAAGAACATTCATTTTTTGAAGATCATTTTTGTCAAATAATAATTCTTCTCTTCTCGTTCCAGATTTTGTTATATCAATTGCAGGATAAATTCTTTTGTCAGCTATTTTTCTATCAAGAACAGTTTCACTATTTCCCGTTCCCTTAAATTCTTCAAAAATAACTTCATCCATTCTGCTTCCAGTATCAATTAATGCAGTTGAGATAATTGTTAATGATCCACCTTCTTCAATATTTCTTGCAGCACCGAAGAATCTTTTCGGTCTTTGAAGAGCATTAGCATCCACACCACCAGTTAAAACTTTTCCAGAACTCGGAATAACAGCGTTATAAGCTCTTCCTAATCTTGTAATCGAGTCTAATAATATAACTACATCTTTTTTATGTTCGGTTAATCTTTTTGCTTTTTCAATTACCATCTCGGCAACAGCAACATGTCGTTGAGCTGGTTCATCAAAAGTCGAACTAATTACTTCACCTTTAACAGTTCTTTGCATATCAGTAACTTCTTCAGGTCTTTCATCAATTAATAAAACAATTAAATAACTTTCTGGATAATTTTTAGCTATTGAGTTTGCAATACTTTGTAAAATCATTGTTTTACCTGCTTTAGGAGGTGAAATTATTATTGATCTTTGGCCTTTACCAATTGGGCTTACTAGATCGATTAATCTTGGTGTTAAGTCAGGTTTTTTTTCAATTTTCGTAGTTTCAACTTCCATTACCATTTGCTGATCTGGATAAAGAGGGGTTAAGTTATCAAATGCAATTTTATGTCTTGCTTTTTCTGGCTCTTCAAAATTAATTTTACTAACTTGAAGTAAAGCAAAATATCTTTCACCTTCTTTGGGTGCTCTTACTGGTCCCTCAACTGTGTCTCCCGTTCTTAAACCAAACTTTCTTATTTGACTTGGGCTGACATAAATATCATCTGGCCCTGGTAAATAATTTGACTCCATTGCTCTTAGAAAACCAAAACCATCCTGTAATAATTGCAGAACACCAGCACCTGTTATTTCCTCTTTTTCTGCAACTTTTTTTAAAATAGCAAAAAGGATTTCCTGTTTTCTTAATGTACTAGCATTCTCAATACCAAGTTCTTCGGCTTGAGTGATAAGCTGTTCGGACGATTTTAATTTTAACTCTTGAATGTTCATGATTTGAATTTGTAAGGACTATAAAGATAGGATTAATATATATACTACAATTGTTATTTCAACCCTAGATTGGCTTAAAAATGACAAGAAAAACTATCAAAATCAGCATTATTGTAGGAACTTCATTAATTATTCTAAAGAATTTTGATGATCTGGTATTAGAATTATCTTTTAAAGATACAAGACACTTTCCAAGATAATCATTGTACGCTGACAACAATATAACTAGGACAATTTTTATTTGCATCCAGAGTTGAGAAAATATCTCTAAACCATTTAAGTAGATTAAAACTAAACCGAAGATCCAAGTGAAAATCATCGCTGGACGCATTATGTAATAGAAAAGTTTCTTCTCCATTACTTCAAATATATCAGTAGCTTCTTTTTTTTCTTTATTCTCTACATGATAAACAAATATTCTTGGAAGATATAAAAGTCCTGCCATCCACGAAACAAGAGCTATCAAATGCAAACTTTTAAATAATAAATAACTATTCATAATTTAAACATGGACATTTAATAAAATGGTTTGGGCATTGTGTCTTTGGAGGAAAAAGTTCTCCATTAAAATTATAATCTTGTTTATTAATGATTAGATTAGACATTGCTTTAATATAATTTTCATTAGTGCCTAATGCTGGAACTCTTGTATAATTTTCACATCCATTTTTATCTGCCAACTCTTTATATTCTATATCTAATTCAACTAGAGTTTCTGAATGTTCAGATACAAATGCTATAGGAACTAGTACAATTTGTTTTCCTAATTTTGAGTTTTCTATAATTATGTCTTCTGTAGATGGGCCAATCCATTTTAAGGGTCCAACACGACTTTGATAACTTAAAATCCAGTCTAGATCTTTAATATTAAGAGCTTTGACAATTTTATTAACAGATTGTTCTACTTGCCATTGATAAGGGTCGCCTTTTTTTATATTTTTTTCTGGTAAACCGTGTGCGGAAAATATTAATTTAAAATTTTCTAAACCATTTATCTTTTTTAATATTTCTTTTTTATGTGCCAAAACAAAATTATCGTCTGTGGGATAACAGCAAATTGTACTTGTTTTAATTTCAAAATTGTTTTTTTTGCAAATATCTTTCCATTCTTTTATTGATGATCCTGATGTGGCTGCAGAATATTGTGGATATAGAGGCATTAATATAATTTCATCTGGATTAAAATTTCTTACATGATTCACAACTTCTTTTGCTCTTGGATTCCAACATCTCATAACAATAAAACATTTATATTCTGAGTTTTGATCATCATTATTAAGCTTTAATTCAAGGGCTTTCGACTGTTCTTCTGTTAATTTTAAAATAGGAGATGATCCACCAAGCTCTTGATATATTTTTTTCGCTGTTGGTGCTCTTCTATTAGAGATTAATTTAGCCAAGGGATATCTAAAAAAAGTAGGTAGATTTAATATCGCTGGATCATTAAATAAATTAAATAAAAAAGGCTCAACATTTTCTAATTTATCTGGTCCGCCTAAATTAAATAGAATTATAGCTTTTTTCATTAATAGTTTTTTACTGTATTTACCATGTATTCAAACATATTAGGATCTGTTTCTGGAAGAACTCCATGTCCTAAATTAAAAATATAAGGATGATCTTTAAAAATATCTAAATATTTTTTTGTTTCTTTTTTAATTGTTTCTTTATCTGTAAGTAATATTTTGGGGTCTAGTCCCCCTTGAATTGGAATTTTTAGTTCTTTTAAAACTTTTTTTGGATCAATATTATAATCAATACCAATTGCATCTGGTTTAACAATATCACAAAATTCTTTATAATTTTTAATTTCCCTAGGAAAGCAAATAACAGGTGTATTTAATGATTTTACATAATTAACTAAATTTAAAGTAGGCGAATAAATATAATTTGGTAAATCTTTTTCTTCCAACAAACCTGCCCAACTATCAAAAATTTGTATTATATTTGCGCCATTATCTATTTGGTTTTTAATATGTATTTTTAAAAATTTTTCTATAATTAATAAAACTCTGTTTATTAAAAAATCATCTTTAAAAAAACCTTCTTTGAGATTTTTTTTAGGAGACTGTTGATTAATAATATAAACAAGTAAAGTCCATGGCGCACCCACAAATCCTATTGTATTTTTATTTTTTACTATATCGTCTGTGCTTACTTTTTTAATTGCTTTATATACAGGATAAATTTTCTGAACAAAATCAACTTCATCTAATTTAGACATTTCATTAATATTTACCTCACCAAGTTTTGGTCCAAAACCTTTTTCAAATTCAACTTTTTGGTTTAAACCATATGGTAACATTAAAATATCTGAAAAAATTATTGCCGCATCTAAATCAAATCTTTTCAGAGGCTGTAAGGTTATTTCAGATGATAGATTTTCATTTAGACATAATTTTATAAAATTTGGATTTAATTTCCTGATTTCTCTAAATTCAGGTAAATATCTTCCTGCTTGCCTCATTATCCATATAGGATTCGTTTTAGTATTTTTATTTATTATTACTTCGTGAAGAGGTGTCATATTAAAATAATATATATAATTATTGTATTAGTATTATGTGTTGTGAATAATGATGATAATTATTTTTAAACATTTTATTAACAGGTTAATCACAATTATTATTTAATAATATTGATTAAATTGAAGCTTTTTAGATATTTATTCAATAAATTGTATAATTTTATTCATTAATTATCTAATGTTAATAAAATCCTTATTTTACAATGATAATTAACCAATATTTAAATTGAGTAATTTTATTAAAATAATACAAATTTATTAACAATTTATTCATGAGCAATACATATCAAATATATCTTATATCGGATTCAACTGGAGAGACGCTTGATAGAATTTTTTTAGCTTTGAAGGCTCAATTTAAAAATATTGAGTATAAAGTACACTCTTATTCTTTCACAAGAACTGAGAACCAAATCCTTAAAATTTTAGAGGATGCAAAAAAAAATGAAAATTCAGTAATTCTTTATACTATAGTAGACAATAATTTAGCCAAATACTTAGCTAATGTAAGTGATGAAAAAAAAATTCCTTGTTTTGGAGTATTAGGAAATTTAATTTTAAATTTTTCTAAAATATTAAATCAAAAAGCATCTCATGAGCCAAGCGGTCAACACGTTCTTAATGATGAGTATTACGAAAGAATCGAAGCTATACAGTTTACAATGAATCATGATGATGGGAATTTGTTAAATGATATAGATAAGTCAGATATTATTTTGGTGGGTGTTAGTAGAACAAGCAAAACACCAACATCAATTTATTTGGCAAACAAAGGCTTCAAGACTTCAAATATACCACTTGTAAATGAAAATTCTTTACCAAAAAAACTTAAAGATAATCCACAACTAACTTGTGTTGTAGGTTTAAATACAGAACCTGAGCGTTTGGTAGACTTACGAAAAAACAGAATGAATTCTTTAAAGGAAACTGAGAATATAAAATATACGGATATAGAAAATATTAAAAAAGAAATTGAAGACGCAAAAAAAACTTTTCGAAAATATAGATGGCCATCAATTGATGTCACAAGAAAATCTGTTGAAGAGACTGCTGCATCCATAATAAAAATACACGAAATATATTTAAACAATGTCAGATAAAATTATTCTTGCCTCTAAAAGCAAAGTTAGAAAAGAAATATTAGATAGACATGAAATATTCTGTGAAGTAAGGCCATCAAATGTAGATGAAGATGTTGTGAAAGAGACGCTTATTAAAGAATTTGCTTCACCAGAAATTATTTCAAAAAATTTAGCTGAACTTAAAGCTAATAAAGTTAGTTCAAATCAAAAAGGCAAGATGGTTATAGGAGCGGACAGCGTAATAGATTTAAATGGTGAGCTTATATCAAAACCTAAAAGTAGAGAAGAGGCCTTAATAATTCTTAAAAAACTTAACGGTAAAAAACATTACTTAATAAGCTCTGTGTGCATTTCAATGGATGGTTCCATGATATGGAATTATAGCGATAAAGCAGAATTAACTATGAAAAATTTCTCAGAAGAAGATTTAAAGCACTATTTATCAAAAATATCAGATGAAACTTTATACGCATACAACGTCTATCAAATTGAGGGTGAAGGTAGAAATCTCTTTTCAAACATTCATGGAGACGAGGACACTATAATGGGATTGCCGATTCTCCAAATTAAAGAATATTTAAAAAATTATTAATGAAAAAATTTTTAGTTATAGGAAATCCAATTGAACACTCACTATCTCCCAAATTACATAATTATTGGATTAAGAATAATGGTATCGAAGCAACTTATGAAAAAAAAAAACTAGATGGAAATGAATTAGAGCATCTTGTTTTACAAATAAAACAAAAAAAAATTCACGGTGTCAATGTTACTATACCATTCAAAAAAGCCATTATACCTTTTTTAGATAAATTGACTGCTGAAGCACAAAGAACAGAGTCAGTCAACACACTTTATTTAAAAGACAATAATGTTATAGGTCACAATACAGATATAATTGGTTTTGAAACCAGTATTAAAGAATCTAAATTTAACATTTTTAAAAAAGAGATCTTAATACTGGGTGCTGGTGGAGTTGTTCCATCTATAATTTTTGCCCTAAATAAAATGAAAGTGTCTAAAATTAAAATAAGTAACAGGACAAAGGAAAAGGCAGAGAATTTAAAAAAACTTTTTAAAAATATAGAAATAATAGACTGGGGAGTAGTTCCTAATTTTGATATGGTTATTAATGCTACAAGCGTTGGTTTAAAAAAAGGGGATCACATAAACCTAGATTTTTCATCAACATCTAAAAATAGTCTTTTCTATGATGTTATCTATAACCCTAAAGAGACAAATTTTTTAAGAAAAGGAAAAATAATTGGCAATATGACTTTAAATGGAAAATTAATGTTTATTTATCAGGCTCTTTCTGCATTTAATATTTGGCATGGAATAGAGCCCAATGTTAATGAAGATGTTTTTAAACTTTTAGACTAATGATTAAGATAGGAATTTTGGGTGATATAGGTTCGGGTAAAAGTTATGTAGCCCAAAGCTTCGGTTACCCAGTTTTTAATGCTGATCGTGAAGTGGCTAAATTATACCAACAAGATAAAAATATTTTTAATCAATTAAAGAGAAAGTTACCAAAATATATTCATTCATTTCCTATAAAAAAAAAAGAAATTTCAAAGGCAATTTTATCTAATAAAAATAACTTAAATAAAATTGTTAAAATAGTTCACACCAAAATTAGAAAAAAAATGAATAACTTTTTAAATAAAAACAAAAATAAAAAGATTGTAATCTTAGATATTCCACTTTTACTAGAAAATAAAATAAATAGAAAAGAAGATATATTGGTTTATGTACAATCAAAAAGATTTAATATTTTAAATAATTTAAAAAAAAGAAAAAACTTTAACCAAAAACTTTTGAAAAGATTTAAATCGATACAACTACCAATTAGTTATAAAAAAAAAAAATCTCATTTCATTATTAAAAATGATTTTACAAAAAGATCAGTTAATGATGGTATAAAAAATATTTTAAAGAAATTAAATAAATGAAGGAAGTAGTATTAGATACAGAAACGACCGGTTTATCAGTGAAAGATGGTCACAGACTTGTTGAGATTGGATGTATAGAGCTTGATAATTTAATTCCAACGAAAAATAGGTTCCATTGTTATTTAAATCCGGAAAGAAAAGTATCAGAAAAAGCTTTAGAAGTTCATGGGTATACAGATGCATTTTTAGCTACACAAAAAAAATTTTTGGATGTTGTTGAAAATTTTTTATCTTTTATCAAAAATAAAAGACTAATAATCCATAATGCCGAGTTTGATTTGAACCATTTGAATAACGAGTTAGCCATTTTGGGAAAAAAAAAACTAGACAATGAAATTGTAGACACTCTAATTTTAGCTAGAGATAAATTTCCAGGATCACCTGTTAGTTTGGATGCATTGTGTAAAAGGTATAGAGTTGACAACTCAAAAAGAACGCAACATACAGCTTTAATTGATTGCGATTTACTAGCAAAAATTTACATCAATTTAATAGATCAAAAAGAACCAACACTAAATTTTAAAAGTGATGAATCAAAAACTGATCAAAATAAAAACAAAAGTACTAATTATTTCAAAAAAATTATTACACCATCTAAAGAAGAATTAAAAAAACATAAAGAATATTTAGAAAATAACCTTAAAAGAAATTTTTATTAATTTAATCTTTGGCTATAAAGTTGTTCAAAATCAACTTTTTTCTCAAATTTAACATTTGGATATCCAGAGTTATGTAGTAGATTTAAAAAAGATTTTTCTAATTCAGGATAAATTTCAATTTGAACATCACATAGTATTATTTTCTCTAAATCTTTTTTTTCTTTAATATCCTCTTCTATTTTTACAATAGTTGAATAATTAATTTCAAAAAAAGATTTTTTCTTATTCTCTTGCTTGTCTTCAAATTTTAAAATTGTATTAATTTCAACCATTTTATTTTTAAGTGGTTTAGAATTAATATCGATATTAAGTTGATATTTACCAATTTGATCCCGCACAAATATATATGTTTCAATGTCAGGAGTTTCGCTTGACATGTCTTTAATATATTTTCCTAATATTTTATATTTTTTTGTCATCTTCATCTTCTATATCTTCAAATTCACCATCGATAAAATTATTTTTTTTAGTTTCATTTTCCTTTTTTTTAAATTTTGTAGAAAATTTTCCTAAAATAAATTTTCTTGTGATTGGAAATATTAAAAAAAATCCCAAAATATCAGTTGCAAATCCTGGGATAATTAAAAGCAATGCTGCAAAAGCAATTGCTGCGCCAGATAATATTTCATAAGCAGGAGCTTCATTTTTGCTAACTTGAGCAAATCCAGCCTTAAGAGTATTTAAACCCTCATATTTTGCATAATAAACACCAACAATTGCAGTAGTAAATATTAGTAAAACAGTTGTAATAGCACCAATTTGAGATCCTATTTTAATAAAGAGAAATATTTCTAATGCTGGAATTATAATAATTAGTAATAGAATTGTGTTCATTTGTCCTTAATCTAAATTGCTGGTTGAAATTAATCAACATAGTAATTACTATATCATCATGAACTATAGTTTCGAATACATTGATATAATTCTTTTAGCGATGATAGCTGGGTTTATTTTTCTTAGATTAAGAGGAATTTTAGGAAAGAGAAGTGGCTTTGATGGAAAAGCTCCTCCACAATTTGAAGAAGTTTTAAATAAAGTAAAAAATGACAATGTTAGAAAAATAAATGAGACTTTTGATGATAATGCTCAAAAAGAATTTTTAAAAGGTGCAAAAATTGCTTATGAAACTATTATTACAGATTTTAGTGATAATGATAATAAAATAATCGCCAGTAAACCACTTCTAAGTAAAGAAATCTTCAATCAATTTGATGAAGCATTAAAAGAAAGAAGTAAAAGAGGGCACTACGCAGAAATAACCTTTATAGGTATTAATTCTGCAACCATTAAAGAACACAAAAAAATAGATAAAATTTTAAATGTTACAGTAGATTTTATTGCTGAGGTAATAACTTGTATCAAAGATAAAGATAAAAAAATTATATCAGGTGATTCAGAGAAAATAAAAAAAATCTATGATACCTGGGTTTTTTCAAGAGACATAACTTCAGCCAATCCTAATTGGAAATTAGTTAATACGTTAACTTAATTGACTGATAATATTTCAGAAAAAGATAAAAAAGATTGGGAAAATTTTCTTTCAAAAAAAGAAAAATTACCAAACAAAGATATTAAAATCGAAAAAAAAATAACTTTCAAAACAAGATCAATAGATTTGCACGGGTATAGTCTTGAGGAAGCCAATAAATCAATTGAGGATTTTATTATTAAATCTTATCAAGAAAAAATAAATAAGTTAATAGTTGTTACTGGAAAAGGAATTCATTCCCAGAATGAAAAAGATCCTTATGTCTCAAAGGATTTAAGTATTTTAAAATATTCAGTCCCAGAGTTTATTTCAAATAATAAGAATCTAATGAAAATTATTTATGAAATGAAAGATGCAAAAATAGAAGATGGTGGCGGTGGGGCTTTTTATATTTTTTTGAAAAAAAAACGAAGTTGATTAATGATTATTTGGCTAGCCTCATATCCAAAAAGTGGAAATACATTGTTGAGGTCCATTCTTGCTACTTATTTTTTTTCTGAAGATGGGAATTTTAACTTTAATCATCTTTATAAAATTGGCCAATTTCCAAATGTAAATTCATTTTTAAGATTAGGATTAGATGTATCGAATGAAAATAAAATTTTTGAAAATTATATTAAAGTACAATCAGAAGTAATAAATTCAGATAAAAATCTTAAATTTTTAAAAACCCATAGTTCTCTGGTCAAAATTAACAATTGTGATTTTACGGATAACAAAAATACAGCTGGAGCAATTTATATTGTTAGAGACCCAAGAAATGTAGCAACTTCTTTATCACATCATATGGGTATCGATGAAGATGAAGCAGTAAATATAATGCTTAATAATAAAGAAATCATTCCAAAAACAGATAAAACTACTAAAACCTTTTTGGGTTCATGGAAGATTCATTACAATTCATGGAAAAATTTAAAAGATAAGACAATATTAATAAAATATGAAGATCTTATTAAAAAAAAAAAAAATTCTATGATTAAAATTTTTAAATATTTTAATAAATTAGGAGTTTATAATTCTAATTTAGATATGGTTAAATTAAATAAAGTACTAAAAACCACTGAATTTAAACAGATGCAGTCGCTTGAAAAAGTTCAAGATTTTACCGAGGCTATGATTGATAAAAAAACTAATACTAGAAAATCTTTTTTTCGATTAGGACCTAATAATGATTGGAAAAAGGATTTAAAAAAAAAAAACATAGAAAAAATAGAACAAGCTTTTGAAAAGGAAATGATTGAATTAGGATATATTTAATATCATAAAATAAACTTAGATAAATCTGTATCTTTGACAAGATTATCTAAGTTTTTATTTATATATTCTTTATTAATTGTTATTTTTTCACCAGATCGATCTGTTGCTGTAAAACTTATTTCATCTAAGATCTTTTCTATAATAGTGTGCAATCTTCTTGCACCAATATTTTCAACAGTAGCATTTACTTCTGATGCAATATTTGCAATTGTATCAATACCATCATCTGAAAATTCAAGTTCAACATTTTCAGTTTTTAATAAAGCTATGTATTGTTTAATCAAACTAAAATCTGGCTCTCTCAAAATTCTTTTAAAATCATCACTTGTTAGAGCCTCTAATTCTACTCTTATAGGCAATCTGCCTTGTAACTCGGGTAGCAGATCCGAGGGTTTTGCTAGCTGAAATGCACCTGATGCAATAAACAATATATGGTCTGTTTTTATTGGGCCATGTTTAGTATTTACAGTAGTTCCCTCAATTAAAGGCAACAGATCTCTTTGTACACCTTCTCTTGAAACATCACCACCGACCCTGTCTGTCCTTGCAGAAATTTTGTCTATTTCATCTAAAAAAACTATTCCATTATTCTCAGTTGAAGCTTTAGCAGCTTTAATAATCTTATCTTGTTCAATTAATTTATCTGACTCATCATTTATTAGAATTTCATGTGACTCTTTTACTGTCATTTTTTTCTTTTTTTCTTTATTACCCATGGACTTACCAATCATTTCACCAATATTAATCATACCAACATTAGCTCCTGGCATACCTGGAATTTCAAAAGAAGTATTATTTGACCCTGTATCGCTTACTGCAATCTCAATTTCATTATCATCTAAATCACCATTTCTAAGTCTTTTTCTAAAACTTTCTCTAGTTGCTAAGCTAGCTTTTTTACCAACAAGTGCATCTAAAACTTTTTCTTCTGCAGATTTTTGAGCTTGAGCATGAACCTCTTTTCTCATCTTCACTTTTTCCATACCAATGGCGATCTCAATTAAATCTCTTACAATTTGTTCTACATCTCTTCCAACGTATCCAACTTCTGTGAACCTTGTTGCCTCAACTTTAACAAATGGTGCTTCCGCTAGTTTAGATAATCTTCTAGAAATTTCTGTTTTACCAACACCAGTTGGCCCAATCATCAAAATATTTTTTGGTAAAACTTCATTTTTCATTTCACCTTTTAGTGCTTGTCTTCGCCATCTATTTCTTAATGCAACAGCAACAGCCTTTTTAGCTTTGTTTTGACCAACTACAAATCTGTCTAATTCAGAAACTATTTCTCTAGGAGATAGTGAGCTTACTAATGAACTATTTTCTTTAGTTTCTTTATCTTTAGGAACAAGAGGTGTTACATTTGAATTTTCCATTATATTTTTAAAACCTTAATATTATCATTTGTAAATACACAAATCTCTGAAGCAACTTTAATTGCTTTTTTTGCAATTTCCTCTGCACTTTTATCAGTTTCTATCAAAACTTTTCCAGCAGCTAGCGCATAGTTACCACCAGATCCAATTCCAATTACATCACCCTCTGGCTCTAAAACATCACCTGTTCCAGAAATAATATAACTATTATCTTTATCACCTATAGCCATTAATGCCTCTAACCTTCTTAAATATTTATCTGTTCGCCAATCTTTAGCTAGCTCAACAGCTGCTCTTGATAAATTTCCTGCATGTTTTTCAATTTTAGCTTCTAATCTTTCAAACAAGGTAAGTGCGTCAGCAGTTGATCCTGCAAAACCTGCTACAACATCTCTTTTTTCAATTTTTCTTATCTTTGAGGCAGTGCTTTTAACTACAGTATTTCCCATACTCACCTGACCATCACCAGCTACCACCACTTCATTATTTTTTCTTACAAGTACAATTGTTGTCATAATTGATAAATGGTAACTAATTTTTATACTTCAAGTGTTCATACTAATATTGATATAGGGTAATTATGTATGTATACCTTTGAAATATATGGCTAGAAAAGGAAAAGTATCGAGAAAAACTAAAGAAACAAGTATTAGTGTTGAAGTTAATATTGATGGAAAAGGAAACTATCAAATTGATACTGGTATAGGTTTCCTAGATCATATGCTTGAGCAATTATCTAAGCACTCTCTTATTGATTTAAAAGTAAAAGCAAAAGGTGACACACATATAGATCTTCACCACACTACAGAAGATACAGGTATTGCAATTGGTGAAGCTTTAAAAAAGGCTGCAAAGAAATTTGTAGGCATTAAAAGGTATGCACATAGAGTTATTCCAATGGACGAAACTTTGACTAGAGTTGCAATAGATGTTTCAAACAGGCCATATTTAATTTGGAAAGTTAAATTAAAAGTGGAGAAGCTTGGGGAAATGGACACAGAATTATTTAAAGAATGGTTCCAAGCATTTTCTCAATCTGCTGGTATCACGATGCATGTTGAAAATATTTATGGAGATAATAGTCACCATATTATTGAGTCTTGCTACAAAGCATTAGCAAGATCATTGAGAGAAGCATTGGAGATGGACCCAAGAAGTAAAAAAAGTATTCCATCTACTAAAGGCTCATTATAAGTTTAATGAACGTCACAATTGTTGATTATAATTCGGGTAATATAAGCTCGGTAATAAATTCGTTTAGCGAGGTTGCTAAAGATAAAGTAAAACTCGAAGTTACTTCGGATTTAAATAAGATTAAATCTAGTGATAAAGTGGTATTGCCAGGGCAAGGTTCGTTCAAGAGTTGTGTTGATGCACTTAACA
>Ga0255773_10002544_pt1 | contig 16799 bp, 15 predicted proteins | sample 011ome_17_FD_179971 | JGI IMG/M metagenome (GOLD analysis project Ga0255773, IMG submission 179971) | Coastal salt marsh microbial communities from the Groves Creek Marsh, Skidaway Island, Georgia - 011502XT metaG (version 2) | ecosystem: Environmental > Aquatic > Marine > Intertidal zone >...
AATTTGCCAAATACTTTAGAGGCAATGGCCGCTTACTTGGAGCAGGAGATGACCGATGTCCTTCATCCCGTAGGACTTACACAACTTACAAGAAAGTTCGCAAATTCCTTGACATCCGCCGAACAAGTAGCAGAGTTGAAAGACCTAGGAGCAAGTGAAGGTGATCTTGCTTCTTGTAAAAATCAAAAGCAGCGCAAAGAGCTGTTCCGTAAACTAACCAAGAATAAATATGAGTAAAACAGAAACCAAGAAAGATAAGATGAACATACAACAGAAACTACAGTTAATCCAGGCGGAGCTTAAAGCACCCAAAGGACAGACTAATAAGTTCGGAGGGTATCGCTATCGCTCCTGTGAGGACATCCTTACTGCACTGAAACCTTTGATGTCAAAGTACGAATGCGCTTTAGTCATCACTGATAATATCGTCGAGGTCGGCGGTCGAGTTTACGTCAATGCTACTGCGTCACTTGGCGATACGTTAAGCGGAGATTTCCTCAACGCTAATGGATTCGCTCGTGAGGCTGAGACAAAGAAAGGTATGGACGATGCCCAGATTACCGGCAGTGCTTCATCCTACGCCAGAAAATATGCATTGAATGGCCTCTTTGCTATTGACGATACCAAAGATCCGGATGCTACTAATGACCACGGCAGCAAACTACCTAAACCTACAACCAAACAATCACAAGGATTCTAAGCGGAACATTCTGTTGCGCACAAATATTATGGACTTACGAAACGAAATCATTGATGTCATCTCCAGCATTCAAATGCTTGACAACCATTACGAAACTATCATCAAGGAGATGAAAGAAAATCTTGAAGCAGTACACCTGCACAATAACCTCTTGGATAAGCAGAACCAATTGCTTAATCAGAAAATCGATGCACTTGCTAAACACTTGAGCGTCAAGCTAGAACAACCTGACACAACCATCCGTGCTGTAAAGCTGGATGAAGATGTCTAAAATCATAACCAATAACGAAAGTAATATTATGTCACAATACGATAACACTAACTCCGGTACATTCTTCGTCAATGACCGTAAAGAAAAACCAAATCATCCTGACTACAGCGGGAAGATTAATGTCGAGGGCAAGGAGTACTACCTCAAGGGCTGGAAGAAGACAGCCAAGAGCGGTACTAACTTCTTATCCCTGGCATTGAATCCAGTGGACGCAGCACCCGCAGGTAGCTCATCTGAGCCAAAAGCTGCAAGTGCGCCAACCAATGACAACACCCCATTCTAAGGATGTCCTCATCTTCATTCGATAAGATCTGGTGGGAAACATTCCGGCGTGCTGAGGTAAGTTCTATTTTGGAACTAACCGCTCACAAATGCTCGGATTACACAGGAGGCGAAAGCTGCGATAACCCCTTCGCAAACTTCGATGCTTCCTCCGAGTTCGGTGTTCATCCCTTAACAGGTGTTTGCATTCGGATGCAGGACAAATTCCAGAGAGCGAAGGCTTTCTGTAACGACGGTCAGCTAAAAGTAGTTACTAATGGCGACCAATCCAAGGACATATTCCGCGACCTAATTGGCTACTCGTTGATAGCCATAGGGATGCTCGAAAGAGCAGAGTCGGAGTAAGTCCCTGTGCTAAGATGCTTGCCCCTTACAATTCGGTAGGGGGCAAGTAATTCTTATGACTCAACATAATAAAATAGACCGCAACGAAATGACTAAAATAAAAGAAGCCGCCGAAGTATCTCTCTCCATCTATAATTCAATTGATAGTTATAGGTTGCCGGAGGTGAATCGTGTAGCCCATAATTCTCTTGGACAAGTCCTTCGTTCTCTGGTAGCATTACTTGAAAATGAACGAAATAAACCTACTGACGACGAACCAGCCACATAGTGCCGAGGCTGAAAGAAAATTAATAGCATCCTGCCTATTCCCAGGTGACGCATCCGTATATGATATGGTCCGTCCTTTACTGGAGGCCGAGGATTTTTACGTACTAAGATTTAAATTACTGTACCAAGCCATAGGTGAACTTGCTCAACTGAGTAAGCCTATTGACGAGGTGTCCATTGCAGAGCACCTGAAGTCCCTCAGGGGGCTTGATGAGGTCGGGGGTATAGCAGGTATCCTATCGGTAGCTGACGGCGTTTACAGCGAACTCACAGCCAAGTTCTATGCGAACATCGTAGCAGAGAAGGCTAGGCTCCGTGAGATTATGCGGTCCTGCCGGATTGCTGTCGAGAATGTGGAGTCCGAGGCTCTTAGCTATGACGAGATTCGCAGCACCCTTGAAGCCGAGATTACTGCACGTCCCTTATTCAGCCAGAATAAATCAGGGATCGGTTCGTCAGCCGACGAACTACTGGAGGACATCGCTAGGATGCAGGCAGGTGACTACGTACCCGACGTTGTTAAGACGCATACCAATCACTTGGATAGTGAGCTTGGCAATCGGGGCATAGCCGCTGGTGAAGTAATGACTGTAGCTGCACCTACCTCCTGTGGTAAGTCAGCACTGGCCCTGTACATTGTATCCCAGGCTGTAGCAAAGGATGGTCACGCCTGTGGAGTCTTCTCCTTGGAGATGCCACAGAAGCAGCTTACTAAGAGACTGACGCAAGTTATCTCCGGCGTTAACCTGCGCAGCGTGGAGGACAACGTAGCCCAGCCAGAGCAGGTCAAGCGGGTTCACGAGACTATCTCTAATCTCAAGACAATGCCCGTGTACACCTCGCACTCAGTCAAGAGTGCCGATGATCTATACAGCCAGACCCGACAGTTTGTTAACAAGCACGGCGTGAAGCTACTGGTCATTGATTACTTACAGCTTATACCATTCTCTTCCAAGATGGGTAAGGCCGAGGGCATCGCCAGTATCTCTCACAAAATTAAGCAGATGGCTATTGATCTCAATATCGCCATTATCCTACTAGCACAGGTCAACCGAGAGGGAGCCAAGAATGGCCGACTTAAACTGTATGACCTAAAGGATTCCGGGGACATCGAGAATGATGCCGACGTTGTTCTGCTTATGTATCCCTCAAACGGAGATGTTGAATCCTCTAAGGATAGAGATGCTCGTGGAGGTTTCACCCGTCTAACCTACGAGATAGCTAAGAACCGTGAAGGTGAACGCGACATCGGAGGTACGTTTAAATTCTATCACTGCACAGGGAGGTTCGGATAATGACAGAAGAACAAGTAGCACAAAATATAATGTTGGCTTTTCCCAAAATGAATAAGCTGATCAAAGCCGAGGACGAGTTCAGTCCTTTTGATTACGAGAGCATTGATTACTTAGTTGAAATCAAGGTACGCCGAAAGGCATATGACCCCTGGATTATTGAGCAGCTAAAGCTTGATACCAATATCGGTATCGCTGAATCAGTAAAGAAGGACTTCATCTATGTCAATGGATACCAACATCTTCTGTATGTCTGGAATATATCTAAGCTGATTCGGGATGACTACGACTTCGGGTTCGAGGATCGTGAGATGCCTTGGACTACGGACTTTGAAGCAGTACAAATAATAACCAAGCGTACCGGTTACCTATACAATCGCAGCGCACACACCATCAATACACAGACTACTACGAAATAGCAACAGAAAGAGTAAATAATGAACTATAAAGAACCATTCAAGGGAAAATCTAGGGACTGCATCGCAAAGACCATACGTAAGTGTTCCGACTGTATGAGCAACTTCGATGGAGACAGTCTGTCTATTGACGTTTACATTACCAGCGAGATAAGGGACTTGCACGGAAGAACTGAGATGGTCGAAGGATTCGTTGAATTCGACGCCAAGGCTGCGAGCTAGACCGGACAACCACGACATTGATCATATCAATGGAGATAGTTCAAATAATGCACCATCCAACTTGCGGTATGTCACACACTCTCAGAATCTTAGGGGATCACGAAAGATAACAGGTAATTCTAAGTATCGGGGAGTGCGCTGGCCAGCTGGCAAGAAAAAATGCCGAGTCACAATTGATGTAGGTAAAGGCAAGAGCAGGAGGCGGTACGAACTGGGCTACTTTGATGACGAGAAGGATGCCGCTATCGCCCGTGATACCTTCTGCTACGAGGCGTTAAATTATCCACTAGAAGGGTTAAATTTTCCCGAGTTATTTGTTGACAGAGAGAAGGCTTCCGTACAAGTTCAGAGAATGCAAGACAATGAAGAAAACATTGAAAGAATCCAGACCCAGATCGATATGATTCGGCAGGAATCCAGGCTTCTATCCTACCGCATTGATCGTATGATTGATCAGCGAAAGGAACTCCAGGATGAGAAGCGCAACCTAAAAGATTTACTTATCAATTATAAGAACCCATAGTGTATAATACTTATCAGTGAGTTTGCGTCCTTGTTCTCACTGAAATAACAAGGTAAGCTGTTGGAGTAATCCGCAGCGGGATCGGTTTATGTCCTATTTGATTCCTTGTTTCGTTACGGTAGCCCCGTCCTTTTTATGTGGAGGACGGGGCTTTTCGTTACTTACTGAACGCATCCTTGAAGGATTGCATATCAAGCATTAACTCCTGTACTCCACTAGATAGAACCTTGCGATCAATCTGCTCCTGTATATATCTGGCAGCTTGTTCCCGCTCCATACCCTCGATACGCTTCACAAAGTACTGAGCACGTGCAGCCTTTGATAAAGATTTCACTTGACGATCTGCTGACGTAATACCGGCAGCATCATCCTTTATAAATCTTTCAACTCGTCGTATCACGGACTCATTTACATCCTGATCAACCGACATATCTTGAAGGATTCTAGCAATCTCTGGGCGACTATCTGCCTCCTTGATCTTATGCTTGTATACATTAGCAATCCGACTTGCTCTGGCCGCTGTAGTCTTGTCCTGCTTCTGTATATTATCAAGGATCTGTTGATCACCTGTACGCATCTCAAAAGCCTTAGCGTATGTCTCCCCGTAGAATCTACGAAGGATAGGAACCTCGGACCGATTAATCTTCTCTCCGTTCCACATCTTAGAGGTTACGTTGAAGATTCTCTTTACCGTTGTACCCGGCCCGCCAGTATAGTTCTGGTACAAGTACAGCAAAGTCTCAGGTGACACATCTTGCCCCATATCCTCCAGTTGTTCAGCTAAGTTCATCGCTAACTCGCCACCCTGTGTACGTGCGGTCCAAGGATGGATCTTCTCAACTGCTGAGATGTTATCCTGCTCAAGCCAGTGAGGTCGAATGTCCCGGCCTAGACCATCTTTATTTCTAGCTATGTCGTGAAACGGTCTCAGCACAGTTGGTATCGGCGATCCACCCATAGGATTGTATGAATCAATGATATTCTTCGATAGATCACTAGCCACTTTCGTCACGTCGATGTTCTCGTCGTCACCAAACATAATCCGTTGACCGTAGTCAGCAGCGATCTTGAATGGAACCATTGAGTAACCAATGGGGATGGAGAAGTAATCCAAACTACCGTCGGGGTTCTTACCACGTACGATAGTCATATGCTTATTGATCTTAAATTCAGGTATCTTCTCTCTCCATTTCTCATCAATACTTGAGTTCCATCGATCCAGAGTGTAGGCAGTAGAACCCAAGGTAGCCATTACGGATGTAGCCACCAATGGGTGCTTGCGCGGATTCATACTGCGCAGGAAGTTCTTCGCACCTTGAATAGCAGGATTACTAAACAAGTATAATGCCCTCAGTGTGTCGCCTTGAGAACCTTGCAGGTTCGGATCAAAAGAACTATTTCTAGCAGCGAAGGCAGCTTGATCCTTGGTCATACCACTAGCTCTACCGTTACGATACACAGCAAATCTAGTTGCATTCTCGAAGTACTCGTTGACTCGGTTTACCCATTGGTTGAAGTCCTTGGCTCTGGATTTAGTCGGCTGATTTATTTTCCCACTAAGCTTCTTGATGCTGTCATTGATGTCCTGAATTGTCGATAGGCCAAGACCTCCCGTGCGACCACCAGCCTCAACGAACTCCGCATACATCTTATCTAGTTCGGCTTGCCGTGTTCCTGGTTGAGCCTTGTTGCCCAGTAAGTTTCTACGGATAGTACGCACATCATCATTAAATGCAGTAACAGGGTTCAGCAACTTAGCCGCCTTGCCTAATTGCATATTTGCCATTGCATTAACAAATGCTTCAGAGCGGTCACGAACCAAATTGGGAACAACAAATTCAGGGTTGAACCTCGTGTATAGTCCACCAAGGAACCTGTTCGCAGCCATTGCTCCCTTTAGTATTCCTTGCACCTGCTGCTTATTAGTCCCTTTAAGTGCAGCGGCTAACTTAGGATCAGTAATCTCTATATGTAAGGGCTTACCGTTCTCAAATACTGTTAGAGTATTCTTATCAGCATCCCTGTAAACTGGAACCTTCTTGGGTGGTACTTTCTTCCCCGCGGCTCGCAGTGCATTCGCCTCATCAGAAGTATCCTTCACGAGCTTTGTTTCCTTGACGATAGGTTTAGTTACTTTAGCGATTCCACCAGCAGTTGATGGGTTATCGCGGATCAATCGCACAAAGGCTTGGTTGGCTTTATTGACCTCAGCTCGCTGGGTAGCATTGATTAGGTTATCAAAGACGTTCTTGTAAATATCATCAACCTCTAACTCCGAACCCTTGGCTCGACGTATTCCACTTGATGTAGTCTCGTATCGTCCGGCACGACCACTTACACTGGACACTACATCCGCCAGTTCATCGGTTTCCATTATACGATTCAGAGGTACGTAGTCCGGGAACTTCTTGCGAAGGTTATTGGCATCGACCTTACTGATCAATCCTCCACCCTCTAGTGTATTGAGAATCCTCTTGGATAAATCCCGTCGTAATTCGATGGACTCCTTGAGTTGAGTGTTCAGGCCCTGGGATTCAAAGCGGTTAATGATGTCATTGAACTCCTGTGTGCTGCGACCCGCTGCACCATCGCCCCCAAACTTAGATCTATTAGCTTTATTATAAGCAATACCGTGCTTGGCGTACAGGTACTCATTTACTGACCTAGAAAGAATTTCTGGTTCACTTCCTATTTCTTGAGCCTTCGCCATTATAAAGTTACCATCAAGCTCAACAAGCTTCTGAGCCTCTTCAGCTTTCTCCGCTATGTGCTGGCTGGATAGTCGTCGCTGCATATAGAAGTCACTATCATCGGACTTCACCTTTAGCGGAGCATCCTTCTGTTTGATTTGACCACCTGCTACTACATCCTGTAGGACACGAGCGCGGATCATCTCATCACTGTAAGCATCACTGATGCCCAACTTTAGATCATTGAAGTTCTTCGGTAGCATCTCGGCGTATTCCTTGCCTGTCATCTCCGTTCTTTCCACCAGTAGCTTGGCATCGGGGTCACCGATTTTAAACGCTTCAGTGAGACGGCGTGTTGGCATTCCACCGAACTTACTGTAAGCCTTGCTGAACGCTTCCCCAGTAAGACCGAGACCAGCACCTAGAGCAGCACCAGTCAGTCCAGCAGCACCTAACTCTTCAAGTGTAGGTAGTTCTCCCTCATCGATGATTCCTTCCGCCGCAATGGCCCCAGTGGATATAGCAGCACCAGCTGCAGCTTGACGTCCTATTGCACTTGCTAGAGGCTTACCAGCCTTTCCTCCGGGTATAAGATTGATTAGTGCGGAACTTACAATGTCGCCGTAGCTTAACTCTCCATCTGGATCAAGTATTCGCTGACGAGCAATAGAACCAGCAGCACCAGCACCAAGTCCTCCAATGATATAACCGGCAGCAGTGCCAACACCTGGAAGAATTGCGGTTCCTAGAGCAGCACCGCCAAGTCGTCCAGCCTCAGATATGGCTATATCGGTAGCAAAACCAGCAGCGTACTCAGCCGCTGTGTTGCCTTCGTCGTCAGCAACTTCCTCTAACTCCTCGGATGGTGCTCGAAAGCCTACAGGCTCAAGGTCGCTCTGGGGCGCACGAAAACCTACCGATTCAATTTCATCTTGTGGTGCTCGAAAGCCAGATGGTTCGATCTCATCTTGTGGTGCTCGGAATGCCATATTATTTCTTGGTAGCTATGTTGCCATCTGCGTCAATGTAACGAGTCCCTTTGGCTAGATTGTCGTATTCCTTTTGGGTTTTAACTAGGGTAGGCTCTCCTCCCGATCCTGTAGCGTCCCCGTAAACATAACGCATAAATTCACTTGAGTCCTCGCCTTCCTTGGCTTGCCATCCTAGATCTCGCAGGATGAACTTGTTGCGGTCCTCTGGCTTGATGCTTCCCGCTGCAATAGCTTCATCTACTTCCGCTGCGGACTCTTGGTACTCGGATGGTTTTTCCTGTTGCATCTTGTCAATCTCTAGGCCAAGCTTATATGCACGCATTGCATCGTATTGCTGCTTCTGTGCATCAACTGGCTGTAAGCTTTGTTCTAAACCAGCTACGCCGCCCATCTCTTGACCTTGGGTGCTTCCGCTCCACCGTGCTAGACGGTTTATTTGTTTAGCTGTTCTACGACCCTCTGGGGTCAACATAGCCTCACGAACATCTGTTGGTACGTTCTGAGATGATTGAGTACGTTCCGCAGCTATACGTGTATCACGCTCAGTGATTGACTCACCCGGTTGTTGCATACGTGCAGCTAGTCGTCCTTCACGTTCAGCCGCAAAATCTTCATAGCTAGGATAAGCATCAGCACGTGTTTCAAATCCAGCAGGAATCATACGACCCTGTGGGTCAGTGCGCAAACCAGAGACACCAGGAGTCCCGTCAGGAGCATTTAAATACTCATTGAGTTTACGACCACCAAGACGAGCACGAGTCTCTTCTACGCCCATAGGTGCAAACCCGGATAAAGCTTGTGATGGTGCTACACGTCCCTGTTGAGCTTGTTGGAATTGCAGGAATGGATCCCTTGAGAATCCTGTCTCTGGATCAAAGGTTGTCCCCATTGCTTCAGCCCGCGCCTGACCTGCCGCAATAAGCTCTGGACTCAAGGGACCCTGTGCCCTGATCCCCTCAAAGATAGCTTGAGGGCTACCTTGTTTAGCTAAAGATTGTGGAGTACCTTGTTCAGCTAAAGCTGGAGTTGTACCTTGTTCAGCTAAAGATTGTGGAGACAAGGCAGGAAGATTGCCGTCGCCGTAGATAGCCTCTGGTGCTTTAGTTCTATAGGAATCAGGGCTAGTGAGTGGCGTTTTGTTAAGTTCGCTTATCGCTGATAGACCTTCTCGAAATAAAGTTGGTTGCGTTGGCGTTGCGCCAAATGCTGTTTCCGACTCAGCACCCCCAAGTAGCGGTGTATATGGCGCTGGCTGGGTAAACTGTTCACCGAGCCTTCCAGCGAGCTTTGACACAAATCCCTCTTGAGGGGCTCCACCTACAGTTTCACCAGATGCAACGATGTCAGCATTTGTCCGCGCAAGTCGAGTTTCGATCCTAGCTCGCTCTTCTGGCGACAATCCAACCTGTGCTGGTGTTTGAACGGTAGGTGCTGCCGCTGACACGTCTGGCTGTGCTTGAGCATTTTCCCTTAAAGCGTTTTCCCGTTGCCGTCTTGATAGTTCCACTTTCGCCATTCCAGCGGCAAGTGGATTGAAGAAAACATCGGCTCCTGGAAGGTCTTCAATGAGATTACCCATTGGCGACCCTGCTCCAAGTTGACCAATTCCAGCATCAAATTGATCATATACACCGTCTTTTGGCAATGTCGTAAGTCTAGCTACTGAAGCTGGTGTTGCCATTTCAACTGGCGCTTGAACAGCAGGTGCTGCCGCCAATACGTCTGGCTGTGCTTGAGCATTTGTCGCTGGTGCGCCACCAGTCTGAGAGGCTACAAAGCCACCACCTAGTCCTAGTCCACCCATCAGCAGAGGATTGGTATCCATCTCGGTCTCCTGTTGACCCTGCTGACCAATTAAGTCAGTGGGCTGCATCATAGGGTTAGTGGCTTCTGCCTCCTGTGCAAGGCGTAGGGCTTCTAGTTCTTCTGGTGTCATAGCGGTATTATAGCATAAGGGGTTAAGTTATTGGAAATTTCTTGTTTAAGTATTCTTTGCGCTTCTGGCAGGCTCCGCATCCTTGGATGTTTGTCCCGGCTACCCTGTCTATCACTCTGGCTATGGGTTGTGCTATGCGTTCTACGCGGTCGCCCAGTCCAGTTATTTTCTTTCTTACAACACTTGCTGGCTCTGGTAAATCCATTGTATCTGGCTCTACACTGGGGTTGATGACAATTGTTTTTCCAAGTGGTAATGATTTCATATTTAAATTTCGTCGCATTCTAGTCTTCGCATTATAGCTGGCCGCACGCGATAGTCGTATACCTTGGATTCTGGTAAATCACTAAACGGAGTCAGTACGAGTGCATCTGGATCTATTAGGATGCCAGTCTCTGGATCTACAGGGAAGTAAGATGGGTAGTCGTATGGGTCTAAACTAAAGTTTTCGTTAATGAAATCGTCATCGGAGACATTTAAAGTTCCTAGACCAAAGGTTTGAAAAACTTGCTCTGCCCTGAAGGCATCAATTGCTGTTAGCGAAAACGGCAACCAATCCTCTGGTTGGTGTGGGAGACGATAGCCATATTCATCGTACTTAACGAGTGCCTGTTCAATCGGTATGACACCTTCATAACAAAAACCAATCACCAGTCCAGTAACAACAGCTTCGTGCTTCACTTTTGTTTTGGAAAAAGTAAAGGAAGGTTTATCACGGTCAAAAGATGATACGCACATATCTCCTTGGGTCCAATCATCAACTCTATCGAGTGCATCTTCCTCGGTGTCTTCTTCCGATAGGGTAATGGTTTTCGTATAGGTGTACTGTTGATTTATGTCTACTGTGTCAAATGTAGCGTATGATATATCACAGTATGGAGGTGCTCCGCATCCTCCTTGAGTCTGAATATTTATCTCTTCGTCGTAATAACTGCGTGAGTTTAGTGTTGTTATCTCTATCTCTTCAGTCTTGGTTGTAGTTGTTGTACTTGATAGAGTTGATTTGTTAAAATATGTGTAGTGGCCACTACTGTTAGGAGGGGGTAGTGGTTCTGAGTTATCAACAACATCTGTAATAGTAGCGAAGCGACACTCAACCAAAGGGTCATATGTTCTTGTTTCTGTTATATCATATTTAGCATATGAGTCCCTGTAATCATAAAAATATCGCGAAACCGATCTGGTCCGACAGCCGCCTGAACAATCAGACCATTCCCCTATGTTAAAGTCAAAATCTTTTTGAGCGGGGACCTGCTCAAACTGAAAAGTTGTTCTTACTTTGTATTTTTTGGGGGGTGAGGAAATATCATCAAGCTCATCCCAGCCACAAAGTTTACCAACTTTACTTAGACTTACGCAAGCACTGACGGATACGGGGCAGCAGGGGTTCATCGAGAATCCACCCTCCCAGTCTGGGCAACAAGTGTTTAGCCATCGCAATTGATTATCTGGATCAGGCATTACTATTATGGTTCTTCGTAATAAATTGTAAGCGTTTCGGATATTCCAGTTTCACTATTGCAAACTAAAATATCAATTGTTGGGGGCAGATCACCACCATCACCACCGCTGGATTTATCAAAAGCATTATCAATGCTATTGTCCTGTATGGTGCTGTCCTGACCCTCTAGGTTCTTTACGTCAGATCCAGTGGTGCTTATGTCATATATTCCGCTATTGTTTTTGGAGTATTCGGATTTAATTTCACGAATAACCTTTGTGCCAGCATTTAGGGATTTGGCTCTATCAATCCTAGCTTTCCTTTCGGCCTTGATAGCCTTGGACCTATCGCGAATTAATTTAGCAGCTCTAACGTTTGATTTGGAGTCAGCGTTATTAATTTTATTTTCCTCAAATGATGGCATAATATATTAATTCTTATGGCTCTGGCTCTGGCTCTGGCTCTGGCTCTGGCTCTGGTGGTGGTGGTGGTGTAGGTTCTGTGCTTTGCTGTACTGGAATATTTGCCACTATGATAACTTTTTTATAGCTAGTGATTCCATCTATGTCAACAAATGCTGGGGTAATTTTTACATCAAGAACATATGTGTTTCCGTTTGGATCCTCTGGTCCTCCATAAACATTTAGTCCACCAGTAGTACCCTCAAATAGCAAATTTCCGTTAATGAGGAACTCATTGTCTTGGGTTTCAGTTACTTCCTGTACATCTGCGTCAGCACGATAACCCCTAAATCCCTTGCTTTCCGCAAAGGGCCTATAGGAGTAACCAACACCATAAGATTGACCCTTTGCCCATTCGGTTGGATTCCATAAACCACTCGCATTACCGTATGTAAAATCTGAACTGCTAATTGTATTAGTATCTTGAAAAATAACATACGTAGTTGCCGTAACTAAACTTTGAACAGGTGCTGATAATCTCCACGAATACGAAGTAAAGCCCCCAGTGGGTTGATTTGCAATGTCCAATATTCCTGGATATGTAAATGGAACCAATTGATCGTAGCTGTTAGCTAACCTCTCACCTTCTCCAATTATGCTAATTCCCTTTGACCCCTGAAGCGTTGTGACCGTAATGGTAGGAATGCCGTCTATGTTTTTAGTATCCTTGGACACAATTGGACCCTTCACGAGTTCATCGTCAACTTCGCTAAAAAATACTTGAGTTGTTCGTATAACGCCCTCGGCTTCATTAATGTAGGATTCATCGATGAGTCCCTTTTCTTTCCAGAAAGTATATCTTTCTGTGGGTATGCCGCCTAAGTCGCTTTCTGTTTTTTCAATTAAAACGTAATCAGGCTTCTCGTCCCTGTCATTTTCGGGATTTGGGTTGAACCATTCTTCCACTATTTCATTTAACCCTCCCTCAAGATCCTCGGAGTGAAACAACTCTACATCATCCTTTAAGAAAGTGAACCTTTTTGTTGGAATCCCATCCACGTCTGACACCTCGGTGCGGGCTACGGAGTAACCAGATTCTTCTGGATCATCAGTGGGTTTAAACACCTCCGTAGTAATAGCAAGTTGGCTTCCTACAAGATCCTCAATACGAGATAGCTCTACATTGTCCTTTAGTAATGTGAATCTTTTTGTCGGAATACCATCTACGTCTGACACCTCGGTGCGGGCAACAGAATAATCCGACTCTTCTGGGTCTGCTAAGGGTTTAAATACTTCAGTTACAATAGCTAACTGGCTACCTACCTTGTCCTCTGACCGAGATAGTTCGACGTTATCCTTAAGGAAGGTGTAGCGGTTTGTCCTTATGCCACTAATATCCGATATTTCTTCTCTAGCTAGGGAATAATTAAACTTAACATTTCTATCATTGTTTGGGTCAGGATTAAACCACTCTTCAATAATTGCTTTTTGACTTCCCACTTTATCTTCGGACTCGGACAACAGAACGTCATTCTTTAAAAAAGTGTATTTCTCAGTCGGAATACCATCGACATCAGATTCTTCTGTGCGTCCTAGGGAATAACCATTCTTAACATCCCTGTTGCTTAAAGTCGCTGGCTTAAACCATTCTTCGATGGTAGCGTTCTGGGACCCTACCTTATCAATTGATTTAAATAGGTTTACATCGGGCTTCAGGAAGGTGAATCGATTAGTCTGGAATCCCTCAAAGTCGCTCTCTTGCTTGCTGGCTAATACATATCCATCGGGTGTAATGGGATCAGTGCCAATAGTCTCAATGACCTTGGCCTTCTGTGAACCTACGTTATCCAGTGTCTCCGATAGGATTCCTGCCTCAACATAGACTTCCTGTACTTGCCTGAAGCTATCATTATCATCCACTGAGTAAGAGGCAAGGTAGCAGCGCACAGCGGTTTCACTGTTGATCTGATGATCGATGAATGAAGTACCTACTGTCTTAGTGTAATCAGTGCCGACCTCGGCGATACTAGTACGTGTAACGCGGCGAAGACCATTTAACTCGTAGTCAGTGGTGTCATCCTTTACTTGGACGAACGCAGACCCAAGGGTTTCATATGTCAGTTCTACATTGTAGTCCCCTACCGCACCCATACCCGAACGGTTACCGGACTCAACTTTAGTAAGGCGCATATCAGTATACGCTTCTCCTTCACGTGGAGCCAGCCCATCAATGGACATCTCGGCTGATTGCAAACTACCGAAGTCCGGGAGGATACGATCCTTGTTTGCACTGTACCAATCCTCACGACTATTTATCGTAGAACAAGTTACAGTAAGCCGATAGCGGCCATTCTGCAATTGCTCAACCGATGGTTGACCTACGAGTTTAAGTCGATTGGTGCGGTGCGAAATTGACATTAGCTATCTCCTTTTATAATTGCGAAATTTAGTACTACTGCTATATCACCCGTTGCTTGATTGTGGGCATCGCCCACAGTAATCTGACAGGAGCCATTCTGTGTTATTGTAACCTGGCTGTACAGCTTGGCATCCCCGTTGCGTAAACTGGTAATAACAACATCATTTATTCCAATGAAGCTATTGATCATTGTGAATGCCTGAATGTCGTTATTTGAAAAGTCGTGGGTAAACATTGTAATCTTACCGCAGGGTTTATTCAAAGTTACACTTTCATTTACGCTAGTGGTTTGCGCAACAGAACCACCTGCACCGCTAGTGTATCCAATCTGATTAATGGACAATGTATCCGTTGGTTGCATTATAACCACCCAGTCAGTCCCAATTGGGTTAATCAGCATACAATCATTTGGGGATAGGCTGACGGATGAAACGCCATTAACGGTTTGACCTGGCTTTGACGATACAACAAGTATGTCCGGCCCGATGTTACGAATATATCGTGGCTCAGAGGATGCACACTTGGGTAGTTCATACGAAGTCTCCCCGCTCACTACAAAGCAGGGTGTTCCGTTGTGGTAGTTTGTTGATATAGGCATTAGCAGTTCCAAGCCTTACGGCTCCAATAGTTCGCAGATAGTTTGTTTGTTTTACCTTTGATGCCACCGCTGCGAGCGCAGTAGCTTTTCTTCCGTTTTGGCTGATCTTTCTTGATGCTCATATTAGCATCCCCGAATCGTACGATCTTCTCTGTCCCACCTTGGCAGGCTTTCACAACGAACTTCTTACCGCCCTGTACTTCACGGCGGGGTACGTTGCACTTCATCTTGGATTTGTCAGGCACTACTTGCCCTTCTTTCCCCCACGTTCACCACAGGATCCTTTGCCAGCATTTTTTGTTTTTCTTCCGTACATAATATTATTGGTTATAAAACGTAATTAACAGTAAGACCGCCGTATGTAACACCATAACCCGCTGCTCCAATTGGAACATCAATTGTTGTAGCCAATACGTTGAGAAAAACATCACTACCAACAAGAGTTGGCGCAACTGTGTTTAGGCAGGAAATGGAGCTAAGGGCCGTGCAGTTTTTGAGTGCCTGAGCGCCGATAGTGGTAACACTTTCGGGTATAATAATAGATGTTAGTCCAGTGCAACCCAGAAATGTCTGTGCGTCAATCAGGGTAAAGCTGGGATTATCTGGGAGGGTGACACTTGTTAGTGCTGTACAACCGTCAAAGACAGAGGGTCCTAAGGTATTGACGCTATTTGGAATGACAATCTCGGTAAAACCAACATTGTTGCAGCCGCTAAATGCTCCATATAAAATTTGGGAAACGTTTTCACCAATAGTAACGCTGGTCAATCCAGTGCAACCTGAAAATGCGGAAGCTTGAATATCAAGAACGCTGTCGGGGATGGTAATGCTCGTTAAGCCAGTGCAGCCAAGAAGTGAGCTATCTCCAATAATAGTTACACTATTTGGAATTGTAACATCAAGTAGATTTGCGCTGCCCTGCACACTATCAAAACCAATCTCCGTGATCTTACTTCCGATGTAGAGTGATGTGAGGTTGGCATTTCCTTGATACCCCCCAGAGGCAATAGAAAGAACACCACTTAAATCTCTGGTCTGAGATACACCGCTTTGAAAGTCTGTGGTATATGGATATTCGACAGCAGTATTACCGCTTGCTGGAACCGACCACGTGTTGTCTCCGCGAAGAAAGCTGGTTGCGTCGGGTGTTCCACTCGCTGAAAGCATCGGGATGTCTACTGCACCTGTGGCAATTGTTAGCGCAGTATCCCCCGTGACGTCGCCAGTGTGGGTGGCGTTTGTAACCTTGGCTGTATTAGCTGCAACCGTTGGATTGTTGCTGACCTCCGTATCGAAGTCCGAAATAGTGGAAGCTGCCTGCGTACCAGTATGGTTAGCCCTAGCGAGTAGGGTTGCGTCGGCGCTATTCGCCGTTGCTCCGTCTGCCACATTCAGCAGGGTTAGCGCTGTCGCCTTGGACAGAACCTCCACGTTACCAGTTGCCGCAGTGTTTCTTCCCAGTAGGCTCGCCGTAGCTATGGTGGCCATCTTGGCAAGTGTGACCTTATTCGCGCCAATGGTCAGGGCAGTTGCCCCAGTTACGTCGCCAGTGTGGGTGGCGTTTGTAACCTTGGCAGTGTTAAGTGCGATGGCCGCTGAATTGGTTGCAATGTCTGTCTGATTCTGGACTACCGACCCAGTAAGGGTTACTATGTCCGTGTCGTTAGAGGCAATGTTTGCTGTATTTGCTGATATTGCAGCGTCTTTGGCTGTTGTAAAGCTTGCGTCAGTTGCGTCAAGGACTGCGCTATGGGCTTGGACATCTGAGCCAATTGCAACACCAAGATTTGTTCGAGCTGTAGGCGCGTCACTTGCTCCCGTGCCACCGTCCGTTAATGCTACATCAGTTCCCCCCGCTACATAGCCTCCACTTGCAGCAATGTTTGTAGCGTCCGTAACGTCGGCCAGTGCTTCAATTCCAGCTAGTTTTGTTACGTCTGCATCATCGAATACATTTGTGTCAGCGTTTGATTCGTAAGCAGTCTTAATTTCTGCTGGGGTTTG
>Ga0255773_10002555_pt1 | contig 16738 bp, 23 predicted proteins | sample 011ome_17_FD_179971 | JGI IMG/M metagenome (GOLD analysis project Ga0255773, IMG submission 179971) | Coastal salt marsh microbial communities from the Groves Creek Marsh, Skidaway Island, Georgia - 011502XT metaG (version 2) | ecosystem: Environmental > Aquatic > Marine > Intertidal zone >...
AGAAGATTCAGCAGATGGAGAATGAGCTGCGAGAGATGATAACCTATCGCTACGGTGTGGAGACATACAGAGAGATGCTCCAGATGCGTAGGCAGATACGGGAACAACGAGAGAAGACAATTTATAAACAGGCTGAAAGGCGTAAAGCCCTCCTGTGGAACTCACTTGCCATTGGTATTGTATCAGCCGGAATAGGCGCTATCTGGTGGCTGATTGTGTTAATGATTGATATGAAGGGTGGTTAATATGCCATTGAAGAAAGGTAAGAGCGACAAAGCTGTCAGCTCAAATATCAGTATGCTGGTTAAAGAGGGTCGCCCACAGAAGCAAGCAGTCGCTATCGCTATGAGCAAGGCTGGTCGTAAGCTGCCTGAGCGTAACCAACGGACTAAAACTAACAAGGGGAAGAAGTAATGGCTGTCGAATCTTATGAACAAATCATGGCTAGGTTGAACAACCCTTATGGCTATGCGCCTGCACAACCTAAAGCTGCTTCTGATTTCACAAACTATGTTTTGAAATTAATGGAGGAACCTAACCCACAAGGCGGGATGATGTCGGATGCTGAGGCATACCGTGCTGACCCCTTACGCAGACAGAATGCTATTAACGCATCACTGGAAGAGGCGCTGAAGAAGAAACAAGTTGCGGCTGGTGGTGGTGGTGGCGGTGGTATGTTTGGTAGAAACAACACACCTTATGACTCTGGTGCTGGAAAAGGTGAGTTAACAGAAGACCAAAAGGCTTTCTTTGACTGGATGGAAAACACTCCAGAGGGACAGGCTTTTAAAGACCAGCGTGGACAACAACTAAGTAATATTTTCGGTTTGATGTCTCCGATGGCTGGAATAAATATAATGCAAAATGGTATGCCTGATTTTAATTTAGAAACTTTGTTTGGTATTCCCCAAGCTGCTAGAAATTGGCAAGAACAGCAACGTCAACGGTCACCTCAGTATATTGCTGATGCTATTAAAGCTGTCAATAGAGAATCTGTTATTAACCAACAGAAGAAGTTTGAAGCTGAAAATGCAGCGGCATTGGCTAATAGCGGTTGGAGTCCTGATGGGTCTTTTTACACATCCTCTTATGGAACTACTACTGATTCTGGTAGTATTACACCAGCGGAAGCAGCTGGTCTAAGTGCTGCCCGTGAATCTTATGGTTATGGCTCTGATGCTGATTACTACGGGGATTAAATGAAACACTCAGTAGGTAAACAACTCACAGCGGGTGTAGCTAATACGTTATTCACTGTGCCCGCTGGCTACAAAGCTGAAGTCTCTTTGTTATTCATCTCTAACCACACAGGTAATAACAAACTGATTAGCGCATATTGGCAACACGCGCATGACGCAGCCCACCAGATTAGAATTGTTGATGGTTTCCTGTTAGCAGCCACAGAGTTTCTAAAGTTTGATGGTTCTACGGTTGTCATGCAGTCTGGAGATTCTATGGTGTTAACCCCTGAAGCTGGTAGTGCTATGAGTGCCATTTGTACGTTTGATCTAAGAAAAGAACCACAAACTGTTGCATTTGATGGCGAATAGGCTTGACAAAACTGGTAATCTGTGGTATAATAGCAACAAAGGAATAAATAAATGACATACTTAGAACTTGTCAATGCTGTATTGCGTAGGCTTCGAGAAAGTGAGGTAGCTACGGTTCAAGGGGCTGGTAACACCAACAGTTACGCTCGTTTGATTGGAGACTTTATTAACGAGTCAAAGAGTCAAGTCGAAGCAGCGTGGGACTGGAGTGCTTTACGTACCACTATAACTCTAACTACTTCAGCAGATGTATTTAACTATGAGTTACAGACTACTCGTAACAGTGCAAAAGTGTTAGATGTTTGGAACGACACCAGTAACATCGAGATGAAGTATCAGTCTGCTCACTGGTTTAACCAAGAGTTTCTGATGGCTGACCCACAAAAAGGTATTCCAACTTTTTATAACTTTAACGGTGTAAGTTCTGATGGTGATACTCAAGTAGACATCTACCCTATCCCTGATGGTGTTTATGACATTAGGTTCAACATGACCTTGCGTAACCTACCATTGGTGAATGACACTGATTCCACTGTTCTGCCTACTCGTCCAATCATTTTGTTAGCTACGGCAATGGCGATTGAAGAGCGTGGTGAAGATGGTGGTCAACAAAGTATTAACGCCTATTCTGCTGCTCAGTCGGCAATGGCAGATGAGATTGCTTTCGATGCTGCTCGTCACCCAGAGGACACTATTTGGTATAGCGTATGAAACAACTACAAACAGTCTCTGTTGTCTCACCCGGCTTCTACGGGCTTAACACACAGGACAGTAGTGTTACTCTCTCCAGCAACTTTGCCCTAACTGCTGACAACTGTATCATTGATAAGTTTGGTCGGTTAGGTGCTCGTAAAGGATGGACGCAACAAACTACTACTGGTGTGGATGAGTTGAGCAACCTTAATATTGAAATGTTGGCTGAACACACCAACGCTGATGACACTGTTGTTACCCTCAGTGCAGGGAACAATAAGTTGTTTACAGGCGGTGTTGGTGCTGTCTTGACTGATGTTACTCCTAGCCTCTATACCATTACAGATAATAACTGGAAGGTAGCCTCTTTAAACGACCATGCTATGATTGTTCAAGCTGGTCACGAGCCTATCATCTACACTGAAAGTGCATCCCCTGTAACTCAGACAATGACTGATTACACGGGTGTTACTCAGAGTTATGGCTCTAGCTTCCCTCGTGATGTGTTAGCTGCCTACGGTCGTTTCTGGTCACATGATGGGTCTACTATCTACTGGTCAACAGACATTGCTGACACAGCCTTTCCAGCCTTCAATGGGGGCACTAGCGGCACTTTAAACATTGCCTCTGTACTACCTAACAACGTGGACACAGTAACGGCTCTAGCGGCTCACAATGACTTCCTAATCATCTTCTGTTCTCGTAACGTTGTTATTTATTCAGGCGCTAGCGACCCTCTTGGTGACTTCAAGTTATCCGATGTTATTGCTGGTGTTGGTTGCGTAGCTCGTGATTCTGTTCAAAGCACTGGTGGTGACTTAATCTTCCTGTCTGATACGGGTGTTCGCAGTTTAGGTCGTTTGTTACAAGAGAAGTCATTGCCTATGCGTGACTTAACCCGTAACGTTCGAGATGATTTACTGGAGACAATGGGCACTGAGCTTGGTATTGTAGGGACATACGACAAGGTGCGTAGTGTTTACTCAGAGGTTAACGCCTTCTACCTGCTCTCGTTCCCCTCGACATCGACTGTTTACTGTTTGGATATGAGACAAGCACTAGAGGATGGTTCTTCTCGTGTTACAACTTGGTCAACTAAAACTACAGCTTTCCTACGTAACCGTGCTCGTAATGTGCTGTTAGGTAAAAAGAATGGGATTGGTTTATACACTGGTTACTTAGACGACACTACACAATACCGCATGAAGTACTTCTCTAACTACATGGACATGGAAAATAGTTCTATGACCAAGATTGTTAAGAAGGTGAGTATAACTGTTATTGGTGGTAGTGGTCAATCGTTTGTTGTCAAAACAGGCTACGATTATTTAGGGGCTGCTTTCTCCTATCCCTTCACGATTAACGAGGGCATTGGTAGTGAGTATGGTGTGGCAGAATACAACATTGCTGAGTATACGGCTGGTGTGTTAATCGACAGGGTTAATGCTCAGGTACAAGGGTCAGGTAAAGTTATACAGATTGGTTTTGAGGCTAATGTCGAAGGAAGTGAAATTAGCGTTCAGAAATTGGATATGTTTGTTAAAACAGGAAGGATTAGCTAATGTCTAATTATACGAAGCTAACAGATTTTGCTGCTAAGGATACACTTCCTTCAGGCAATGCAGGTAAGTTGGTTAAGGGTACGGAGATTGATGATGAGTTTAACGCCATCTCGACTGCCGTAGCCTCTAAAGCAAATACAGCATCTCCCACCTTTACGGGAACTGTAACACTAACAACACTCAACGGTGCTACTGTTGACGGTGGTACTTATTAAGGAAATAACATGGCAAGTCTTTTAGATGCGATTACTGATAATCCTTTGCAAGCTCTATCAGCAGCGGCTAACTTATGGGGTGGTTATAAATCATCTAACCAAGTTCAGGATGCTGCTGCTCAGGCGGCTGCGGCTAACACAGAGGCAGCTAAAATTGCTGCTGATGCTGCGGCTTTCAAGCCTTATGCTATTTCCACTGGCTTCGGTTCTAGTTACTTCGACCCCAGTAAAATGCAAGCGGGTTATGAACTAGACCCATTATTGGCTGCTTTCCGCAACAAGATGTATGGCACAGGTGCGGAGTTTCTAGGTCAGGTACAAACAGACCCACAAGCGGCAGCACAACAGTATTATAACCAACAGCAGGCGTTAATGGCTGGTAGTCGTGGTGCAGAAGACATCGCCCTACGTCAACAACAACTGAACAGTGGTCGTATTGGGTTAGGGTTGTCAGGTGCTTCTCAAGGCGCTGGTGCTGGTACAGGGTATGTTAACCCACAGCAATACCAACAGCAACTAGCTCGTTCAATGGCTGACCAACAACTAGCTGCTCAGTCGACACAGCTTGCACAGGCTGACATCGACCGTGCTATCTCTCGTGGTACTGGTATGCTTCAGACTGGTTTGGGTATTGAAGAGTATGGGTTACGTCCTCTCACCATCGGTGCTGACATTGGCTCTAAACAGGCAGTGTCGGGTGGCAACCAAGCGCAGGCTCTATTGGCTGGTGGTCAAGGCGCTGCTCAGGCAAACCTTGCTGGTTCTATCGCTGGTGCTCAGGCGTTGCAGGGTGGTATCAAAGGCTTTACAGGCTTGTTCTCAGGCAGATAAGGGGTAATTATGGCTGATGGATTATTTGGGTTTAAAAACCCTGCAGAGTTGCAGAATCAATATTACTCTGGGTTAATGGTGTCTCCAGCACAAATAGGTCAACAAGGGTTGCTACAGCAATTGGTCTCTACTGCCGCTAATGCTGGTGCAATGATGGGATATGGCGGTGGTCGTTTGTTGGGTGGTAAAGTTGCTGGTGAAGCTGATGCGGAGGTTATTCAACAAGCGTTAGCAGATACACGTGCTGAGACAGACCCTACGAAACGTCTTCGATCTATGGCTGATATTCTTACCGCTAAAGGTATGGATGATGCCGCATTTAAACTTTCAGCGCAAGCAGATAAGTTTGAAGAGGCTTCTCTTTCTAAACAAGAGAGGGAAGCTCGCATGGCTGAAACTAAGAGAAAAGCGGATAAAACTGCGGCAGAAGAAGCAAAACGTGTAAAATTAGTAGATAGTCGCAAAGAATCACTAAGGCAAAAATTTCCAAATATGAATGAAGCCGATGTGGAGTCTATCGCAACTGATGACGCTACATTCCGTGCTTACATTAAACCACCAAAAGATAGCACACCATCTGAATTTGGGAGAATGTTGTTAGAGGCTGGTTATGATCCTGATTCTGACGAATATAAGAAGAAGATGGATGACTACACTGCTGCTAAATTAAAAGCAGCAAGTGGTAATACAGAAGCTGTTGAAGCTCTAAAAGTACAACAGCTGCTGTTACAGATTGAACTTTCTAAGCAAAAGGTAGAAGGTGAGAAAGCTAAAGCGGCTGACAAAGAATATAAAAATAAACTTAACTTTTTAGTTGGACAATATCAAACAAAGAGAATGTCTGGCTTTGTTAAACAAGCTAAAGATTTAGTTAACGAATGGTCTACTGGTTGGGGTGCTGCTTTGTTTGATAAACTGCCAGCATCAGACGCTAGAAAACTTAGGAAAGCAGTTGACACTATTCAAGCCAACATTGGTTTTGATAAATTAACACAAATGAGGGCAGCATCACCAACTGGAGGGGCGTTGGGACAAGTTTCTGAGCGAGAACTTGGGTTCCTGCAAAGTGTTCTAGCTAACTTAGATACACTGACTGATCCTCAGCAATTGAAAGAGAATTTGGATGCAGTTGAGAGGCATTATCAAATGTTTCTTAACTTAGAAAAAGCAGGACAACACGCGTCTAAAAATGGATGGTCTGATGAACAAAGTACTCGTTTTGTAGATGCTTTGGAGTCTGGTAAGTCTTATTCTGAAGCTCTTGCGATTGGTGATGGCAGAGTAGAATCTTCTGCGGGTACGTCAGCAAGTCCACCGGCGGTTGGAGGTTCACCAGCAAGTCCACCGGCGGTTGGTGACAAAACTGATCCATTAGGAGTTCGTTAATCATGATTACGATAGCAGAAATCAGGAAGAAGTATCCTGAATATGACGATTTATCCGACGAGCAGTTGGTTAACGGTCTACACTCTAAATACTATTCGGACATGCCTATCGAGGAGTTCTACGGTAAAGTTGGTTTCTCAAAACAAACTGAAGTACCCACCCCTGAGCCTATAAAGACTGACGAGGAGCCAGCACCAGAAATGGCTGCTGACCCTGAAGCGGCTATGATGCAAGCTGTAGAAACTGGTAAAACAGATTACACAGGTGAGTTAGGTCACCAACTTGCGTTAACAGGAAGAGCCGCTGTCAAAGGAGGCGGTACTTTGTTGGGAATCTTTGGAGATGCTCTAAACTCTGCCTTCAACCTAGTCTCAGCAGGGGCTGGTTCTGACTACCGCTTACCAATGGTGTCAGACACTATTAACAAACTAGCTGATGCTGTTGCTGTACCACGTAATGAGCAAGAACGTGTTATTGGTGCTGCGGCTGAAACTGTTGCTAGTATTATTACCAGTGGTGGTGCAAAGGCTGGTGTTGATTGGTTGGTTAGTAAAGGTGTTAACCCTAACATTGCTGTTAAAACTGTTCAAGAGATGGGGACTAAGTTAGGTCAACAGTCTACAGCAGGTTCAGCGGCAGCGTTAGCGGGTCAACAAGTGACAGAATCAACTGACAACGCTGGTTTAGGTCTAGCGGCTGGTCTTGCTACTGCTTTTCTGACAGGTAAATCACCTAAGATGGCTCGTATGACTGCTGAGCAAGCTGAGAATAATGCCATTTCTTTATATAAGCAATCTCAAAATGCTCAAGTGATATTGAAACCTATGGGAGTAGCTGCTATCAACAAACGTGTGTTAGAAGGTTTGGATGAAAAAACTCTTCCTCTAAAGGGTGAGGGTATGAAGTCAGTCAGAGAAACATTACGCTTGTTTAAACAAAAGGTGGCTGAAACTAACGAACTACCTATCGAGAATATTGAAAAGTTGCGGAGAGATGCGGCTAACCTCATAAAATATGCAGGTGGAAACCAAAACCAACGTGCTGCTGGTTATATAATTAGAAACGCTGTAGATGATTTTATGTCATCAGTAAGCGATAAGATGATTAAAAGTGGCGACAAAGATGGTATCAGGACACTTGTTCAAGGTCGTAATGCATTTCGCACTGCTTCAAGGGCTGGTGTATTAGAGGAAGTCTTAGCAGCAGCTAAATACAAGACTGAAATAAATCCCAATATTAGTTATGACAAAGCTGTTCAACGAGAAATGTTGAAACTAATGGGAAATCAGTCTAAACTTAAAGCTAACTTTTCTAACGAAGAGATAGATCGATTGAAGGATATTTCTAAAGGAGGAAGAGGTCTTCAAGCTCTCATTAATACAATTGGAGTTGGAACTGGTTTAGCTGGTAAGGCAGCAGCTCTTCTGGGAGTACCCGCCACTAGCGGAGCTTCTATATTAGGTTATGGAGCTGCTAAAGGAGCAGAGACAGCCGTTAAAGCAGCGGCAGGTAGAGCTAGACAGCGAGGTATTGAAAATGAAATAACACGCATTCTGGGAGGTACTCCACCTCCTATACAAAGTGCACCTATAGTTGGTTCTATGTTTGGTTTAGAAAATATAGCCCCATAAATAAAGCCCCTGAGTAGCAATACTGAGGGGCTTTTTTTTAGTCTTCTATTTCTAACACTTCTGGGTCTAACTCTGAGAACTCACCTAGATAGAAGGTGAAGAATGGTATTTTAATGATAAGCCCTTCAAAGGCTGCAATAAACCTCCCATCATCATCACCAACAACATGACATATGTTATCATTACTCTCAATATCAAAACCAAAACCTAATCGATAATGTGGTACTAATGTCATTCAAAATCCTCTACTGGAATCAATTTATTAATTTTTATGTTAAAACAGTCGCTTCTAACAACATAATTGTTATCAGGGTCTATATCTCCTTTTCTAAGAAACTTAGAGTCAGTGAAATACTTATTTTTATCATACAAGCCTAACACCCATCCTTTAGTGTTGTCATCTTTTACCCTAACAAAACAATACATATCACATTTCTGTTTGGTATTAAAAGCGGACACCGAACATTCATAATTACTTTTTGGTGTTGTGTTGCATTTTTTGGTTTTTACATCTACTGTTTTACCGTTGCTAAGAATAATGTCATATTCATAAGTGTTCTCAATAGTGCCTCCCAACACTTTGTTAGCCAACAACTCACCTAAAAATCCAGCAAGATTACCGGAACCTTTAGAGATGCTGTTTCGTAACACACCTAATTCATTGCTCTTCTTCTTAGCCTCTTCCATCATCTCTTTTGTTATTTCAATTTCAATCATGCTGCTTTTCCCCATACATCATCCCAAGAGCCTTTAGTGGCTCCCTTAGAATAATCTGTTACCCTCTGCTCAAAGAAGTTGGTGTGGCTAACACCTAACATACCATCCACCCACGGCAGAGGATTCTTCTTCACCTTAAATACACCCTTCATACCCATAGCAATCAGTCGTCGGTCAGCTATGTAGCGGATGTATTGTTTTACCTCTTCTGCTCGTAAACCTTCCACCTCAAACATACCAAAGGCTAGGTCAATAAACTTATCCTCTAGCGCCACCATCTCCTGAGCAATCTCTTTGATGCGGTCGCTGGTGCTCTCGTCTGGGTGTTGTTTAACCCATTCACGATATACCTTAATCATCCCCTCTGCATGTTGTGTTTCATCTACGATTGACCAAGCAATAATCTGACCCAAGCCTTTCAGCTTACCGTGACGGGCGAAGTTTAACAACATGACAAACGAGGAGAACAGTTGCATCCCCTCACCAAATGCGGAGATTGTAGCTATTTTCTCCGCAATAGGAGCCTCGCCAAGGTTCTGGTAATACTCATGCTTCTCTACCATCTCACCATACTGTAAAAACTCGTTGTAGGTGCTCTCAGGCAGCCCCAGAGTCTCAATCAGGTGGGCATAGGCAGCAACGTGCAGAGCCTCGCGACCAGCAAAACCACTCATCATCATCCGCACTTCAGGCTGTTTAAACACTGGCAGGTAGTGGGTGTAATACCCATCACCAATGTCTAGGTCGCCCTGCACAAAGAATCGTAGGATTTTAGTCAGGAAGTCTTTCTCTTGTTTGTTAAGTTTCTTCTGATAGTCCTTCAAGTCCTCGCCCATCGGCACTTCTGTATGTAGCCAATGGCTCTGCTCATGTTGTAACCAAGCCTCATACGCCCACGGGTACTTGAATGGTTTAAATGTGTTTCTCTCTTCTGTTAACTGTGGTTTCATTACCATTGTCTCCATGTGTTAGCAATAATGTGTAGACAGGTGATTATCTCTAACCACCTAATCCAGTTTAACCTTCGCAAGCGAGACATGTTTCCCCGTTTGCAATGGCTGTCATATCAATTGTCTCTTCGATGCGCTGACGTTTAATCTGAGCACCAACCTTGTCTGCCTTCCGCACCTTGTCAGAGCGTAGGTAGTATAAACTCTTTAAGCCCATCTTCCAAGCCATGAAGTGAACAGCATGTAAATAAGCAATGGTTGTATCGGGTCGGAAGAATAGGTTAACACTCTGTCCTTGATCGATAAACTCCTGCCGATCTGCTGCTAGTTCAACCAACCATCGCTGGTCAATCTCCATCGCTGTTTTAAATACTTCCTTCACATCTTCGGGAACGTCCAAATGCTGAACGCTACCATCGTTGGCAATAATAGAAGCCCAAGTGTCATCATCATCCATACCAAGCTCAGCAAGCCGTTTAGTAAGGAATCGGTTACGGTAGACAAACGCACCACTTAGAGTATCCTGCCTAAATACATTTGCTCGATACGGCTCAATGGATGGCGAAGTGTTACCCATAATAAGACTGGAAGAAGCATTGGGAGCAATAGCCATGTGATGACTAAAGCGGCGGTCAACCCCAGACCAAGCTGCATCCGGGCAAGCGCCTCTTTTAAGAAACAAAGTATGATCTGCACGTTTACATTCCTCACTAATATGTTTAAAGATGTCACGGTTAGTCAGCTTCGCCATAACCCCATCGATAGCCATGTTATTCTTTTGCAAGTACGCATGGAACCCTAGAGTACCAAGTCCAACAGACCTCTCATCGGTAGCAGAACGAATAGCACGGCGAATATGGTCAGGGGCAGTATCAATAAAATACTGAAGAACATTGTCAAGCATCTCCATAATGTCAGGAATAAACTGCTTGTTATCTTTCCAATCATCGTAGTACTCCAAATTCACGCTAGATAGACAACAAACTGCTGTTCGGTCGGCGCTGGTTGGTAAAAAGATTTCTGTACATAAGTTAGATCCGTTGATCTGCAACCCCTTATCATCTAACCATGATGGTAACGCACGATTAGCATTATCAATAAAGATTAGGTACGGCTCACCTGTCTGCATACGCAAGTCCAAAATCTTCTGCCACAATGCCTTAGCACTAACCACCTCGACAACTTCGTTGTTAGCGGGATTTATAAGTTCCCAATCGTCGTTAGCATCACCATCTTTCATGCATTTCTCTAGCACCTCCATAAACTTGTCAGAGATGTTAACACCATGATTTAAATTCAATGTCCGTAGGTTTTGGTCGCCTGTGGGCTTACGCATCTCTAGGAATTGAATAATATCAGGGTGGCTGATGTCTAAGAAGGCAGCATAACTACCACGCCGTGTGCGTCCTTGTCGATACGCCAACGAAGAAGCATCATACATTTTCAAGTGAGGCATCACCCCTGTAGATTTATCATCACTGTTCCTAATGCCAAGATGGACACCAACACCACCTCCAAGCATTGAAAGCCAGTTAGTTTCAGATAGGTTGTTAACCAAACCTTCTGCGCTATCATCCATATAGTTAAGGAAACAGCTAATAGGTAGCCCACGCTTACTACGCCCAAAAGAAAGAATGGGAGTGCTATAACTAAGCCAATGCTGACTACTATAGTCATAAAGTCGCTGAGCATGTTCAGGGTTACTGCTAAAAGCCTCCGATACATAAGCAAACCTTTCTTGAGGACTAACCTCATTCTCCATCATGTAACTTTCACGCAACCGCTGAAGCCCTAAAGCATCGAACAGCTTGTCCCGCTCTAAGTTAATTTTAATTGTCATCTAGTAGTTCCTCTAAATAGTCAGCCATATCTTCAATCCTATCCTGAAAACGAGCAACAATCTCTTCTGTGTTAATCTCTAACACTTCCAAGATTGTCACCTCGTCCAGACGTTTTAGTTTATCATAAATGTCAGGGAGTGTCAGCATATTTCTTCTGTAAATAGTTCATAGAGAGAAACATCTCGTCGAAAGCGCCATCCTTGACCTCGTTCAACACCACCAACCCACGCCAATGTGTGTTACTCAGTTGATCCATGTAATCTTCGTTATGTAGGTAGAACGAACCAGCAATTATTCCGCAGATTGCCGTTCCGTCCGCTCTCTTCCCATAAGCAACTTGCTTACCCTGCTGATGCCCAGCAACACAAGACATATGGAGCTTATTAACGATAACACTAGCAGAGCTGGCTGCCCTACCCATAGCACCAACTGGAAAGTAGTGGCAGAAACCAACACCATTGATAAAAACAGGCTTAAGAAATTCATATACTTCCCAATCTTTTTTGTAGTTTAGGTCGTCAGTCGAAATCACACCTTCGAGCATAGGCGTGTTAGCCACTGCGCGGTTGATGCGATTCTCATGGTTACCCATTGTTAAAATCATACGAGGCTTGTACACCTTGTGTTTCGTTGTCTTCTGTGTTGCCTGTAAGTCACGCAACGGTTTGAGCAGCTTCTTCATACCAATCTGGGCAGCGTTAATGTCATCCTTATAACGCTTCCCTTCAAAGTATTTACTACCAGTCTTATCGTGGGTTGATAGAGAGGGCATATCTGCGAAGTCGCCAATGTTAATAACAACATCTGGTCGGTAGTCGCAGATAGCCTTTCCAGCCCACGTAAGGTGGTCAGTAGCTACTCCCGGCTTTACTTGACAGTCAGGAATAACTAAGATTTTCATTCAGCAAAAGCCTCTCGTGAAGATTTACGATTCCAATAGTCGTCCAACATGATGTCGACATTCTCGTACACACCGACATAACCACAAGTATCTAGGAATGCCGCAAACTGCCGCATAACATCATGCCACATAGCGTCATCAGGGCAAACATAGAAATGTTCAGTGCTAGATGATACTGATGGTCGTGAACTACTCTTCTTAAAGTGGTAATACTGCTTATCTTCCATGTTAACCTCCATACAAACTAGGGAACAGTTTAGTCAAAATTGCTTTACATTTCTCAGCAACTTCTCTGTGTTCCTTCTGTGTTGCAACATCACAGCGAATGTCTACATAGTGCATCCAACTCCGCAGTGTCCCATTCATGTACATCCGACTCATTGTTAACCCTTCTGGTAACACCTTACGGGCAACTTCCTTAGCAATACCATTGTTCAAAGCAGCCCCATAAGCAAATTGAGCCTGCTTCATAACCAGTAGTTGCTGTTCATCCCACCACCGCTGAAGCTCCCTATCCTGTGTTGGTAAGGAGTTTTGGCGGTTTTTTTCATCCTGCATCCGAGCCTCACCATATTCAGCACCAAGTGCCTCAGCATAACGCTGACTGAACTCTTGAAAGCTAAACGAGCGGTGGCGTATAATCTGTCGCGCAATGTCTCTTGTACACTCAATCTCCATACAAACATTAACCATCTCAAATGGACTCCAATGTTTGTTATTCATCAGGTAACGGAGTAGCTTAGGAGCCGTCTCTTTGTTGTCCTGATTAGTTGGATTAGACACGCGAGCCATATATGCCACCTTTTCCTCTGCATCGGGGGTAGCCCATACTAGCTTTACGTTCATTTGTCTGCCTTTACTCCGAGATATGCTAACATAATTTTAGAGGCATTAATGTAGCTTTCGACTTGCTTTTGGTTATCCTCAATGAACTTGTCTGGCTTACCCCAATACTTGTCACAATACTCTCGCCACATTTCCATTGAGCTTTCGAGTTGTTTAACAAACGGATTACTATCGCTACTGTATTCTAGTTTCATTTTTTCCTCTGCTTTCTTTCTGCATTTGTTTTATCTTTATGACATTGTTTGCAAAGAACTTGTAAATTTTCTTCTTCGCAATACAATCTGTCAGAAAAAGTTTCTAAATCTTTAAAACCATCTTTAGGGTCTACCACAGGATTTATATGATCTACTTGTACGTCATTAGCGACAAAGAAATCATTACAACCAGCACATCGATAATGCTCAGCCATTCTTCCTGTTTTTTTATTTATCATCTTACCTACTTTAGCATTTTCTTTGGTATCCCATAAAGGCTCCCATCGCTTCATGTATGCTCGTAAGGCTGATATTTTAAAAGCCCTATATCTAGCTTCAGTCCATCTACCCTTGTTATATTTTCTGCTGTTCATACTGATACAATAACTGGGCAAATCCCTCTACAAACCTTTCATCGTGATTGCGCTCCCCCATCGTAAACAAAATGGCATGGACAATCTCATGCATCAATGTGACATCATAAGATTGACCTTCCAACTTGTCGTTAATTAAAATGACACTTTCATCTGGGTTTGTCGAACCTAAATCTGCCATCGGAGTTCGTTTCACAACCCATGTGATACCAGCTAGTTTAAACTTCTTCATTCGGCGGCTCCCACATTTGGTTTGGTTTTCGTCGTAGCCAAAGAAGTTGAGCATTCTCCAAGACACGTTCTTTTCCCATCCCCTCCACACAACACTGATAAAACTGTTGTTCCGTATTCAAAGGAGCCAACATCTTTTCTGACCGAACAACACCCACACGAGGCATCCCTTTGATATTGTCTGCCGAATCTCCCATTAGGATTTGCTTGTAAAAGAAACGCAACCCTTCCTCTGGAGTAACATACTTTTTTTCTTGTTTCACAAAATTGTAATGCCATCCCGGAACCTGCATAAAGTCTTTATCAATTGATACAATGATGCAATCATCACCAAACTCTGTAGCTTTGATGGAAATGTCATCATCAGCCTCTTGTCCATCACTAACACTAGCTCCCCAAGCTGTCTGTAAATATTCCCGCAGTAGCGGGAGATGGCGTGGTTTTGGAACATCCTTTCTGTTACCTTTGTAAGGGGCTGTCACTGCTATGTCATGTCTAAAATTATTCTTGCCTGTTAAGAACAACGAGTGCTCATCACAGTCAATAAGATCAAACATTAACAAATCTTCAAGAAACACCGCCATCGTTTCAATAGCGGTGTTTTCATGTTCATCTTCAGTGGCAAACCCTATTCGATAACAGATAATATCTGCATCGATTAAAGCAATCACAATACGTCATCATCCTCAAATGTTTCTTCAGTGGTCGGAACATAAGGTACAAGGTTTGTGATGACAATCCGCTTCAACGAAGGGCTGACACCTTGTTTACCGTTCTTCTTCCAACTGTAGCAGCTAACGAGGGCGGTCGCTTTTGAGCCATTACCTAAGATGCTGCCATCAATCTGTGAGCCACCATCGTCGTAAGCATTGATTGGAAGAGTACTCTTGCAAGTGATAAACTTACCCTTTCCCTCTTTCGTCTTAACCTCAATACCTAAATCCTCCAAAGCCTGAACTGCTTTATCTGATAGGTTGCACAAATCTACCTGATACCTACCGCTCATATTGTTGATGCGTGTTAGATATGCCCACATAACTTCTGCTTTAATTTTTACTGCTGGTGTTGTTGATTTCATAATAACTCCTTAATGAAAATTTGGTGTATCACCTTCGTCGGCAATCTCATAAAATTTAGATGTCACAAGTGCTAGAATATCCAGTACCTCCATCTCTGTTAGCCGTTGGCTGAAGCTGAGGTGTACATCACCATCCTTCTCTGTAATAAGGATTACATTTTCTGCATCCTTTAAAACAGCTTCCAACTTGTCTAATTCTCGTTTTGTCAATGTGTTTCCTTCCAATTGTTACCTACATTGTATTCTCCTGTTACTGGACAGCGTAAGCCCAACGCCACGCCTGCTTCTTCAATAGCCTCTACAGCCATCTGACCTACCTTTTCAGCGTCTGATGCTGATACCTCCATTTGCCATTCATCGTGAACATTCGCACAGAACGAAGCGTCTATTATACCACGTTTCAGCTTATTGTGCAAGATAACAAGAGATTTTTTCATTAAAATTGCTCCTGCACCCTGCAACAAAGTATTCAACGCACTATGTTCGCTACGCACTAACAAACGTCTACCATCCAAGCCCGGTAACCAACCATTAACTGCCAGTCTAGCTACCTTCTCTTTCAATTGTTTCAACGCTGGTGTGTTCTTTAGGAAGCGATTCATTAGCTTTCGTCCTTCCTTCTCATCCCCACCAACAATGGAACCAATCTTAGCCGCTCCAGCGCCATACAAGAAGGCATATATAAAGGTCTTAGCTGTATTCCTACTGTCAAGACCTGCTGCCTTTTGGTTAGCCGTATGAATGTCACCATTTAGGATTTCGTTGGTGTAACGAGCATCCTTCATATAGTGGGCTAACATACGTAACTCTAAGCCGCTGGCATCAATACCGACCAACTTCTTACCAACATCAACTGTCCATAGCTCGCGGCACTCCTTTCCGTATTCTGAGCCACTATTAGGTACTTGAGCCATGTTAGGGCTGATGTGTGTCATTCGCCCTGTAACAGCTCCGTTGGTAATAACCCTACCGTGCACTCTACCGTCCTCTTTTACCACATCAAACCAGCTACTAATTTGCGAGATACGTTTTTGCAACATTAGGTAGCGAGCAATCAGTTTTGCCTCTGGTAGTTCGATTCCTTCCAACACTTTTTCGTTGATAATGATAGAACCTTTGTCAGTCTCTTGTGTGAATTTAACACCTAACCCTTGTAGTCTTTCTGCAATTTGCTGACGACTGCCCGGATTAAATACCGTGACCTTCGACTTAAGTTGTTTCCCAGTTTTGTCGCTGACACGCTCCTCAACAACAGGTGGGAACGTACTTTGTAATTTGCCTTCAATATCAGCAAGTTCGCCTGAAAGCTGAGCCAACAGCGAAATGCCTTTCTCTTTATCAAACTTAAAGCCATGTTCTTCCTGCCTTTTCAAAATAGCGGCTACTTCGTGCTCAAGCTGAACACTCTCGCCCCAACCTGTTAACTCTTTCTCTAACAGTCGAAACAGTTGTACTGTCACTGCCACGTCCTGCTTACAATAAAACCGATTGAGGCTATCATGTGGATCATCATAAGGAGCAGTAGAAAGCGGATCATATGGTAAACCTTTTATCCAATGCCAAATGCGTGTGTACTCAACCTTCCGATTCCCCAGTCTCTTCCCCCATGCTTCTAGGCTGTGTCCGTTTTCGATAGAGGGATTGAGTAGCCTTGACATTATCAAGGTATCTCTCACTTTGCTCAATCCAATTCTCGTCTTCCAAAGCCTGTTCAGAATAGGTGCGTCGAAGCCGATCA
>Ga0255773_10002556_pt1 | contig 16736 bp, 13 predicted proteins | sample 011ome_17_FD_179971 | JGI IMG/M metagenome (GOLD analysis project Ga0255773, IMG submission 179971) | Coastal salt marsh microbial communities from the Groves Creek Marsh, Skidaway Island, Georgia - 011502XT metaG (version 2) | ecosystem: Environmental > Aquatic > Marine > Intertidal zone >...
CTGTTAATTACAGAAATCATGGATGAACAAGAAGTACAAAAACTTCAATCAATGTTCACAACTATTTACGATCCTAATTTATTTAATAATGAAAAAAAAATTATTGAATTAATACCTGAGATGGATGCTTTAATCGTAAGGAATAATACTTTGGTTAATGAAACTATTTTAGCAGCCTCTAAACAATTAAAAGTAATTGGCCGCCTCGGTGTAGGTCTAAATAATATTAATGTGGAACTATGTAAGAAAAAAAATATTACAATTATTCCTGCAACAGGAGCGAATACGGTATCCGTAGCAGAATATGTAATATCTTGCATGTTGGTCTTATCGCGAAAAGTATTTAATGCCACAGAATCGGTTATTGCTGGCGATTGGCCAAGAAACAAATTCATGCATGGCCTAGAACTTTATAATCAAACACTAGGAATTATTGGGTTGGGAAGTATTGGAAAGGCTGTGGCAGCTAGAGCTAAAAGTTTTGATATGAATATTATTAGTTACGATCCTTTAATAAAAGAAAGCAGCTCTGAATTTTCCTACATACAAATGAAATCTTTAGAAGAAATTTTTGCTCAAAGTGATATAATTACCTTACATATTCCATTAAATGCAGATACAAAAAACTTAATTAATAAAGACAAAATACAATTAATGAAAAAAGGTTCCATTTTAATCAATACATCTCGAGGCGAAGTAGTTGATGAAAATGCTGTTATTGAAAATTTAAAATCACATCACTTGGGTGGAGCTGCATTAGATGTATTTAATCAAGAACCTTTAACAAAAGAAAATGCAAACAAATTTAAAGATATACCTAACCTGATATGCACTCCTCATATTTCTGGTTTGTCTGAACAGGCAAACAAAAGAGTTAGCTCAATGATTGCAAATTCTGTAATGAAATTTTTTAGTTTATGAAATTAAAATATTCAAACTTATTAAAATACGTTGAAAAAATTTTTGTAGGTTACAAATTATCTAAAAAGCATGCTGCTATTTCTGCAAAATATCTTGTTGATGCAGATTTTAGTGGGGTCAATACTCATGGCTTAGCTAGAGTTTCTATGTACTGCATGAGATTAAAAAAAAAATTAATTAAAGCAAAACCAAAAATAAAAATAAAAAAAATTAGCTCGAATGTGTTTCATTTAGATGCTGATAACAGCATTGGAATGGTTGCTGCGGATATAGCTACCGATTTACTAATCCAAAATACAAAAAAAAATGGAATTGTATTAGTCGGAGTAAAAAATAGTGGACACTACGGTATGTCAGGCTTATTTGCAGAAAAAGCAGCTAAAGCAGGCCTAATGGTCTGGTGTTATACTAATGCACCTCCATTCATTCCTCCACACGGAACTATCAAGCCACTATTTGGAACCAATCCTATTTGTTTTGCCTGTCCAACGCATATTAAAGGCAAGCCATTTGTATTAGATATGTCCACCTCCTCTACAAACAGAGGTAAATTACAATACGCTCTGAAAGTAGGAAAGCAATTAGAGCCCGGAATGGCCTTTGATAAAGATGGTAATCCCACTATAGATCCAGTCAAAGCTTTAACAGGAGGAATGATTGCTCCAATGGCAACTTACAAAGGTTCCGGTTTAGCTTGGATGATAGATATTATTTCAGGTGTAATGACGGGTGCTAATCATGCAGGAAGAGTTAAGGATCCTTATAATGATTTAACTGGCCCACAAAATGTTGGTCATATGTTTATAGGTTTTAAAGCAGATTTATTTTTAGGAAAAAATTATAATAAAAGAATTAAAGAAAATATTTCCATTATAAAAAAGCTTCCAAAGAAACAAGGTGTAGAAAATGTGTTTTATCCAGGTGAAAATAAAAAAAATATTAAAGATACAAATATGAAAACTGGAGTTGTAGTTGATCCTAAAATTTTAGAGGAATTGCATAAAACAGCTAAGGACGTAGGGTTAAATATTAAAATCTAATATTGTAATGAAACTTACAAACAAAAAAATTATTTGTCCCAATAATCTTATTACCAAAGCAAAAAATAAAGGAACAAAAAAAGCAGCAATTGTTAATGCTGGTAATGCATTAGCTATACATTCTGTTCAAAAAGCTGTTGAGCTAAAATTAATTGATCCTATTTTTATTGGTGATGAAAATAAAATTATAGAGCATGCTAAAAAAGCAAATTGGGACATTTCTTCATTCAGCATTATTCATGAGCCAGATGAAAATAGCACAGCATTAGTTGCTGCTAAATTAGCAAGTGAAGGTAAAGTTCAAATTCTTATTAAAGGTCATATTCATACTGATATTTTAATGAAAGCAGTCTTGAAAAGAGATTTAGAGCTTATTGGAAAAAAAAGATTAAGTCATATTTGGCATATGACGTCTGAAGAAAATGATGCTCCCCTTATTATTACGGATGGTGCACTTAATGTCTTGCCTAAGATTGAAACAAAAATGCATATCCTAAAAAATGCTATAGCTTTTGCCAATAGCATTGATATTGCAAAACCAAAGGTGGCCATTTTATCTGCCACGGAAGAAATTTTAGAAAGTATGCCAAGTTCAATGGAAGCAAATCAAATTACTTTGAAAGCAAAAGCAGAAAATATTAATGCTGAAATTTTTGGTCCACTAGCATTTGATAATGCTATTTCTGAAAAAGCAGCTGAAATTAAAGGCATTAAAAATGCAGTTGCTGGCAAAGCAGATATTCTATTAGTTCCTAACATCGAAACCGGAAACGCATTGGTAAAAATGCTAATTTATTTTATGGGAGCCTGTGCTGCTGGTGTGGTGGTAGGTGGAAAAGTACCTGTGGTTATTACTAGTAGAGCAGATGATGTTGAAGCGCGATTAGCTTCCATTGCTGCAGCCATTGTAGCGCTTTAAAAGCTCAATTTATTCAGGAATTAAAACAATTTTAGGTGATATGCATGTTCCATCATGGATTTCTTGGAACGCTTTGGCACCATCTTTTAAAGACCTAAATTCCATCCAATTTAAATCACCCAATTTTTTATTCTTTAAAATATCAATTGTATTTGCAAAGTCCTGGTTGGTGTAGCAGTAAGTTCCAATGACATTAATTTCTTGTAAGGTCATTTTTCTAAAATCAAAACTTCCAGCATCTTCAGAAAGTCCAATATGCACAATTAAGCCACCTGGCTGAATAATATGAATCGATTGCCTTCTTGTTATTTCGAGTCCCACACAATCAATAACAACATCAAAACTATTTTCTAGAATAGTTTTGTCACTAGGTAACAATGTTTTTGCTGAACATGACTCTTCACATTTTTTTAATCGTTTTGGATTAATATCTGTTACTGTAACATCCTTGCAGTTTTCTACCTTGGTTAAAAATAAAGCACATAATAATCCGATAGCTCCTCCACCCATAATTAAAATTTTAGATTCATTAGGTTTTCTAAAATAATTATTCTTTACAACTTCAATAGCATGATACGCAACCGCTGCTGGTTCTGATAATGATGCATACTTAGTATCGAGTTGATCTGGCAAATCGAACATATTTTTTTTAGGAATAGAAACATACTCTGCAAATCCACCTGATCTTTCTACTGGTGTTTTCATTCCAATCATGGTTCTTGATGGACAAAGATGCTCTCTGCCTAATTTGCAAAATACACATTCTCCACAAGTAATGAGTGGATTTAAAATAACTTTTTTTCCTTTTGAGTCTCCAGATTCAATAGTTCCGCTCACTTCATGACCAAAAATTAAAGGAGCTTCACGTCTTGAATCTTTACCGTGATATGCATGCATATCTGAACCACAAATTCCGCAAGCATTAACTTTTACTAATGCTGATTGATCATCAACGGGGGGAACAGGTTCTTGTCTATAAACTAAAGTTTCTTTACCAGTATAAACTAGTGCTTTCATTCAACGTTAAAACCGTATTTTTTCAATCGCACATCACCAGTTCTAGCATGCGCTTCCATTCCTTCGTATCGAGAAATTCTCGCCGCAGCTGCTCCTACTGTTTCTGTCGATTCTTTTGTCATTCTTTGAAAGCTTAACGTTTTAATAAATTTTCCAACAAATAAACCACCCGTATATCTAGCGGCTCCTTTGGTAGGTAAAATATGATTTGTACCAGAGCATTTATCTCCATAAGCAACCGTTGTTTCTTCTCCCACAAATAAAGATCCATAATTGGTAAGATGCTTATGGAACCATTCCAAGTTTTGTGTTTGTACCTCTAAATGTTCTGGAGCATATTGATCACTGATTTTAACCATTTCTTCATCGGTATCGCAAAGAATAACTTCTCCATAATCTCTCCATGCAGCTTCTGCACTAGTCCTTGGTAATTCAGGTAAATCCGCAATCAATTCTGGCACTCTTTTTATAACTTTTTCAGCAAGCTCTTTACTTGTTGTGTAAAGCCAAGCTGGAGAATTATATCCGTGCTCAGCCTGTCCAACTAAATCAACCGCTACAATTTCTGGATCTGCCTTTGCATCCGCAATAATTCCAATTTCCGTAGGACCTGCAAATAAATCAATTCCTACTTTTCCGAATAAAATTCTTTTTGCTTCAGCAACAAATTGATTGCCTGGACCGACGATTATATCTGCTGGTTGATTATTAAATAAACCATTTGTCATAGCAGCAATTGCTGGCACACCACCTAAATTCAATATGACATCTGCTCCACACAAGTCAGCCGTATAAATGATAACTGGATTGGCTCCCTCGCCTGGCTTAGGAGGACTACAAGCAATAATATTTTTTACTCCAGCAACTTTTGCAGTTGTTACGCTCATGACTGCAGAAGCTATATGAGCATATCGTCCTCCAGGTATATAACAACCTGCTGTATTAACAGGCACTAATTTTTGTCCAGCATACAATCCCTTAGAAAGCTCCACCTCAAAATCTTGACCATAATTTTTTAACTGAGCTTCAGCAAATTTTCTTACTCGCTCATATGAAAATTGAATATCATCTTTAGTTTTTTGATCTAAATTTTTTTTAATCTCTTCTATTCTTTCTTTTGAGACAATGATGTCTCCTTCATATTTATCAAATTTTTTTGTTAAATCGATACAACCTTGTTCTTTGGATTGTTCAATTTCTTTTAATAAATCTTCTACAATTCCTGCTGTTTTTTTATCATCTGTAGAAGATGTTTTTGGTGATTTTTTTAGATAAGTTATAGCCATTTTATTTTCCTCCTAAGTATGTTGGTAGCCACAATGCAAGCTCTGGAAAAATAATTACGAGTAACAAACCTATTATTTGCAAAACCATAAATTGCATCATACCTAAATAAATATCTTTTAGATCCCACTGTGGCACAACGGCTTTTAAAAAATATGCTGATAAGGCCACGGGCGGTGATAGCCAGGCGGTTTGTAAATTAATTGCAACTAAAATTGCAAACCACGTTAAATTAAATCCTAATCCCTCAATCAATGGTAAAATGATTGGAATAACGATAAGAACAATTGGTACCCATTCTAATGGCCATCCTAATAAAAAGATTGCAACCATTACTATGGCTAAAATTAAATATTTGTTCATTTCTAAACCTAAAAGAAAATCAGTAAGAAGCGTTGGAGTTCCTAATCTTGCAAAAACTGCTCCAAAGAAATTAGAAGCTGCAACTAAAAACATAATTAATGCTGTTATTTCCAATGTTTTAATTAATGCATCTTTTAAATTAGTCATCGTTAATTTTTTATAAGCAATACAAAGAACAAGGGAACCAAAAGCTCCACAACCAGCCGCTTCTGTTGGAGTAGCTAATCCTAAAAGAATACTTCCTAATGCAGAAAATACTAATGCTGCAGGTGGTACTAATCCTAAAATAAATTCAACCCAAACTTCCTTCATAGAACCTGCTCGTAATTTCATCGGCAAAACTGGTCCTAATTTCGGATCCATCCAACATCGTAACGTGACATAAGCTGCATATAAAACAGCTAGCATAATTCCAGGAATAATTGCTGCAGAAAACAAGTCTGTGACTGGAATTTCCATAATTGGTCCCATTACAACCAACATAATACTTGGTGGGATAAGAATACCTAAAGTTCCTCCAGCTGTAATTACACCTGCTGAAAGTTTTACATCATAACCAGATTTGTTCATGGATTTAGCTGCCATAATACCAAGAATGGTTACTGAGGCTCCAACAATCCCGGTGGCTGCTGCAAAAATTACCGATACAAAAAGAACAGCATAAAACAATGCTCCTCTAACTCTTGATAACATCAACTCAACTGCTGAAAATAATCGCTCCATCAATCCTGCATTTTCCATCATGATTCCCATGAAGACAAAGAGTGGGACGGCGGCGAGAGCCTGTTCGGTCATGACCATGGAGAACTGCAAGGTCATTAAATAAAAAACTAACTTACCAAATCCTAAATATCCAAAAACAAATCCTAAAAAAATTAGAGTAAAGGAAATTGGAAAACCAATAAATATTGCAAACAACATCACTCCAATTAGGAGTATGCCTAACATTTCTGGACTTATAAATTCAGTAATCATTCTTCGTCAGGCCATTTACCTTTCTTGGCAGCCCAGTATGATTTTAATACTTCTGAAATACCTTGGATTAATAAAAATAATATCCCGAACCATAGACAGGATTTAATTGGCCACAATACTGGCATCCATGCAGTATCCATTCCTCGTTCATCCCTCATGATAGATTCTAGGACAAAACCGTTTGTCATATAGAAAAAGAAAATAAGACCTGGAAAATAGAAAATTAAATATAGAATAGTATCTATTTGCCCTTGTGCTTTCGTTGTAAAATTTCTGTATAAAAAATCTGCTCTTATGTGAATGCCTTTTGATAAAGCATAGGCTGAACCCAATATAAATAAAGCCCCATATAAAAATCTGCTCATATCGTATGCCCAAACAGTTGGAGCTAAAAAAAACTTTCTTGCGACTACCTCGTAGACCATGGCAAAAATTAATGGCATTGTAATCCAACAAACAATTTCTCCAGTTTTTTTACTAAAAGTATCAATTTTTGTGATTAAGAAAGACATCCAACGAGGCATGTTTTTAGGCATTTTGCCTGTACCTTGTTTTCTGCCAGCAATTAACTCATCGGCAAAGTCAATTTTTAACTCTTGCTTTTTAGGTTTCTTAATTTGTTTTTTATTCTTTGCCATTTCTATCTATCTAATTAATCAAAGCGGATCTTCTTTTTAAGAGAGATCCGCTTTAATCTTAATTTACTTGATATTTAAAACTACTTCTTTTTTAAAGTGTCAGCGTGTGCCATTCCAAGTTTTGCATTTGACATTTGAGCACCGCTCCAGAAAGGAACAGCGATGTCAGCAAAATCTTTTTGTGACTGCCAAACTTTAGCAAAAAATGCATTCTTTTTAGCATTTGTTTCTAAACTTTTCTTAGCAGCAGCCATGTACGCTGGAAAATAATCAGAAGGAGTATCATGAAGAATTACACCATGATTTTCTGTTAAGTCTTTCAAAGCTTTTCCATTTTCGTAAATTCTATAGCTCATAGATTTTACTAATGAAGCATCAGCAGCAACTTCCATTGCTTTTCTTTCATGCTTTGTTAAGCCTCTCCAAACTTTTCCATTTATGTACAAGTCAGCATTCACGACAACTTGGTGAAGACCTTGTAAGTAGTAATGTTTAAGAACTTTTTGAAATCCAAAAACACTGTCTGGTTTAGGACAGCACCACTCCGCAGCATCGATTGTTCCTTTTTGTAATGCTGGAAGAATATCTCCTCCACCCATTGCCACTGAAGCAACTCCGATGTCTTTGTACGTTTGACCAGGAATTCCTGGAGGTGTTCTAAATCTATACTTTCTAAAGTCAGCCATGCTCTTAATTGGCTCTTTGAACCAACCTAAAGCTTCTGGACCAACTGGTTGAAGCATTAAACCATGAACATCTCTTTTCATTTCTTTCCAAAGCTGGTTGTAAAGTGCTTTACCACCTCCATACTGGAACCAAGATAAGAATGCTATGTTGTCAATACCAACACCTGCTCCTGCTACTGGCGAACCAAATAACATTGCAGCTGGATGTTCTCCTGACCAGTAATGCGTCCAAGCAAATCCACAATCAATTAAACCTTTGTCAACTGCGTCTAAAGTTTCTTTAACTCCGACTACTGTTCCTGCAGGTAAAATTTCGAATTTGACTGAACCACCAGTTAGATCTGTAACTGTTTGACCAAAATCTTTTAACATCACAACTTCATCAGCTTTTGCACTGATCACCGTTTGACATTTTAAAGTTTTAGTTTTCGCAAAGGAACTTGTCGCTGAAAATGAAACAGCAAACAAAATTCCTAAGAAAATACTTAGTACTTTTTTCATTATTTCCCCCTATTAATATTAATATTGAGGCAAAACTTATTAAGGAATACTTGACATGTCAAACTATAAATAGCCCCAAAGAATTTAGTGAATTAACTACTAAAACAAATATTTTCTTGATAAAACAGTGCAACAAAAATGAGTGATTTTGATTATATCATAGTTGGTGCTGGTTCAGCTGGATGTGTTCTAGCAAACAGATTAACAGCAGATGGAAAAAATAAAGTTCTTCTTTTAGAAGCGGGAGGAAAAGATACTTATCCTTGGATCCACATTCCAGTTGGTTATTTTAAAACTATGCATAATCCAAAAGTTGATTGGTGTTTTCATACTGAAAAAGATGAAAGTATGAACAATAGATCAATAAGATATCCAAGAGGTAAAACGCTAGGTGGTAGTTCTTCAATTAACGGACTTTTATGGATTAGAGGCCAAAGTGATGATTACGACCACTGGAGACAGCAAGGAAATGCCGGATGGGGATGGAAAGATGTTCTTCCTTATTTTTTAAAATCTGAAAACAATGAATTAGGATCAACAGAATTTCACAATGACAAAGGTCCAATCATTGTATCTAATAAAAAAATTAATCTTAAAATGTTAGAGGAATTTCAAAATGCAGCTGAAGAAATTGGAATACCAAAGACAAATGATTTTAATACTGGAGATAACTTTGGAGTTGGTTATTTTCAATTTACTACCACAAGACAAAATTTACTTAAATTAAGATGTAGCGCAGCCAAAGGTTACCTCAACCCTGCAAAAAACAGATCTAACTTAAAAATAGTAGTTAAAGCTCATGTTCAAAAAATAAATTTTGCAGGAAAAAAAGCTGAAGGGGTTAGTTATTATGTTGGTAATAATTTACATACGGTAAAAGCAAATAAGGAAGTAATTTTATCTGCTGGTGCAATTGGTTCTCCTCACATATTGCAAGTGTCAGGAATTGGCGAAGAACAAAAGTTAAAAAAACACGGAATAGAAATTGTTCATGAATTAAAAGGTGTCGGTCAAAATCTACAAGATCATTTAATGTTTAGACCGGTCTATAAGGTAAAAAATTTAAAATCACTGAACAGTAAAATTAATAGTTTATTTGGTAATTTTTTAATCGGTTTAGAATATATTTTTAAACAAAGTGGCCCAATGACTATGGGTGCTAGTCAAGTATGTGCTTTTGTAAAAAGTGACTCTTCTCGAGCAACACCTAACCTTCAATTTCACGTACAACCCATTAGCACAGATATATTAGGCGCAACTAAAATGCATGATTTTGATGGTATTACACCTACAATTGCCAATGTTAGACCAACCAGTAGAGGTGAAATAAATATTAATAGTAGCGATAGTAGAGACAATCCAAGAATTAAAATGAATTACCTTTCAACCCATGACGACAGGGATGTAGCTGCAAAAGGATTAAAAATTGTAAGAAAAATTATGTTTGAAACCAATACATTTAAAAAATACGAACCTGAAGAGTACCGACCAGGAATAAACATTACTGATGATGAAGAACTTGTGAAAGCTGCAAGTGAACATGCTCAAACTATTTTTCATCCTGTTGGTACTTGCAAAATGGGATCAGATGAAAATGCAGTGGTAGATTCAAATTTAAGAGTACATGGAATTCAAAATTTAAGAGTAATCGATGCATCTATTATGCCTACCATTACCTCAGGAAATACCAATGCACCTACAATAATGATTGCAGAAAAAGCTGCTGATCTTATATTGAACAACAGATGAAATATCTTCAATCAATCAACCTGAAAAATAAATTTGCCTTGGTAACAGGTGCTGGAAAAGGATTGGGAAGAGCTTGCTCTATTGCACTAGCAGAGGCAGGAGCGACGGTTATTGCGTTAAGTCGAACACAAAAAGATTTGGATCAATTAGAAAAAGAAATAAAAAAAATTAAAGGTAAGGTTATTAAAATTCATTGTGATGTAATGAATTATTCAGATCTACAATCTAAATTACAAAAAGTGAAAATTATAGATATTCTAGTTAATAATGCAGGCACAAATATTCCTGAACCCTTTGATCAAATTAAACAATCCAGCATGAATTACTTGGTAGATCTAAATTTAAAAGCTGCTTTTAATGTAGCTCAAACAGTTGTCAAAAAAATGTTAAAAAATAAAAAAAGAGGTGGCTCTATCATTAACATGTCCTCTCAATTGGGTCATGTGGGTATGGCCGGAAGAAACATTTACAATATGACTAAATTTGGGATCGAAGGCTTAACTAAAGGAATGGGTGTTGAACTTGCTAAAAACAATATACGTGTAAATACTGTTGCTCCAACTTTTGTTGAAACTCCAATGGTAAAGAATTTTTTTAAAAATAAAAAATTTAAAAAAGCTGCATTATCTAATATCCCTATGGGTAGAGCTGCTACCGAAAGTGATGTGGCAACCGCAGTATGTTTTTTAGCATCTTCAGCTTCCTCTATGATTACAGGAACATCCATCGTAGTGGATGGTGGTTGGACAGCAAAATAATTTATTTTGTAGGATAAATAATATCTTTAATTTTCAATCTTTGAATTTTTCCTGAAGATCCTTTAGGCAATTCTTTTAAAAAATGTATTTTACTTGGAGATTTAAAAGGACCCAATAAACTTGCACAATGCTCTATTAATTCTTTTTCATTGATTGAAGAATTTTCTTTAATAACCACTCCTGCCTCTACTTTTTCTCCATAATGATCACAGGCAACCGCAAATGCTGCTGCTTCTACAATCTCGCTATTTTGGTACAACACATCGTCTATTTCTCTTGGTGAAATATTTTCTCCACCTTTAATAATAAGCTCTTTTATTCTACCTCTAACAAAGACAAATCCATCGTCATCCATCAATCCAAGATCACCCGTTAATAACCAATCTTGGCTAAAGCTTTTTTCCGTAGCTTCGGGATTTTTATAATATTCCTTCATCACATTATCTCCTCTAACAACAATCTGACCTATGATATTTCTTGGAACCTCGTTAAAACTATCATCAAAAATTTTAACTTCATTACCTACAGCTATGCCTGGAGAACCATATTTTATAATTTTAGGTGGCATAGGATTGGAAAGAATAGGAGAGCAAGTTTCTGTTAATCCCATCGTTTCAATTAAGGGAATTTTAAACAGTTCTTCGAATTTTTTATGTGTTTCAGGAGCTAAAGCTGCTGATGCAGATCTGCCAAAACGAAAATTTTTTAAATCAACACTCTGCATTGCTGCACTATCAAATTTATTTATTAAAGAGCTAATAATTGTTGGAACTACGCTAAACCAAGTACATTGAAATTCAGATATAAATTTCCAAAAATTATTTACTGAAAATTTTTCACACAATACTACGGAGCTTCCACTTATGAGTGGTGCCAATACTGTATTGATTGCACCATTAATATGAAACAATGGAAGTACACACATGGCTCTATCCTTTGCTATTATATCGTGTGCATCAATACAATTTTGCCCTCCTGAAATAATATTTTTATTAGAAAGCATTACACCTTTAGGCTTTCCCGTTGTTCCGGATGTATACATAAGCAATGCTGGATTAGCTTCTTCAACCTCTGTAATGAATAGTGATGCGCTTTCATCTAACTGTTCGATAAAAGTATTTTTATCCACTGTAATTAAGTCAATTTTTCTAGTTTGTTTTTGTATTAATTTTTTGGATAAATTTAAATATTGATCAGAGGTAAAAACTATACTTGAATCTGAATGATCTAAAACATAAGAAAGTTGATCCTCACCAGCAACAACATTTAATGGAACTTGGACCATGCCAGCGTACATAATTCCTAGCATTAAATAAATGCTACTAATAGAATTTTCTATGACGGTACAAACCGCATCTCCTTTTTTAAGATTTTGTTCCTTAAAATAAGCAGCTAGTTTTTCAATATTTTGTTTAAATTCTAGAAAAGAAATTTGTTTTTTAGTATGCGGACAAATAACAAAAATTTTATCTGGATTATTTTTAGCATGATAATCTAAATAATATTTTACCGTCTTTACTTGATCTGACATGACTAATTACAATTGATCTAAATTTTTACTATCATGCTGACTGCAATAATCTTGAAAATAATCTTTCAAGCCTGGCTCCTTGCCGTCAATTTCTCTAACTATTCGAGTAAGATTTAAAAAATGTTTATAATTTAAATTATCATAAATACTATTTTCACCCCAAGTTCCACACCCCATAGATAGTGAAAAAGGAAGACTATTACGAAAACTGCCACCTGTCGCAAAAGTATGAGCTTGATTAACTATTACTCTACATACTGGAAGTTCCAAACCTAACTCTAAAACTCTATGATCATCTTTAGAATGAATTCCAATCGAATGTCCTTTACCCTGATACTCTAAAATTTGATTAGAAATGTTTTTTGCATCAGTAAAATCTTTAGCTTTAAATATAGTTAATACTGGAGATAATTTTTCTCCAGAAAAAGGAAAGGATTTTCCCACTCCTGTTTCTTCAACTATAATGAAGGAATTATCTTCTGAATATGTTTTAGTTAAATTAAACTCTTTACAAATCTCAAAAGCAGTTTTGGCTAAAATTTTTCTATTTAATTTCCCATCAATCCATAGTTGGCTTTGTAGATGTTTTTTTTCATCAGAATTTAAAAGAAGACCTCCGATATTTTGTAACTCTTTTACAAATTGGTCATAAATAGAATTTACAATAACCAAATTATTTTCCGAAGAGCAGCTGGTAGAATTATCAAAAATTTTGGAAGCTTTAATTTTTACTGCAGCCTCTTGTAAATTAGAGGTTTCATCTACAATAACTGTTGCGTTACCTGCACCTACTCCAATTGCTGGTGTTCCACTAGAATATGCCTCTCGCACGTTATTTTGCGAACCAGTAACAATAACTAAATCAACTTGGCTCATTAATTCCTTGGTAAGATCTTTGGTTACAGGATCTGGTACTGCCTGGACTAAATCTAAAGGCGCTCCAATTTTGCTCAGCTCAATATGAATAAATTTTAATAATTCATTAAATACTTTTAATCCTGCGGGGGAAGGGGAAATAATAATTGCATTACCACATTTTATTGCATTTAAAATATTATTCATTGGAGTTGCAACTGGATTTGTTGATGGTGTTATTGCTCCAACAACACCAACTGGTTTTGCAATTTCAATAATGCCCTTTTCTTTATCATCAGTAATAATTCCAACAGTTTTAGCTTTTTTTAAATCCCTTAAAAGCCCCAATGTTTTTCTTCTATTTTTAATTATTTTATCTTCTACCTTTCCAAGACCAGTACTTGCGACTGCTAATTCAGAAAGTTGTTTATTATTTTTAGGATTACATATAGCCCAAGCTACCGCCGTTACAGTTGCATCAACTTTTTCCTGGCTATATTTGGAAAAAATATTTTGAGCAATTCTAGCCTTATTAATAATGGCAGCAATTTTATCTTTCATATTTGTGTTTTAAATTTTTCTAAAGAAGAACAATAAAGTTTACTCCCTTATACCATAAGGGAGTAAACTTATTTATATTTAATTTATTTTTCTGAAAGACCTTTAAGAAGTTCTTTTAATGAAACCTCTCTCTTAGCCCACATGTCTTGAACTTCAGCACGTGTCATGATTCTTAAAGGAGAACCTCCAGCTTTCATTTGATTAGCAACTTTTTTGTCTTTGAACATCAAAGGAACTCTTTCAGCTAAAAAATCAATCACCTCTTTTGGTGTTCCTTTTCTAACCATAAAACCTCTGAAATTTACACTGGCATTGCTAACATTGTATCCTTGTTCTTTAAAAGTTGGAACTTCAGGTAAGAAGTCTTTGTCTCTTTCTAAGTCTGCTACAGCTAAAATTTTAATAGTTTTTTTAGTTCTGTAAGCATCAGATAAATTGTTAAAACCAGCCATGATTTGACCGCCTTTAACAGCTGCAAGACCAGCTACCGCACCTTTGTGTGGAACATAAGTCATTTTTGCACCACTAGATTTTTCAAACTCTAAAAATGCAAGGTGATGACCGACAAATTTTCCAGCTCCAGAAAAAGTAACTTTGCCAGGATTTTTTTTTGCGAAGTTAACTAAATCTTTTACGCTATTAAAAGGACTATCCTTATTAACAATTAGTACTGCAGGATCTGCTCCCCAATTTGCAATTGGTTCTAAATTTCTTGCATTGTACTGGACATCTTTCATCACGATAGACTGAGAAACAAAGTGAGGAATATTATACGCAGCTAAATCATAACCATTTGTCTTTGATTTAGTTGCAAACCAATTCCAACCTACTTTTCCACCTGCACCTGCTTTGTTAATCACCACGATTGGCTGACCAAGATATTTTTCCTCTCCCGCCATCATAGAAACAATTCGTGCTTGAAAATCAGTTGCTCCACCTGGTGGGTAACTAACCATCAAACTTATTGGACTCTCTGGATACTTGGCATTAGAAATTCCCATGCCACTCATCAAAAAAACGAAAGTTACAATAAGTAACTTTTTCATTAATGCAAAATATAATTTCATTTTACACTTCCTCCCCTTTTTTGTTAATGAATATATATTCTCTTTTTAATTATCAGTTGGCAAGACTAAATAAAATGAACTCGGGTACCTGAACTTTAAGCATAAGACTGAATAAAACATATATAAAACACATAAATAAACTACATATAACTCCTGCCTTAATTAAACTTTTTATATTTTTTTCACCTGGAGAATAAAAAGTAGTAATAAAGAAGAAAATTAAAGTTGTAGAAAAATAAAATCCTAATTCTTCTCCAAACAAAATAAATAAAACAATAAATATAATGGTGGGAAAAATTTTTTTTAAATTTAGTTCTTTATAAAATTCATTTTTTTTTCTTAAGTAAGAAATAATTAAAATACTTACTATAATTACTAAAATAACGGAATAAGTTCTTGGTAATAAATAGGCTGCTGAATTTCCACTGCTAAAAGATAGATAGGATAAAAAAATCGCAATAAGTGAAGCAACGATTAAAACAATGGTGTTATTTATTTTGATCATTTAATTTTTTTTTTCTTTAAAATTTCTCCATACAGACCATAAGCAATGGATAGTATGCATAAACCGATCATCACTTGATTGATGGGTCCATCAAGAAGATACATTATTATACCATCTTGGGTATCTGCAATTAATTTGGCTGTTATAAAATTTGCTTCAGCAATAGGTCCAAGCATTATTCCAAGCACAATTGGTGCAGCAGAAAAACCTAATTTTGAAATTAAAAACATAAATGTTCCAAGAGACAACATAACAATTACATCTGCAAAGCTATTTTGCACACTGTAAGTTCCAAAAATTGAAAGCACCACAATGATACCTGCCATATAATGAACTGGTGTTCTTAAAACATATTTTGCTAGTCCACTTATATACAATCCAAAAATACACATGAAAAATTGTCCAACTAATAAAGAATCGATAAAAGTCCAAACTACTTTGGGATGCATTTTAAATAGATCTGGGCCTGGAAAAATTCCATGAATTAACAAACCACCTAGTAATACTGCTGCAGTTGGGCTACCTGGAACACTTAAAATTAAAAGAGGTACTAAAGATGGTCCAACAATTGCATTATTAGCCGACTCGGCTGCAATAATACCATCAGGTTCTCCTTTGCCAAATTTGTCAGCCTTAGTTGGAGTAAATTTTTTAATCTGATCATATGCAACAAGTCCTGCAATTTGTCCTCCCACTCCGGGAATAAGACCAATGATAGTTCCCACAACACTACCAACAGTTAAAGCTTTTACTCGTGAAATATTATATTTTATAGAGTCTATTAATTTTCTTTTTTCCATCTGAAAAATATCAGATTCATTTAATTTATTTTCAATTAATGAAAAAACTTGAGGAATGGCAAACAATCCAACTAGAGCTGCAATAATATTTACACCTCCAGCAAATATAGGATCAACAACAAATCTTTCTACACCAATGATCGGGTCCGTACCAATAGTTGCAATCCACATACCAAATGCTCCAGAAAAAATTCCCTTAGAAACAGATCCAGAATCAAAAGTTGCAATTACGGTTACACCCAAAATTGCAATCCAAAACATTTCGGATGGTCCAAATTTTAATGCAAATTTAGCTAGGATAGGAGTGAAAAAAATTAACACTATGATTCCAACTACTCCCCCAACTAAAGAACTAATAAAACAATAATGTAAAGCTTCTTTAGACTGATTATTTTGAGCCATAGGATAACCATCCATAACAGTTGCAATGTTGGCAGGTGCTCCAGGAATTTTTAGTAATATTGCGCTTATCGCTCCTCCTGCTATGGTTGAAGTATAAACAGCACCTAGCATAATTAATCCCTGTTCGGCTGGCATATGAAAAGTAAAAGGAATTAATAAAGCAA
>Ga0255773_10002565_pt1 | contig 16708 bp, 31 predicted proteins | sample 011ome_17_FD_179971 | JGI IMG/M metagenome (GOLD analysis project Ga0255773, IMG submission 179971) | Coastal salt marsh microbial communities from the Groves Creek Marsh, Skidaway Island, Georgia - 011502XT metaG (version 2) | ecosystem: Environmental > Aquatic > Marine > Intertidal zone >...
AGACCAGCGCGGAGACCAGTGCGGAGACCAGTGCGGAGACTAAACCTAAAAGTTTTTTTTTGGATTCCTCCAAGCATTCTTGGCCAAACTTCAAATATCTAAGCGGTGAGGTTCATGGCAACTTGACTAAAACCAGAACTATGGCATTAGACGATTTTGATGTCATCCATTCTTTTGGTTATAAGTCTAACATGTATATCAAGACTGATACAGTGCTTGATAACATTTATAGAGAAGATAAGGGTCTCAAAAGTGCTGCTGATATGTATAAGGGATATATCGGTACTGTAGATGCTTCTGATGGCAATACTTATTTTTGCCCTGCTTATTCAACTTCTATTGGCATTCTTGAAAGGAAGACTGGCGCGATAAGGACAGAGCAGAAATGGAACATTACTCCACAGGTACGTTCTGGGGCAGAGGGAGCTAATGGTATCATTTACATGCCATCTTATACTAAAACTTTACAGATTTATACTTATAATATCAAAACAGGAGAAGCAGGATCGTTCACTCCGCCACAAACAGGATTCTTTGGCCATATTTGGGGAGCAGCAGCAGATAAAGAAGGTAATATTTACATGCCTCCAGCTTTAAGCAAAAAGATTCTTAAGATTGACAAGTTTGGTGATGCTTCCTTATTGGAAGGTAAGCCTGTTACTTCTGGAGCTTTTGGATTTGATGTCAAATATGTTGGGGCTACTTATGTAGAGGATGTTAATAAAGTATTCTGCTTACCTAGATGCGGTAAAAAGATTTTGGTTATAAACTGTGCTGATGATAGCTACGAAGAAATTGATTTGCCAGCAGATTATCTTGCAGTAGCTAATAAAAATAAAAATTTCCACGGCTTCCTCGCTCCTGATGGTTGGCTTTACAGTGCATTCTGGGCTGACACTAAGTGCTTCCGAATCAATCCTCATACTTATGAGATCCAATGGAGAGATTATAGTACTTATTTCATGGATGGTAAATCCAGTGTTGAAGAGGGATCTGGAATTCAAAACTTGGGTACTGGGTTTTCTACTTGTGCCAAAGTTGTGGGCAATGATGTTTATCTTGGTTTGGCTGGGACATCTAGAGCTATCAAGCTTGAATTTTAATGAAATACTATAGTTTAAAATACTATTTAATGGAGGATAAGGGTGCTGAATATAAAGAGATACCCAATTTCCCTTCTTTTGACTACGAAAAAGACGCGATAAAGTATTGGGACAATTACAAAAAAGTAAATTTTGTTTATTATACTGATGTAGTTGTGGTCAGGAGAGAGATAAGTAGTTTGCTAATCAAGAGTTTATAAGAAAGTTAAACTTTTTCTGATTTAGCTCTTGACGAAAGAGTTAAAATGTCTTAATCTAAGATTATTGCTTATGAAAACTAAATTATTCCTAGCTACATCACTACCGCTTTGGGCGCTGGCAACTTGGAGCTGCTTTAGAAGTCCTGAAGTCAAAACAATCACAGAAGAAAAGATTGTTTATCCAGAAAAGGTCGAAGCATGTGTCTCTCTTACCAAGTTTCAATTAGAAAAGATGTTGAGCAATTTCAATGAGGATGATCATCCTTCAGAAATGATGCGGTTCAAGAGCCTTGTCAAACGTGATGGTAATGGTTGGAGAATCTCTTCTACTCATCTAGCCAAAGGTGCAGAGAAGTATCCGCTTCCAGAAGGTAAGTTCTTTGTTGTTGATGCTTCATTTATTGATTATCATGGTGAGTTCAAAGATTGTATTGATTACGCTGACAATTACAAAGAGCATCACGAATACATTGTAGTATCAGCAAAATGAAATTGACTTTATTACCTTTTGTTTTTCTCTGTAGTTGTACGACAAAGAAGTTAAAAGAAGATCCTGCTTGTATTTTTGATGACTATATGTTTATGGCCCCAAAAGTATCAGAGGAGAAAGTTTTTAATGATTTGCTCTTGCAAGATATAGTAGAGAATTTAGAATTCTATACAGACGAAGAAATTATAAGTATTATTTGTGAATGAATCCTGTTGACACTATTGTCTGTATCTACTCTTCCTGTGAACACTTAGAGGAGGCAAAAAAACTAAGGGATGATTTAATTCTGCCGAATTCTAAGTTTATAATTTTTCTTTCGAGAGATTATGAAGGCGACGAGTCTGAAGGGTTGGTTAAGTTGGATGTTAGTGAGGGTTATGAGCTTTTATCTATAAAGACTTATAAGATGTTTGAATATATCCATAAGTCAGGTATTGAATTTAATAAAATTTATAAAATAGATGTCCCTCAAGGTTCGGAGAATATAGATGATGTAAAAGAAAAATTCTTTGGTGATTCAGTTGATATTAAAGATCATTACTTTGGCAATGATTGGTATAGGGCTAGTGAAGAGTCAACCCTTTCTTGGTTCAAAACGAAAGGGATGTCAATAAAAGGTGGTAGTTGGTGGCTTCTGAGTAATGAAATGTATACTTATTACTTTAGTGGGAAGTTTTATGGTTTGAGTAAAGACTTCTTCGACTTCTTTATTAATGATAACACTACAAAAGGTTTATGTAACCTAATGGTGAGAGATTGGGGCGGGTGTGAAGATATGGTTGTTGGTATACTTTACCAAAAGTTTTTAAAACATGATCAATAAAACTAAAAAATTTGTCTTCATACATGTGCCTAAATGTGGGGGTACATCAGTCACGAAATGTAATCACTTTAATTGTTGGCGGGGTAACGCTCATTTAACTTTGGAAGATTACCACAAAGCACTGTTTAATTCCAACTCTTATAAATATTACTCTATAGTGAGGAATCCTTGGTCTCGCATACTAAGTGTATACACTTATTGGAAACGCATGGACTCTAGTCATAAAAACTATATTTGGGCTAAAGCTGCGTGTAGGGCTGTGCAGGATAATAATATGAGTTTTAAAGAGTTTATTTCTAAGTTACTAGAACCTAAAATTTACTTTCATAAAGTAAATCAGCCTGATGTGGAAATGCCTCATTTGAAAACACAATACAGTTTTTTAAATGTTGGAGGAAAATTCAAAATGGATTTTGTTGGCAAAATTGAGAACTTACAGAATGATTTTGATTTTATCTGTGATCAAATAGGAATATCAAGACAGAAACTTCCTCATTTAAATAAAAGTGAGCATGTTGCATACACAGATTACTATGATGATGAGGCTATAGAAATTATTGATTATTTGTACAAGAATGATATAGAACACTTCAACTATAATTTCGGAGATTAAATGATTAGTCATAAAGACAAATTTATATTTATACACATACCTAAATGTGGCGGCACTTCGATAGAGAGGTTTATTTTATCTCATTATGGGGTATCTCATGATTGGACAAGAAAATACCCTCTGGAGTCATTGCCTATGAAAGTCAGATCTGAATTTAGCATTGGATTTGAGCGGCAACAGCACATGTCTTTAAGTAATTTCGCCTTAGAAAAACAAAAAGAATATTTTTCCTTTGCTTTTGTGAGGAACCCTTGGGATAGGATTATGTCTTCTTACTTGTATTCTAAGAGGCTTGGTTATAAATTCACTTTTAAATCTTTTTTTAATTCCCCCATATTCGCAAATCATTGCAAAACACAATGTTCTTTCCTTAACAAGAATATAGATTTTATAGGTAGGTTTGAGAATCTACAAGAAGACTTTGATATAATTTGTGGGAAGTTGAGGCTTAAAGTTAAGAAATTACCGCATGAGAATAAAACCATTCATGGTCATTACACAGAATGGTATACTAATGAAGATAAAAAGCTGGTTCAAGATAAATATTCCGAAGATATTGAGGCTTTTAATTATAAATTTGGAGAATAAATGAAGACTTACACATACGACAGTAAGATTATTGGGCCTGACGGGTATCAGGAGCTTATGGTGGCGGTTTTAAATGATAAAGGGAATCCCATTGATTCTTGTTGTTATAAGTTGGATTCTCCAGAAATTCATGATCTTATGACTGCTGAAACAGGAGCGCATGAGTTCGGCATAAACGGTTGGGATTTAGATCCAGCGGATCAATATAGAGGCTACGCCATGAAGAAATGAATAATATATTTGTTACAGGCTCTTCTGGTTATATAGGTTCTCATCTTTTAAAGATGATAAATGATCGTTTGTTGACTGATGTTTGTGGTTTAGATAAAGAAAACCCAGATAAAATCTACCCTGATAAATTTTATTATGGAGATATCAGGGATGGTAAGCATTTAAAATATAAGCAATCTTTTGATTGTGTGGTTCATTTGGCTGCTGAAATGAGAGTTGGAGAATCGGTAAAAGATCCAATTCTATATTATGAAACTAATGTCTTTGGCACTTTAAATGTTTTGAGAAACATAAAAACTAAACATTTTATCTTTGCTTCGACTGGGGCAGCGGAAGGATTAGCTTCTCCTTATGGTATTTCCAAAAAATCAGCAGAAGAAATTGTTATTCAATACTGCCTAGAAAATAATATTCAATATACAATCTTTAGATTCTACAATGTCGTTGGGTCAGATGGCATACCTATTAAAAATCCAGATGGTTTATTTTACAATCTTTTAAAATCAAAAGACACAGGTGTATTTACAATTTTTGGGAATGATTATGATACTAAAGATGGAACCTGTGTTAGGGACTACGTGCATGTGAATGAAATTTGCGAATCAATTATCTTGTCGATGAATAAACCTGCTAATGGGATAGAGAATTTAGGGCATGGGAAAGGAACTTCTGTATTGGATATGTTTAATGTTTTTAAAAAAGTAAATAATCTGGACATATCTTTAGAATATGCCCCCCGTAGAGAAGGGGATATGCCAATAAGTGTTTTGGGTAATAAGGGTAATTATATAAAAAACGAGTATAATTTAGAGGACTTGCTCAAGACCAAGAATATCGAGGCTATGCCATAAAGAAATGAATTATGGATGATTGCCAGTTAGATTTTTTTGAAAACTACAATTCTTTGGATCCAAAGAGTGAGACTAGAATATGTATAAAATGTAAGAAAGAGAAGCCTTTAGATTATTTTAGATCTCGCGATAGAGGATCCTTCAGAAGAACTGAGTGTCGGAAATGTGAGCTTAAGCTACAAAAAGAAAGAAAACGCTTGAGGGAAATTACCCCCCCTCCTCCTGATGATTACATTTGCCCCATTTGTAGAAAAGAAGAAAAAGAGCTTTTGGGGAGAGGGGGCAAGAATAATGGTGCTTGGGTTAATGATCACGATCATGAAACGGGCGAGTTCCGAGGTTATTTGTGTCACTCATGCAATAGAAACATAGGAGGCTTTAATGATAGTATAGAATCTTTAGAAAGGGCTATTAAATACCTTAAAAAAAATGATTAAAAATATAATTAACCTGTTGTCTAAAATCTTTAGAAGAAAATCCTTGCACAAAGACTCATTTGACGTTAATATTAAGTCACAAGATAAGTTGAAAGAGGTTTTTGGTGTTGATAAGGATATGGAGTATGCAGATTTCTCAGCTCAGACAAAAGAGAAGAGGGATCAATTAAAAAAGCTTCTTGAAACTATCTCAAAAGACCCAGATCGACTGTGATATTTCCAAATATGGGATAACATATTTAATCTTTGCAAAATTTTTAAATTTTTATTAAAAAAACTAATCAATTTCTGCGATCAATAAAAAAATATTTTAAAATAATTAATAAATGAAAATAAAACTTGAGCCAGATGAAATCACAGTTTGTCAGATGCTTGGTAGGATGCGCTCGCTAATCGCAAGAAATTCAGGCGTGAAAGATGCTAAGATCGGCAAGCAAGATGGTGCAGAGGCTGACGTTCTTGGTGTGATGGCTGAATACGCATTCTCAAAAAGATTTAATACTTTTCCAGATTTAGGCTTAACTCCACGTAGCGGAAGTGCTGATGGCGTTCTCAACGGCAAACGTTACGATATTAAGTCCACTACCTATAAGACTGGAAGGCTTCTCTCCACCATGAAGGTGAATCCAGATGTAGACATATATGTATTGGGTATTGTAGAGAATAATGAAATAGATTTTGTTGGTTGGGTATCTAAAGAGGATTTAATCAAAGAAGAAAATATTGTGAATTTGGGACATGGGAAAGGTTATGCTCTGACTCAGGATAAATTAAATACTTTTAAGTAGTATATGAAGAGGGTATTTGAGAATTTCACTATTTTAATTGGTTCGATTATCATTGGCATTCCCCTTGGTTTGGTTGTTGGTTTAATCTGTTGGTTCAGGTTCCCTTATCAAGTATACCTAGAGGCTAGAGTCAAGTTAGCTAATAGAAGAATAGAAGAAGCAGTAGAATTCATCGAACAACACAAAAAAGAAAACTCTATTGAAGGAATGTGGGAAAGACACATAGAAAGAATGGAATCAAAACAAAAAAATTATGACAATTGAAGAAGTTATAACCATGTTGGAAGAGACTACTAATAGTCTCAAGGATACACTAAGAAAGAAAAGCTCCGATTATACAGGTGGAGAAGGTAGTAAAGATCCATTTGCAAATTTTAAAGCGACTGAAACTCTTGATGTAGATCCTGTAATTGGGGTGATGATTAGAATCATGGATAAGATTCAAAGAATTAGATCTTTTGTTTATGATGGTAAGCTGAAGGTCTCCAACGAGAGTGTTTATGATGCCTTCGATGATATCATTGGATACACCATCCTAGCCAAAGCAATGACCCAAGAGAAGCGTGGTAAGAATTTAAATTAAAAAAAATCAAAAAAAGCCTTGCATTGGGGTGTTCGTTGATCCATAATGACCTCGTTATGGAATTCGAACACCCCATTTTTAATACACCCGAAGAGTATGAAGAGTATCACCAGATCATGGCTGAGTTAGCGGAGGAGGCAGAGAGGAATGCTCCTGATCCTCGCCCTCAAGATCTTGGTCTGAATAATAATTCATATTTTAATCAAAAAAATGTTGACACCCGCAAAGTCCAAGCTTAATCTACCAACAGTTATGAGTAATACACCAAAACGAGGTCGTGGTCGTCCTAAAGGTTCGACCAGTTTCATCAGCATCAAACTCGCTGATCTTGTCAACAACCTTGGCTTGAATGCTAAGGTCTCTGTTAGTAAGAGATGGCTAGAGGGTATCGGTTTCGAGATTGAGGAATCTCCAGCCCCAGCTCCAGCTCCAGCTCCAGCTCCAGTCATGACGATATCATCTACCACTGATGAGCCTAATTCAGAAGAAGTAATTCAATTCGAAATTCACTAAAGCTATGTTTGAAACACTTGTAGGCCAAACTGAGGTCAAAAACCGTCTAGGGTTCTATGCCAAAGCTCACAAAGCTGGCTCAATCATCCCTCCCATCATGCTTAATGGAGCTAAGGGGTTAGGTAAGACTGAGTTCGCTAAGGACTTTGCTAAGGGAATCAAAAAAAGACTTCTTGAGATTAACTGCGGCACAATTCGCAATGCTCAGCAGTTCTTCGAACAAGTCTTCATGCCAGCTATCGCAGGAGAGGAGATTACCATCCTCTTCGATGAGTGTCACGCCTTACCTAATGATTTGGTTGAGGTGTTCCTCACAGCTTTCAATGTCGAGGGAGCTAAAACTAAGCAAGTATCTATTGGGGAAGGGTTCGCAACCTTTGACTTCCAAAAACAGAATTTCTTGTTTGCGACTACTGAGCTTCATAAGATCTTCGATCCCTTCAAGGATCGCATGACAATTGTTGACTTCAAGCCTTACAATTCTAAAGAGCTTGCTCATATCATCAAAAAGAAGCTTAGTTGGGTGGAGTTCGACGACTCTATTCTCAGTCAGATTGCTGACACTGTTCGCGGTAACGCTCGCAGCGCAATCAAGAGAGCTTTGGAGATCAAAGCCTTCTGCGAGATCAAGAACAGGTCCAAAGTCCGAGCCGCAGACTGGGCTGAGATGAAGCGTCTCTTGGGTATCAAGCCGCACGGTCTAACCAACCTTGAGGTGCAGATCCTCGACGTTCTCAAATCCAATGGCCCCAGTTCGCTCCAGATGCTGTCTGCTGTCACTGGAATGTCCCGCTCTGCCATCCAGCTAGACGCAGAGAACAACCTCCTGCGTAGCGGCTTCATGGAGATCGACGGTAAGCGGAAGATCACAGCTAAGGGAACATCCATACTGAAGGAGCTATCATGAGGTATGTAGTATCACAATGGGGGAATGGTCTATCAGTCGGATTGATTGGTAGGCCAGAGGAGGTAGAGGAAGATAAGAACTTGGCTCATAATATATTTGGGGCTAAGTCATATGATGATGTATTTAATGGGCGCATCAATTTTAAAAGTATTTTTTATTTTTATAAATTCCTCTGGTATAAAAACGCCCTCCCATACATGGCCAAACACAACTGCTCCCTACGTTCAGCTACCAAAGCCACCAAGGACAACGTCAAGCAATATATCATTATCAAAGAGAACTTCATGTCTGCTATAAGTAGACTACCAATACATTATAACATAGGGAATTATAATGATGGGGACTTTGGGTATGAATATGAAGACTGATAATTGGGGCTTTGAATATATAATTTAATTCATTTGTAATTATAAAATTCTTTGATTGTCACATATTGTGGCCCCGACCAACAAAAACACAACATATAGTATGCTTTTACGCCCAATTACCAAACCCAAACAACCACGTCCAACAACCCCCAATCCCTTATACAACATACAACACACTAAACTTATACATAATAAACATATAAGAGAATATAGTAAAGGGAAATACAGGAGGAAGGTGTTTAAAATGTAGGATGTGGATTGGCCATATTAATTATTTAAAAATATTAAAAACTCCCCATTCAACAATTTTCCTTGATTCTACAAGGTTTTCAGCCTCTTTGCGTCACGTAGCTGGTGCAGAGAGGTTTTTTTCTTTTGTTTAATTCGGTAAAGCAGAGCAAAGAAAATTATAAAAAAATCAATTTCTGCTCGGGGGTAAATACAAAAAGTTTTTAAAACTTTTACCTCACTGCACAGATCACGTCTAAAAACAATAAAAAAAAGGTGCAGGTCGTGCCATTTGCCCCAAATAAACGTCCCCCCAACCAACCAGCGCCCAGATCTAATCAAATCGCGCAAATAATGTAGCGCCCCAGATCGAACAAAACTTTTTAAATAACTAGGGCCGCAAATAACGTGGCTGGTCCAGATCGACGCAGATCGCACAAATAAAACTAAATAAACCCAGATCAAATAAAACCGCACAAATAATGTGCGGTTAGGGGAACCAGCCACGTTCGCCCCCCGAAGGGGGCGAAGCGCACCTTACTTGGTGGGATCGTCACAGACGGGACCAACCTCGCCAGAGCGACCTTGGGATTCGAAGAATTCCCCATCGCACATGCACAACCACCAACGAGATCTGCGAGCATCTTTCACCTTGAATTTGAAGAGTTCGACATTTTGGCCTCGACCAACTGCATCCACCCAAGCTTCCTTGGGAGTGGAACCAAAACCCTGATTGAGAAGCCCAATCCCATAGGGGCAAGCATTTTTAACAGAGCGAACGACATAATGTGTATAGGTAGCCATGGGGGAATAATAAAACAAAAAGGCATTTGAAACAAGCCCAAATTTAAATTATTTTTTATTCGACATATGAGGAGAGTATAGTATAGGGAAAATTGCTGTAAGTCATTGATTAGTAAGGAGTTACGCGGAACGGGGGGCGCGGTCGCCGTAACTCGCTGATATTCAACGAGTTACAGGGTTTATTTAGGCAGGAATCACACGTAACTATTTTGGTTTTGTTCTCATAGATTGCTATATTTTTCCGTCAATTCAGCTTGAACGTGATTATTCCAGATGGCGTACATAAGTTTAAACCAACCCTCATTATCATCTAGGGGGAAGACCGCCTCGAACTCTTCCATCATGGAATCTAATGAAGATTCAAATGCAACCTGCTCGGGGCTAGCCTCTTCTTTTATTTTATTCATTTTTTTGCTTGTATTCCTCTGCCTTCTTGTTTTCTTTGGTGGAACCAAGATTCTCCATAGACAATACCCTTTCTTTCGAAGAAAGCATCGCAAGCCTTGCTTATCTGCTCAGAAGTCCCGCGAGGGATAGCGTCATAAACCCTGAAAGTTTTTTGTGTTGCTATTTTTACAGTGCCGCCATTCGCCACTGCCTTCCAATCTGAATTGTCGTAAGTTTTCATTGTTTTTATTTCCATTTATAGTTATTAGAGACAAACTCCCTGCCAAGTTCAATTGCTCCATGCAAAGATGTTTTGATGCTTGTTTCTGTGCCTTCTTTATACCAAGTGAAGCGGTAGTCATCGCCATTTTCTTTGACAAAGGTAAACCAAGGGCGTTTGTGTTTGTTTGAATCCTTGAGGATTATTTTGGGTGTTTTGTTTTTAGTCATTTAGTTGTTCCTTTCCACATTCGATGAAGTGCATATGCTGCCTAGCATATTGATAGACCGTATTCATTGCCTCCCTAACCTCTTCCCTTTCTGAAAGAGCTTTATCCCAAGCCCCATCCCCGTGAGGGTAGTAGTCTCTTTGGTGAAAAGTGGTATCATAAAGGAGTTTGATTTGCGCTTCGCTTACAGCTTCAAACAATTCATTGTATTCTTTGCGTAGCCTGTCTTCTCCTGATCCATTCATATGAATGAACGGCATTGTGTATTTTTTAGTCATCTTTTTTTCAGTAGTAGGATTATTGCTGCTAGGAAGGTTATCCAAAAAGACAACCCAAGTTCAAGGAGTTTTTTTATCATTTTGGTTCAACTACAAAACCTGTTTCGTCTTTTTTAGCAAGGCCTTTTTCAACAAGGCCAACGATCACGCCTTTAGGATCAAGAAAACGAAGATCCGTGTCGTCTCCATCGACAACTTGCATTCCCTCCCAAGTTTTGGGAAGCTTGTCACGAAAAACAACTGCCACGTTATGGACTTTGCTTACAAGTTCCTTGATTTCCTCAAGCTCCGTTTCTTCAGAGCGGGAAAAGGTTAGGGAGTAATTTTTTGGCATTTTACCGTCAATGAATTTGCGCATCCTATAGCTACCTTTAGTATAATCATAAAAGGTCACATCAGGGAAGTGATCAAAAATGCTCTTGCCCTCAAAAAAGAAAGGTTTTGTTTCCCAAGGAATATCGGAAGTTAGATTAAGACGGACGCAAGGTGTTTTATCATACTTCCGTGCCTTCTTTACTCCAGCAGTAAGTTCTTTGTGAAGTTGAGCCATAAAAGTCTCGCGGTGTTGAAACAAGAATTTTGTTTTATTGATTCGCGCCTTTTGTACGTTCTTCATGATTCCACGTCCCGCCGTATTAAGGCAAGCCATAGAGCAACCTTTACTTGCCCAGTGGCAAGTGTTGAAGCCAGAAAGTTTTGAAGGTGCGAGGTGGATACCATAAGTGACATAACCATAAGCTAATCCCTTGATTGTTTTGCTGTTTCCTGAATTGAGTAATTTCATGATAGATTTGTTATTGATTAAAAATTTTACCACCAGCAAGAATAAAAAACTTTGTCTCCCTCATTGATTGCATCCATCGCTTCGGAGACAAACTGGAGATCCTTTTCTTTTCTTGTTTTATCTTGGCTTGTATCACTGCCAAAGAAAAACCCTTGAGTTTTGGGCAGTGTCTCATTGACAATGCATTTTTTCAACTGGTCCAGATCCTCCGCAGTCAATTCAACCTCATTACAATTGAGATCATTGGCGGGTTTGCCCGTCTTGATATTCCAAAGACTTTCCATCCAACCTTGCAAAGCATTATGCTTGCGCCAGTAAGAAATTTCACACGACTCACCGTTGGAGTCCCTTCGTTCTGCATATTGGTCTAGTCCCATAACGCTGTCTATTCTTCACAAAAATGAACCCGTGCCAAGCTTTTTTTTTGATTTTTAATTATTTTAAATTTAGGGTTGACAGCCTAGCATTTTTTGATATGGGAAAAATCGTTGTAACTCACTGATTGATAGGGAGTTACGGCTCGCGGCGGGGCCGAGGCCCGTAACTCATTGATATTCAACGACTTACGAAGCTTTTTGTGTCAAGCAAAAAAACCGCCCCCGTAGGGGCGGCTTGGGGTGAGGTTGCCTTGTTAGGCGGGGAGGGCGAGAGCTTTGTCCTCCTCGGTGATGATGGGTTGCGCCACCTTGTCGAAGATAGATTGCATCCGCATCGTACGGTCGGAGAGCTTGGAAAGGTCGCTACCTTTCAGATTCTCGGTGATGGAATTGTAGAGAGTCCAGAGTGAACCGCCCTTGAACTCCTCATGGCGAGGGTTGCGGAATTCCTCAACGGCCTTGTAAATGTCACGGGCAGGGAAAGCCTTGGCATCCACAAGCTGAACAATCAAGTCGGAAGCTGACTCGACTTCGGTCTGCTGGTACGACTCAATCCTTTTGGACATATCAGCCCAGTGATCCTTGACCTTAGCCACGGCAGAGGAAAGGACGCGAGGCAGGTCAGACAGAATGTGAGTAGTGTGGCGACGAGCCAATTTGACATCCGAAGAGAAGCAAAGATTCTCACAGACCATCATTTGATTGCCAGCCGCGATGGAAGCCGCAAAGGACTTGTCATGAGCATTGCGAAGACCCAAGACGATCTTGCGATCCTCTCCAGTGATATCTTGACCTTTAAGGGCGAACCCTCCAAAGTACCGCAGACCACTACGCGCAAGGGCGTGTTCCTCTTCGGTCACTTCGAAACCAGCGCGGTTAATGGCCTCGCGGGTCATGTCCACCAGTTGGCGGTGTGGGATTGGAGTGTGGCTACTGGTAGCTTCAGGGGTTTGAACTCCAGTCAGGGCTTCAGCGTCAATTTTGTTTTTTGCGTAGATAAGCATAACGGCAGGAGTATGATCTAAAAAAACACTTTAGGCAACAACTAATTGAACAAAAATGAAAATATTTTGAAGATTACCGCGCCCATCAAAAGAGCGCTACCGAGAACCATAAGGGTGAACACGACATTTTCGAAGAATACTCGATCTTGATTTTTCATATCAAATAAGATTGTCGCATCAAAAGAATGCAGGTCAAATAAAAAACCACAAATAAGCGCATTAAACACAAATAAGCCAAATAATACTTGACAGCCCCCACCACCCCAGAAACCAAGTCACAAAAAAACCTCGTAAGTCACTGATACTCAATGAGTTACGAGGCGGGGCCGGGGCGTGGCCCGTAACTCGCTGATACACAACGAGTTACGAGGGTTTTATTCTTGCCAACGATTTAGAGCGGCTTCCCAGTGGGAATGCTCAGTCTGGGCAGCTTGCTCCAGACCCTCGGCATAGAAGTGTCTCCAGATCCCGAAAGCCATCACCCCGTCTTCAAACATTTCTGGGATCACCCACCCACGGTAAGACCTTGGGCAAGTCATGCTCTCCTGACCTCGGAGTCCTGCCTGATAAGCGAAGTCTGATACTTGGTTTTGTGTTGCTGTAGCCATGTGGGGATAGTAGCCGAAGAATTAGTTTTTGGCAATACTTTTTTTGTTTTAAATTTCCCCTTTCCATAGCGCAAGCTCCCAAGCTCTGCGCCGCTCTAACCCTTTACGTACCTTTCCCGCAGCCCTCCTGTATAAAGGCAAGATTTTTTCAACGCTTTTATAGTTGCCAGAGTTTAGGCGATCTTTTCCATTCACAAGCTTCCTGAGATTTGTCATGCCGCAATTGAAGGCGAAAGAAGTCAAAGCATTTAGTTGATTATCTGAAAGCTTCACTTGAACTTCCTCGCGAACTTTACCTTTGACCTTATTGACTTCCTTCAAGAGTAAAGCCCTAGCTTCCTTCTCGCTTATCCAACCCTTTCGGAGTGCGCTTTTGTCAGTGCATCCGTAGCCTATTGTACGGACTCCCGCGCAACAGTAGTAAGGGCGAGCTTTAAAGCCTTCGAAGTGAACGAGACCCTTCTCTAGTTCTTTGTCCCAATTATGACGTTCTACCAATGGAAAGACCAGAAGGGGGCGGTCTGCCACATTGTGAGTGATTATGAAGGCGGTTTGCCCTTGGCATCCGAAGAATACCAAGAGCGCTAAGATTGCTGCTAGAGTAAGAATGAAAGTTTTCATGACCTTGAAGCTTCTCGGATTTTTTGAATCATACGCGCCGCATCAGCGCGGGAGATATCAGCGGAAGACCAGACGAATGGCCCGACCTTCACCGTTGCGATTGGCTCAAAGTATTGGTGCTGCTTTGGGTAGACCTTGAGGCGAATATTCTCGTTTTCGTAGACCTTAGAGAGGCCCTCTCGTGTGATTGTGTAGTGTTTGGTCATGAGGGGATTTTACTGGAATTTTTTGAGTCGTGCAAGCTAAATTTTATGTATTCGAGATGATTTAGTTTTTTCCTGAAACCCGGTGAGTGATGAGCAATGGATTGTGGGTTTCTAAAAGCTTTACTCATTTCAGTTGCTGAAATTCCACTCTCCTTTGCGATGTCATAAAGGAGAGCGAAAACGACTCGTTTCTTTTCGGTTAACTCAATGGATTTTGTATTTTTGGAAGAGTTGGTTTTTTTCACGGAAAGCCTGTTTGGGTCAGTGAAGTTTTTGATATTCTTGAATTTAATTGATCTTGCGTATTTTTTATACTCGAACAGCACAGTTAAAACAATGGATTTATTGTTGTGGTAGTATGCTGCATCTGTAGCTTTTGCGTCAGAATAAATTTCTCCTATTCTTTTGACTTTCTCAAAAACTTTTGGCAAAGCGGTATTATTATTATCTGTTTTTTCTATGCCGAAATTTTTTCTTGATTCCTCAACCATTTTCGGAGAACCCCCTTTGGATCTTCCATTGATTGCGAATGTGACATAAAAAGCAGGGATTCCACCTTGCAGTTTCATCGACTTCTGATTCAGACAAGCTACCTTGAAACCTTCAAGGCTTTTATTTAACCCGCAGTAATCATAAAAGAAAGTAGTTAGCCCTTCGGGTTTGAAATGCCTTTTATCGTTCAAATCTCCCACCTCTGCGGTAACATATAAGCTATGTTTGTCTTTTGTGTTATGGTAGTTGGCTCGGAAACCGTCTGTAAAATTCCTTGAGAAGCCAATTACGTTTATATCACGAACAAGCTTGCGATTTTTTAGGGCTTCCCTTTTATCCTTGTTCCAAGATTCGATGTGGTCGCAGTAAGGAAGCATTTTTTTCTCTTGATCTATCATACCAATAGACAAAGTGAAGAAAGAAGTTTTTTTGTTGTGTTCCTTATTTCTTTTGATTGTGTGATCAAGCATCCAATCATAGATGCGCTCTTTGCCATAAGAATGAGTATCTTTCGTGTAGTTGTTAGCCATGAAAGGATTATCTACATTTTGTTTTTGGTTGCAAGGCTTTTTTATTATTTTTTATTCTTTTTTTTTCTTAGAAAAAAGCTTGACACGTGCATCACATACAGTAGAGAAAGATTCCTCGTAAGTCGTTGATACTCAATGAATTACGGCTCGCGGCGGGGCCGAGGCCCGTAACTCGTTGTCGCTCAGTGAGTTACAGCGTTTTTATTTTTATTGTTTTTTTATGGTAAAAGGCTTGACATTATCGCGATTCTGTCAGAAAATGAAGTGACACCCTGAAACCAAGTAAACTGGAGCAAGAGAAAACCCGCCAGCCTCCGAAGAGACTGACGGGCCACACACACTAGACACACACTAGAAAACAGATTTTGCCAAGTTGATGGCGGTTGAAATTTTCCCTTTTACTTTGACGATTCCCGCAACGTGCAAGGTGCGGAACTTGACTGCGCCGCCATCGTCGAGATCTTGAACCTCGCCTTGAATGTAGCGGTACCCGCTGCTTTCTGCGAAACCGATTCGATCAATTTTTTTGATGACGAGATTCCTCACGCCATCTCTCTTTACCGAGGATTGATTTTCGTTGTAGTAGGTCACAACTCGATTCGTGACCTTGCGACGAAGCTCTTCCTCTGGAAGGCGGTAAAAAGAACTGTCGAAAGCTTTACCGAATTTGCGGAGGTTTTTGTTAGTAGTGTTGGTAGTGTTGTTTTTCATAGCGAGAGTATTTTAGTGTAGATTTTGGTTTAGGTCAAGATTTATTTTCCATAGACGAAGCGAAGTTCTTTGCTCCACTTCTCGACCATTTTGGCTTCATGACCGTTAGGCTTCTTGATAGCAGCGGGAAGCCATTTGTTGATCATGCGCTTGAGCTTGCGCTCTCTCAACCACTCACCCAAGTGAATGCCAATGGCAAAAGGAAAAGTGATAATTATTATGGCCTTGTTGATGAGGGTCTGGTTTTTGAAGTTCATGGTGTTAGCTTAGTGTTTTTTGGTTAGTTGTAAAGATTATTTTGATTTTTTAAAGACTACTTTGCCAGCTTCTGCGGTGGCAGTCCAGTCGATAGGGTTCGCCTCGCGCTTCTCTCGGCATTCGTCGTTCCACTTGGCTTGACTGACTCTTGCGGCTTGAAGTCTCTTGTAGTGGCTGCTTGTCTTGGTTGCTTCCATGTGGGTAGTATAGATTAAAAAGTGATTTTAAAAAAGCTTTTTTTGGTATTATTTTTGAGTTGTCATACACCCCCCCCGATTAATTTAAAAAACACTTGACACGATACCGCGCAAAGCGGCGGGGGGAGTCTTTCTTCAAAAACTAAACAATAAAATTATCATAGTTGTGCGTTGGTTGGAAAAAAATGGCGGGGTAATTTTGGTGGAACTGAATCTCCATCAAAAACCAATAATAAAAAAATAAAACTAATAAGCCGCGAATATAATATAGAAAAGTGT
>Ga0255773_10002568_pt1 | contig 16705 bp, 15 predicted proteins | sample 011ome_17_FD_179971 | JGI IMG/M metagenome (GOLD analysis project Ga0255773, IMG submission 179971) | Coastal salt marsh microbial communities from the Groves Creek Marsh, Skidaway Island, Georgia - 011502XT metaG (version 2) | ecosystem: Environmental > Aquatic > Marine > Intertidal zone >...
GAGAAACTAAAATTGAATCTCAAAAAAACAAAATAGGAATAACAGAAATAGTTCCAAACAAATACCAGCCTAGAAAAAATTTTGATGAAGAAAATCTAAATGATCTTGTTAACTCTATTAGAGAGAGGGGAGTCATACAACCAATCATAGTTAGAAAATCAGAGGATCAAATTTCAAAATATGAAATAATAGCTGGAGAGAGAAGGTGGCTTGCCGCACAAAAAGCTGGTCTTCATGAGGTTCCAGTTGTAGTCACTGAAGCAGATGACCTAAAAAGCCTAGAATTTGCGATTGTTGAAAATGTTCAAAGACATGATCTTAACCCTCTAGAAGAAGCACAAGGATACCAAAGGTTAATTAATGAATTTTCATATGATCAAGAAAAAGTTTCAAAATTTATTGGAAAAAGCAGAAGTCATGTAACTAATTGTTTGAGAATATTATCTTTACCTGATGAGGTTTTAAAATTAGTTGAAGATAAAAAATTATCTGCTGGTCATGCTAAAATTTTAGTAGGATTAGAAAATGCTAGTTTTGTTGCTAATAAAATTATTGATAAAAAACTTTCTGTACGACAAACTGAAAATTTAGTAAAAATTTATAAATTAAAAAAAAATTTAATTAAAAAAGGGTTAGATCCCAATATTAAATTACTTGAAAATTCCATCATTGAAAAAATTGGAATAAATGTCAGTATTCAAAATAAAAAAAATAATAAAGGAAAAATTATTTTTGAATATAAAGATTTAGAGCAATTAAATAAAATAATCGAAATTATAAAGTCTCAGTATTAATAATTAGTTTTGGTCTGACAATTCTCGATTACAAAATTTGATATCATGTGTATCGAATTATCTATATCTTTTTTACAATGAAGCTCTAAATCATTTAGAGAATAAATTAATTTTTTTAACTTATCAGTTGTCCATAGTTTTATTTGTTCCGCTTTAATTTCTTTATTTTTCCAAAAAATAGGAGGTTTTGCATTAGCTATAGTTTTTTCAAGATTATTGTTTTTTTTGTAGTCGTTTACCAACGACAAAAGGTTTTTGGCATTTTTTGAAAAAGTCCTAACAATGACCATAACATCCTCACTACTAAAATTATTTTCATCTAAAATCTTTAGAGTTTTTTTAATTTTTTTTGCAAGGCAATTTTCTACCAGATCGGAAACATCGTGGTTTTCAATCAAATTAATAAGCTTTATAAGTTCATCAACACTAATAGTTTTTTTATCATTCATATAAAGTTTAATTTTATTAAGTTCGTTTTTTAAAACCCCTCTATCACCCTTGCATTTACTAATTATCAAATTCACATTTGTGTGTGATAATGAAATTTTTTCTTCCCCAAGTAAACGGATTGCTATATTTGACAGTATCTTTTCATTATCAGGATATACTGGCATACATACCAAATCTTTTTCTTTTTCAAAAAAATTTCTTAGTTTTGATTTCTTTTCTAAATTATCAGACCAAGCTATTATGATTGAGTCATTTATATTTCTTCGATAAATACCGTTTAGGACATCAAACAATTTATCCGTTACATTTGTTATTAAAATTATTTTTTCTTTTTCAAAAAGAGACCCTGAAAAAATTTGGTTAAAAAAATTATCTTTATTATCTATAATTTCTTTTTCTTCATACTTATAAAGTTTTTTATCACTATTTTTTAAAATGATTTTATTTAGTGCTTCATTTTTAGCACCATCATTTTTACCATAAAATAAAAAAAATTTATTTTTATTGTGGATTATTTGTTCTAAATTATACTCTTTTAAGATCATTGAGTATAAAGTAAGTTTAGCAAAAGTTTATCAATAATACCTTCTGCCATTATTTGTTTTAAATTTTCCTCATTTTTTTTTTCTTCATTTTTATTTGATAAATTCTTCAATAAGCTTTTTTGTTCAATATTAAAAGTTTTTTCAAAGCTTTCTGAATTAATATAAAATTTTACGCTAGCTACTAATTCATAATTTAGGGTATTTCCCGTTATATCTTTTTCAATAGAGTTTTTTGAATAATCAGTTTTGACCTCTATTCTAATTTTTTTATTGTTATCTTTTTTCGAAAATTCCCTATTTTTTAAATTTATTTCTATAAGTTTATTAAAACTATCATCACCTTCTAATTTAATTTCTTCGATAACAAAATTAAAATTTTTATTTTTTGAATATATTGGAGTAAAGCCACATGCCTGTAAAGTACAAAAAAAAATTAAAATGATGATAATTTTTTTAAACATGATCTTTTATAATAAGATTAACCAATTTATTTGGCACAAATATTACCTTGTTTATTTCTTTCTGATCGATGTATTTTTTAATTTCTTGATTTTTAACTATTTCTTCAACTACTACTGATTGCTCAGAGTCTTTTGAAAATTTTATAAGACCTCTTTTTTTACCATTTATTTGTACCACGTAGTTCACCTTATCGGTTGCTAACAATTTTTCATCTATTTGTGGCCAATTGACAGTTTTGCCATTTTTAAGTGATTGAAGGCATTCATTTGCAAAATGTGGGATTACAGGCATCATTACTATTAATATATTAGAATAATTTTTAATTAAATTATCTTTTTTGTATTTATTTTTAATTTCTTTGGATAAAGCAGAGTATAATTCATGCAGGTTTGCAACAATCTTATTATAGCTAAAATTTTGCAGATTATTAGTAACATTTTTTATAAATATATTTGCTATCACATCTAATTGATTTCTAGCTTGATTCTTGTGATCAAGATTAATTTCTTTAATTATTTCTTTATGTAAATTCCATAATTTTTGAATAAATTTGTATGAAGCTAAAATTCCCTCCTCAGACCACTGTACATCTTTTTCTGGAGGACTGTCAGATATTATAAAAAATCTAACTGCATCTGCACCATAATTTTTAATTATATTTTCAGGATCAATTGTATTTTTTTTTGATTTTGACATTGACTCGGATGGCCCTACTGAAATGTGATTATTTACATCATTTTTGAGAAATTTTTTTCCATTAATATCTATTATGTCTTCAGGGCTTACCCAATTATTGTTACTATCCTTATATGTTTCGTGACAAACCATTCCTTGAGTAAATAGTCCTTTAAATGGTTCTTTTATCTTGAAATTTTTATTATTGTACGAAAGTGCACTCATAAAAAATCTTGAATACAAAAGATGTAAAATTGCATGCTCTATTCCACCAATGTACTGATCAACTGGCATCCAATAATTGATATCTTCATAATTAAAACCATAAGTATTTTCTTTTGGTGAACAAAATCTTAAAAAGTACCAAGATGAATCTACAAATGTATCTAATGTATCAGTCTCTCTTGTATAACTTTCACCGTTTATTGTGATTTTTTTCCAATCATTTAATTTATCCAGGGGATTTCCAACAGGTTCTAAAGCTTCAATTTGTGGAAGGGTTACTGGAAGCATTTCTTCAGGAACCTTTACAGCATTTTTATTTTTATCATACATTATAGGAATAGGACATCCCCAGTATCTTTGTCTTGAAATTCCCCAATCTTTTAATCTATAAATAATTTTCTTTTCACCTAAATTATTTTTTTCAAGATGATTTATCATAGCTGGTATGGAGTCTTTTGGTGCTTTGAGGCCATTTAAAAAAGAGGAATTAAAAATAAATCCAGAGTCTGTAAACGCCTTATCTTTAACTTCAAATTTATGATTTTCCTTTTCAGGAGTTACAACTGTAATAATTTCTAAATTATATTTTAATGCAAAATCTAAATCTCGTTGATCATGAGCTGGGCAACCAAAAACTGCGCCTAATCCGTAATCCATTAAAACAAAATTAGCAAAATAAACTGGAACCTTTTTATTTGGATTAATTGGGTTAACCGCTAAAAGTTCAGTTTTAAAACCTATTTTTTCTGCACTGGCTATTGCCTCCTCTGTGGTCCCTGTTTTAGAACAACTATTTTTAAATTTTATGAAATCAGGATTATTTTCGTAAAATTTTGCAATTGGATGGTCAATTGATATTGCCAAAAAAGACATACCAAATAAGGTATCTGGTCTAGTTGTATAACATTTAATTTCATTAACATTTTTTGAGTTTTCAATATGGAATTTAACCTCACAACCAAAAGATTTGCCGATCCAATTTTTTTGCATCGTTTTAACTTTGTTTGGCCATTCATCCAAACTATCTAAACTTTCCAGCAATATTTCTGAAAACTTTGTTATATTAAAAAACCATTGATTAAGCTTTTTTCTTTGAACTGGCGCTCCTGACCTCCATCCTTTACCATCGATTACTTGCTCATTTGCTAGCACTGTTTGGTCAACTGGATCCCAGTTGACATAATTTTCTTTTTTATAAACTAATCCTTTATCGAATAATTCTAAAAAAAATTTTTGCTGATGTTTATAATATTCAGGTGTACAAGTAGAAATCTCTCTATCCCAATCAATAGATAAACCCAGTTGTTTTAATTGTGATTTCATGACAGAAATATTTTTTTCTGTCCAAACTTTTGGATCTAATTTATTTTGTCTTGCTGCATTTTCAGCAGGCATCCCAAAAGAATCCCATCCCATTGGATGCAACACATTAAAACCCTGCAATTTTTTAAATCTGGCTAAAATATCTCCAATTGTATAGTTTCTTACGTGTCCCATATGTATTTTACCTGAGGGGTAAGGAAACATCTCAAGGCAATAAAATTTTTTTTTACCAAGATCTGTGGTGGTTTTAAAAGTTTTATTTTTTTCCCAATATGATTGCCATTTATTTTCAACAACCTTAAAATTATATCTTTCCATTGTAACAATTATTAAAATTTAAATGTTAATCTGTACCAAGAATAGTTTCACGTGATTTATATTTAGCTTCTGGATTTTCTTTAACTTCATTTTCTTTCATTAAAGCAGCATCTTTTAGTATTGCTAATTTTATATCATTAGAAAGAGTTGTATCTAGTTTTGATATTTTACATCTATTTACTTCATTACATATTTTTTTATGAATGATAATATCCAAGCCATCAGCTCTTATTTCATTTGATAAAAATCTTACAGTAATTTTTAAAGATTCATTGGTTTCCTCGTTGTCACCATTATACCAGTCAGTAATAATAATTCCTCCAGAGTAATCAACATTACTAAATGGAGCGAAACTTAATAAATCTATTGTAGCTCTCCACATTTCATTAGATGTTGCAAATTCAAACTCGCCTGAACTTTTTTTTCTAGAGTCAAATACTCTAAATCCTCTACCTTCTTGGATATTTTTTTCCACTCTCTTATTAACATTGACAGGAACTTTTCTTGTATCTACTGGTTTATAAATTCCACAAGCTACCAATTGTAAAAAAAAACTTAAAATAAAGGCCTTAAGAATAATTTTTTTTAGTAAATGATAAATTTTCATGGTGACTTTAAAGTGCGTTCATTAACACACATAATCAATGTAATAAAACTAATTAATATGTGATATTTATGCAACATTTAGATAAAAATAACATCTTAAAAGTTAAAAAGTAAGTAAATTTTGGGATTATTTGTTAGATAGGCTCATTATTATTAATAATAATTAACAAAAAATAGGAGAAAAAAATGACAAACTTAAAAAAAGTAGGTCTTTCAGCTCTTGCAGGTTCGCTTGTTGCAGTATCAGCTTATGCTGGTGAATTGTCAGTAAGTGGTTCAGCTAAGTTTACTTACACTGCAGATACTGGAAATGAAGATGCGGAAGCAGATGGAAACAGATTTGGTATGGCTCAAGGCTTATCATTTTCTGGTTCTGGAGAATTAGACAATGGTCACACTGTATCTCTATTACACGTAATGAGTTCTGATGGTGGTGCTAAATCTACATCAGTATTAACTTATGATATGGGTGCGATTGGATCAATTAAATACCAACAAGATTCTGGCGCTTTAGGTATTGGTAACATTGATGACGTAACTCCAACTGCTGATGAAGAAGTATGGAATGGTCTAGATACTGGTGGAGCTTCTAACGAAACTCCAAGTGGAAGAGTATCAGGTGGTGTTACTGGATTCCAGTATACATATTCAAATGATATGTTAACTGCAATGCTTGGTTATTCACCAAAATCTGATTCAGACTCAACTGCTGATGGATCAAATGGTATTGCTGCAGCACTACAATCATCAACTTCAGTTGCTTTAAAAATCACTCCAATGGATGGTTTAACAGTTGTAGCTGGTACAGGTACTAAAGGTAATGCTGATGGTTTAAAAGATGACGATCATGACACTTACGGTATCGTATATGCATGGGGTCCAATCCAAGTTGGTTACCAACATTCAGAAATTGATGATGGTACAACTTCAACAACTGCAGATACTGAACAAGATATGGTAAGTATTGCTTTTGCTGTAAATGATAACCTATCAATCTCTTACGGTGAACAAGACACTGACAGAGACGGAACGTCATTAACTCAAGAAGTTAAAGGTTTTTCAGTTGGTTACTCAATGGGTGGTATGACTATCAAAGCTCATAAAAATGAGGGTACTAACATAAACCAAACAGCTGATAACGAATCAGAGCATACAGAAATCGCTGTATCATTTGCATTCTAATTATATTAGTAGTTAAAAATTTAAAAGGCCCCTTTTTAGGGGCCTTTTTTTTATCTTCAATTTATATTTTATCTAGAAAGTTCAAATATTTTTTATAATCTTTAAAAAGATCTACTGAGGATTTGTAAATTGGCTGTCTTGCTTGAGCTATGCTTACCGTTTTGATAGCAGTTTTGTTTTTAGTAAAATTTAGACAATTTTCTTCCCAACTTAAATTACAAAACTCTATGAGTTTTGGAATTTCATTATCAGGGTTATTCACTAAATTTTCATATTCGCATTCATATATGTAATTAGGTAGTTTTTTATTCCAAAATGACATTAGATCTTTATACAATTTTATAAATTCAACTAAATTATTTTGCTCATAACTCCAAGGTAATGATGATCCATCAAATGTATTTTTATAAATTGATAAAGCAACATCTTGTAAATTTCTTTTACAGTGTATTATCTTGGCATTTGGAAACATTATTTTGATAAAACCAATCCACTCAAAATTAAGGGGAGATTTATCTAATATAATCTTTTCTTTATCATTTTCCCTAAAAAGATTAAATAAATAATCTGAAGTTTTATTTATGAATTCAAATTTTGTGGATTCATTATTGAAAAATAAATCAATAAATTTTTCATCAAAAAGTCTATCAGATAAGAAATTATTTAAGATTGATAATTCACCAGCACCAAAAACTTTCGAGTGAGAGGAAATTATTTGGTGAGTTAAAGTGGTTCCAGATCTTGGAAGCCCAACTATGAATATTAGATTAGGTATCTCACTTTTAGGATTTTCAGAAAAAGTATAATTTTCAAAAATTTGTTTATTTTTATCAAATCTTTTTATTTCATTTTTAAAATTATAATCTTTAAATGAATTAAAAGTTTCTTTATTTCCTAAATTTATATATTTAACCGACTCTTCAATATTATTTTGATCTGAATAAGACTTAGCTAAAGCAAAATAAAGTTTTGATTTATCTTGCTGGTTTAGTGTTACATCTTTAACCTTTGTTAACATTAAACTCTGATGTTCATCGTTATCTTTGTATTTATGAATTACACTATAAATTTTATCAGCAATAATATTTTTGGGGTATTTTTCCTGAATCTCTTTTATAATTTTTTTAGATTTTTCAAATTCTCCTATAATTTGATATGCGCCAGCTAAATTAACTAGTAATACTTCAATATTATTATTTATTTTATGGGCTCTTTCATAAAACTCAATAGATTCATTTATTTTATTTTGATCCCTTTTTAAATTAGCAAAATTAATCAAAACATTTGTATCATTCGGATTAATAGATAATGCAATATTAAAATATTTTTCAGCTTCTAGAAATTCATCTTTGTTTCTGTAAACTGCACCTAAGTTTGAAAGTATAGTTATACTCTTTGGAAATTTATTAAGTCCCTTTTTGAAAATTTCTATTGCAAGATCATATTTTTTTAATTGTTTATAGGATAAACCGATATAGTTATAAAAGGGAACTTGATGAGGATCTTTCTTAAGCAGTATTTTAGTTTTTTCTATAACTTTTAGGTAGTCTCCTCTTAAAAAGTAATTGTTAATTTTTTGTAATTCGGATTTTATGTAATTTATATCAATTTTTTTCATTAATAGGATTATTTATAATTAGTTTTATTGTTAAATAAAGAAATTGCTGCAATACCATGGAGGTTCAGCATGTTAATTAATTTAATATTTTTTTGGTTAATGCCACCTAAGCTTACTATGTTCTTTTTTGTAAGTTTCATAAAATTTAAAAATCTGTAAATACCTAATTTATTCCTATTTCCTTTGTTTTTAAATATTGGTGCCAAAAAGATTGTCGATATGTTTTGATTTTCTTTAATTTTAATCTCAAATAGATTGTGAGCTGAGCCTAGAAAAATAAAATTTTTTTTAGTTTTGAAAAATTTAATGTTCAATAATTTATTAAAAGATGGAATATAAACACCATCAAGATTAAGTTTTATAGCAAGCTTAATGTCATTACTAATAACGAATTTAATTTTTTTTGATTTACAAAAATTTTTTATTTTTATTATAAGGGATTGGTCTATGATCTTTTCATAATTCCTATATATTATACAAGTCTTTTTTGGTAATTTATTAATGATATTAGTATCAAATCTTTTGATAAAACAATAATATTGAACAACTTTATTATGCATAAAAATGTTATTAACTTATTAGAAATCGAAAACAAATTAAAAATTATTGATAATTTTAAAAATTGCAAAATTATTGCTGTAAGCAAAACATTTAATAAGAAAGATATCAAACCTCTAATAGATCATGGACATGAGGATTTTGGAGAAAATAAAATCCAAGAAGCTATTGAAAAATGGACCTCAATAAAATCAAACAACAATAATATCAAACTACATATGCTTGGTAAAATACAAACTAATAAAGTGAAATATTTAATACCACTCTTTGATTATTTGCATTCTTTAGACAGTCTGAAATTAGCTGAAAAAATATTTAATGAACAAGAAAAAAAAAATAAAAAAATTAAAATTTTTATTCAGGTAAACATTGGTGCTGAAGAGCAAAAAGGAGGTATTGGTATACATCAAGTAGATAATTTTTATTACGAGTGTGTTAAAAATTTTAAATTAGATATTGTTGGATTAATGTGTATTCCACCTTATTCAAAAAATTCAAAATCTTATTTTATGAAATTAAGAGAAATTGCATCAAATTTACAATTAACAAAATTAAGTATGGGTATGTCTGGTGATTACACTGAGGCCTTAGAGTGTGGTTCAAATTTTCTAAGAATCGGAACTGCTATTTTTGGCAAAAGAACCTAACTTATTTTAATAAAGGTTTTTTTATTTATAATTTTTAAAAGTATTAACATATCAATTTCTTTTAAAGCAATACAGCCAGCAGTTGGTTTGTAATTTTTTGTTAGATGAATAAATATAGCACTACCTTTTTTTGGTATAATTTTTTTTCTATTATAATCTAATACTATTAACAAATCATATTTTTTGTCTTTACGGTAGAGTTTTTCAAAATGTGCTTTTTTTTTAGTATTTATTAATTGATTATAAAATTTACTTTTACTGTCATCACACCATCCCATATTTTTCTTTATCACAGTTTTTTTTAACTTAGTTTCAACTTTTTGAAATTGATCCTTTCTGTAGTAAAGTTCTGTAAGCCTAAAAAGTCCTTTAGGAGTTCTAGAATCACCCTCTATTTTTGATTTATTTGAAATTAGACCATTTAACCCTATACAGCATCTAAATTTAAAATCTCCAATTATAAGTTTATTATTGTTCTTGAGTTTAATGATCATTAAAATAAATTTATGATAGAAAAATCTGTTTGCATAGTAAATTCAAAAAATCTTTTTTTAGCATTAAGTGAGATAAAAGATCAATTAAATCTAAATATAATTGATATAAATATTAAGTCTTTAGATAAAAAACTTTTTAATTATGATAATTATATTTTCATATTTACAAATAAAAATCATATCTACTCTAAAGAATTAGAAAATAAGTCATTAGTTTTAGATAGTTTCCCATTATCAATTTTCAAATTATTAGAAGAAATTAATACATTGTTCCTTAAATTAAATTATCAAAATCAGTCCAATATAGTTATTAAAAATTATAAATTAAATTTAAATTCAAGAACGATAAGCTCTAATTTAGGCTCTTTAAAATTGACTGAGAAAGAAATGAATTTAATAGTTTATCTTAATAGAATAAAAAAACCTCAAAAAATTAATGAGTTACAAAAAATTATCTGGTATTTTAATGATAATTTAGAAACTCATACAGTAGAAACTCACATCTATAGATTAAGAAAAAAAATAAAAATTTTTTTTGATGATGAGAATTTTTTATTAAGCAATAGTGAAGGATATTATCTTTAAAAAATTTTTTATTTTTCTATATCTACATTGAAACTTATTACAATTCTATCTTCCCCAGATAAATTTTCATCCACAGCATGATATAAATATGATGGAAATATTAATAAAACTCCTTCTTCTGGATGAAAATTAATAACTTCAGCAGATAATTCAGTAAATTTTTCAATTGCAGGGTATCTTATATTTTTTTGTTCTTTTGGATCAAAAAATTTGATTTTTCCACAATTCTTTTTGACTTTCACATAATATGCTGCACTTAAAAAACAATTAGGATGATTATGTTTTATATTAAATGAGTTCTGTTTGTTCACAACAGACCACATTCCATCTATTTTAATTTTATTGAGATCATACTTCCAGCCATACTCTTTTGAAATTATATCAAATAAATAACTTCTAATTATCTCTAAAAATTTAATTAATATTTTGCTTTCATTTATTTTAAAATAAGGTGAATGCCAGCCACCCTGATTTGACACTTTTATTCCTTGTTCATCTTTTTTCATTAAATCATATATATATTTTTCAAGTTCTTTATTAATTTCAATATGATCATTTAGTTTAAACTCAAATATAGGTACTGAAAAAACTTTATGTGTAGCTATTTTAGTCATAGATAAATTTATTATTAAAGTCTTGCCCCCAGAATTTGAATTACTTTTGAGGACATTTCAACACCTTTTTCAAGGCATTTTTCGAGAGAAAGTTTATTGGCAATACCACTAAGAAAACCAGATGCAAACAAATCGCCGGCACCTGTTAAATCAACAATATCTAAATTTTCTTTTGCAGGTATTTCATAAATCTTATTATCAAATGTAGCAATGGCCCCTTTATCACCTCGTGTTATGATAAATTTTTTTTTTAAGAATTTGGTAAATTCAATAACTTCAATAAAATTTGAAGTATCTAATAATGCTTTCATTTCTGACTCATTTGCAAAAATAATATCAAGTTTGTTTTTCACTAAGTCTAAAAAATCAGATTTATGTCTTTCTACGCAAAAAACATCAGAAAGGGTCATTGCCACTTTGTTTGAACAATTTATTGCTTTTATGAAGGCTGACTTTGGCTCACCTTTATCCCACAGATAGCCCTCAAGAAATGTTATTTTACAATTTTGAATAATTTTTTCATTAATATCAGTTTCATTAATTTTTCCAGCTATTCCAAGGAAAGTACACATTGTTCTTTCAGAGTCTGGAGTTATTAAAATAAGGCAGGTACCCGTGGGTATAGTTTCTTTTTTTTTATTATAAAAAAAAGAAACATTTTCTTTGATAAGTCCATATTCATACTTTTGACCCAAACTATCATTGTTGATTTTTCCAATAAAGCCTACTTTGTTTTCTAATTGTGATAGTCCAACAATTGAATTCGCTACAGATCCTCCAGATACCGTTCGCTCAATATAAATTGACGAAATAAGGTTTTTAAATTCAATTTCATCAACCAATTTCATGGTTCCTTTAGTTAATAAGTTTTTTTTTAAAAAGTTATCATCAACTTTACAAATTACATCTATAATTGCATTTCCAATACCAATTACTTCCATTTAGGCTTTCTTTGTAATTATTGGTTTTTTTCTTTTAGGATAACAAGTCTTGCAAATTTTACAACCAATACCGTAACACTCTCTTGCCTTACAATATTGTCTTCCATAGTAAATAATTTGTAAGTGAAGTTTATTCCAAAATTTTATTGGAAATAATCTCTTAAGGTCTTTTTCTGTTTGCATAACATTCTTGCCATTAGTTAAACCCCATCTTTGAGCCAATCTATGAATGTGTGTATCGACCGGAAATGCTGGATAACCAAATCCTTGGGACATCACGACACTTGCTGTTTTATGTCCAACACCAGGTAATTTTTCTAATTCTTCAAATGTCTTTGGGACTTTACCATTATATTTTTTAATTAAAATTTTTGATAAATAATAAATACTTTTAGCTTTTACTCTGAAAAGTCCAATTTTTTTAATTAATTCCTCTATTTTTTTTCTTCCAAGTTTTACAAAATGATCTGGTTTATAATATTTTATATAAATATTTTTAGTAACATTGTTAACATTAACATCTGTACACTGAGCTGAGAGTAATACCGATATTAGTAATGTAAAAATATTTCTATGATCCAGCGGAACCTTGGTAGTAGGATAAAATTGATTTAGTATTTTTAGTACTCTCTTTGCTCTCTGAATTTCAGTCATCAATTGAAATTCATCAAGTCTCGCATTGAATATAACCCTGGTTTTTTTGAATTAAGCCATTTAGCAGCTACTAGTGCACCCTCAGAGTACAAAGATCTATCGAATGCCTCATGATTCAAGGTTATAATTTCTTTACCACTTGAAAATTTAACTTCATGTTCTCCAATAATTTCTCCTTTTCTAATAGAATTAAAATTTATTTTATTTCCATAAGGAAAAGTTTTTTTATTTAAAAATTTTCTTCCAATTAATTTATAAAAATCCTTGTTCTTACCAATTGCAATTCCTTTTCCCAACATTAGTGCTGTACCTGAGGGATAGTCTTTTTTGTGTTTATGATGAACTTCAAAGACTTTACTTAAATATTTATCCCCCAAAGAAGCTGAGGCTATTTCAGTTAAATACATTAAAAGATTTATACCTAAACTCATATTTCCAGCTTTTAATATGGGGATTTTTCTTGAGAATTTATTTATTAAATGCTCTTCTTTTTTAGTAAAGCCTGTTGTGCCTATCACAACCTTTTTTTTTAATTTTGAAGCAATTTTAAGAATTTCAAATGTACATTTTGGGATTGTAAAATCTATTATGACACTAGCTTTTTTAAAAGCATTCTCAGAATTAAGTTGAGGTTTAATACCATCAATTTTTTTATCTATTAATCTACTTTCAGTAAGAGAAACTAAATTAAAATTTTTATCTAATTTTGATGATTTAATGAGCTGTTGACCCATTCTTCCCATGCAACCCGAGATTGCTAAATTAATTTTACCCATGGTACGCTAAATATCTTTACGTGGAACAAACCATATCTTGTCCACAGCAAAGAGGAGATTTTATTTTACCATGGTCGTTAGGGCATTTTGATATTTGTACTTCTGTACCGTCTTCAAGTTTTAAGCTGTCATTTATTAGTGGATCATTGCATTTTCCACAAGTTGCATTTACCGACATCCCACACTTTGAACATTCATATGTAGCCATTTTATCTCCTTAATTTAAATAGTTTAATATTAAGATAAACTTAACACTATGAATTAGTTTTTCCAGAAACTTTTAGCTTTTTCAAAGAATTTTTTTATACTCGGGTTAGATTTTTCATTTTCAATTTCTCTAAATTTTTCGAGCAATTCCTTTTGTTCTTTATTTAAAGATATTGGTACTTCAGTGTTAATTTGTACATACAAGTCTCCATTACCACTTCCTCGCATATAAGGCATGCCTTTTCCTCTTAATCTAAATTGTTTACCACTTTGAGTGCCTTCTGGAATTTTAATTTTTGCTTTACCCCCATCTATTGTAGGAATATCAATAGTAGTTCCCAGTGCTGCATCTGCAATAGAAATTGGGCATTCAAAAAAAAGATTTTCGTCTGATCTTTTAAAAAGTTCGTGAGATTTTACATTAATGAACAAATATAAATCTCCTGTAGCACCCCCTCGAGTGCCAGCTTCACCTTTTCCAGCTAATCTAATTCTTGTTCCATCATCAACTCCTTTTGGAATTGATACAGCTATTTTTTTTGAGGTCTGTTTAATACCTTGGCCACTACAATCACCACAAGGATGAGTTATTTCTTCACCAGTTCCAGCACATTGAGGGCAAGTTTGTTGAACAGTAAAAAATCCTTGATTGGTTCTAACTCTACCATTTCCTCCACAATAGGTACATCTATCAGCCGAATGGCCTGCTTTTGAACCACTTCCTTTACAGGTGGTACATTTTTCTGATGAAGAAAATTGAATATTTTGTTTTTTGCCTAAATAAGCCTCTTCAAGACTTATTGATAAATCATATCTTAAATCAGATCCTCTATTGCTAGAGCTTCTTTTGTTGCTTCTTCTACCACCACCAAAGTCACCAAAGAAGTCTTCAAATATATCAGAGAAATCTGCTCCACTAAATCCGCCAAAACCACCACCTTGGCCACCACCACCATTTTCGAAGGCAGCATGCCCAAAATTATCATAGTTATCTTTTTTGGTTTTATCAGAGAGAATTCCATAAGCTTCACTCGCTTCTTTAAACTTATCCTCTGCAGCTTTATCACCAGGATTTTTATCGGGGTGATACTTAACAGCGAGTTTTCTATAAGCAGATTTTATTTCTTCAGGACTTGCACTTTTATTAACGCCTAGGACATCATAAAAATCTTTTTTTGCCATGAATTTACCCTAGACAACTAGATGTTTGTTTAAGCGCTTTTTTCTTTATTCTCGTCTTTTACTTCTTCAAAGTCTGCATCAACAACATTATCGTCTTTTTTATCCTTATTATCTTTTCCGTCATCATCTCCAGAATCTGGTTTAGTATTTTGTTGTGACTTGTAAATAGCTTCCCCAAGTTTCATTGAAGCTTGAACTAAAGTTTCAGTTTTCTTTTTTATATCTTCAACGTTATCACCTTTAAGAGCTTCTTTTAAGGCAGTTGATGCGTCTTCAATTGCTTTCTTTTCAGCATCAGAAACTTTTGCACCATGTTCTTTTAAGTTTTTTTCTGTTGAATGAATTAAAGTATCAGCTTGATTTCTTGCATCGACTGACTCTCTTTTCTTTTTATCAGCCTCTTTATTAGCTTCAGCTTCTTTAACCATTTTTTCAATTTCTTCATCACTTAAACCACCTGAGGCTTGAATTTGAATTTTTTGTTCTTTGCCAGTTCCTTTATCTTTCGCAGAAACATTAACAATTCCATTGGCATCAATATCAAAAGTAACTTCAATTTGAGGCACACCTCTTGGAGCTGGAGCAATACCAACTAGCTCAAAATTTCCTAATAATTTATTATCAGCTGCCATTTCCCTTTCACCCTGTAATACTCTAATCGATACGGCGGGTTGACTATCTTCAGCGGTTGAAAATACTTGGCTTTTCTTTGTTGGAATTGTTGTATTTTTTTCGATTAATTTAGTAGATACACCCCCTAAAGTTTCAATTCCTAGCGATAAAGGAGTTACATCCAATAGAAGAACATCTTTAACATCTCCTTGTAGAACTCCAGCTTGAATTGCAGCACCCATTGCAACTACTTCATCCGGGTTAACACTTTTGTTTGGCTCTTTACCAAAAAAATTTTTAACTTCAGCAATAACTTTAGGCATTCTAGTCATACCGCCAACCATTACCACTTCATCAATTTCACTAGCTGTAATTCCAGCATCTTTTAATGCTGTTTTGCAAGGTGGCATTGTTCTAGCAATTAAATCTTCAACCAAAGCTTCTAATTTTGCTCTAGTCATTTTTAGGTTAATATGTTTTGGACCTGTTTTGTCAGCAGTAATAAATGGTAGATTTATATCTGTCTGCTCAGCTGATGAAAGTTCTATTTTAGCTTTTTCTGCAGCTTCTTTTAATCTTTGTAGGGCTAGTTTATCTGTTTTTAAATCTATACCGCTATCTTTTTTGAATTCAGAAATTAGATAATTAACAACAGCATTATCAAAATCTTCTCCACCTAAAAAAGTATCACCATTAGTAGATTTAACTTCGAAGACCCCATCGCCTAATTCAAGGATAGATACATCAAATGTTCCTCCGCCTAAATCATAGACAGCAATTTTTTTATTTTGTTTTTTATCTAAACCATAAGCAAGTGAAGCAGCTGTTGGTTCATTAATAATTCTTAAAACTTCTAATCCAGCAATTTTACCCGCATCTTTAGTTGCTTGTCTTTGTGCATCATTAAAATAAGCAGGTACTGTAATTACAGCTTTAGTAACTGCTTGACCTAAATATTTTTCTGCTGTTTCCTTCATCTTTTGTAAAATGAATGCAGAAATTTGTGAAGGTGAATATTTCTCTCCTCTAGCTTCAATCCAAGCATCACCTTTATCAGAATTAATTATTTTAAACGGTGCAGCTTCAACATCTTTTTTAACAGTTGGATCATCAAAATTTCTTCCAATTAATCTTTTAACCGCAAAGATAGTATTTTCAGGATTGGTTACCGCTTGTCTTTTTGCAGGCTGACCAATTAGTTTTTCATTATCATCAGTGAAAGCAACAACAGAAGGAG
>Ga0255773_10002577_pt1 | contig 16671 bp, 15 predicted proteins | sample 011ome_17_FD_179971 | JGI IMG/M metagenome (GOLD analysis project Ga0255773, IMG submission 179971) | Coastal salt marsh microbial communities from the Groves Creek Marsh, Skidaway Island, Georgia - 011502XT metaG (version 2) | ecosystem: Environmental > Aquatic > Marine > Intertidal zone >...
CCCACAACACAAATTTTGTAAAATTGTTCCAGGTATTTTTATGGTTTTCATTATCCATAAAAATTACTTCTGTCTTGCTTTAAACTTTGGATTAGTTTTGTTTATGATATAAACTCTTCCTCTTCTTCTAACAAGTTTAGAATTGAGATCTCTTTTTTTTATTGATTTTAATGAGCTTTTAATTTTCATAATTTAATTTGTATGCCGGCAACGTCCTACTCTTCCATGCCTTAAGACAAAGTACCATCGGCGCTGTAGGGCTTGACTTCCGAGTTCGGTATGGGATCGGGTATAACACCTACGCAATAATTACCGGCGACTGTCTTATACATTATTAAAATTACTTGTAAACAAGGATTTACGTAAAATTTGGTTGAAAATTAAGAGTGTTTTTTAATAAACTCGAAAATATAATCCTTCAACTGAACCTTGCCTAAATTTCTATGAACCTTATTGTTTAAGCTCATCCCAGATAATGCCGAAGCATATCTCTCACCCTTTCTTGGAGATAAATACTTTATTTTAGAATTAAATAATTTTGCAACTTCTAATATTGTTAAACTAGTATTGTTGGAAATACTGTAATATTTGCACTTATTAAGTTTCCAAGCCTTAAAACATACTTCTACTGTGTCTTTTATATGAGTAAACCTTCTTGACTGGGTGCCAGGCCTTACAACAGGTAATGCTTTACCTTTTATATAACAGTCTTCAAATATGCCTATTACGGTTGCCATCTTTCCAATTGTAATTTGTTTTGGGCCATAAACATTGTAAAAAAAAATTACCTCATACTTAAATTTGAACCATTTTTTTAAATTTTCTAAAAATTCTATGTTTTTTGATTTTGTAAATGCATAAGGTGATAAGTTTTTATCTCTTCCAGCATTACCTAGGGACGCAGAAGTTGCTGAATATATTAATTTAATTTTATTTTCTAAACAAAAATTAAATACAGCAACTGAGCCAATTGAATTAGATTGAATGCATTCATTCATGTGTAAAAAACTTTGATAAATTCTTGAAAATTCGCCGAAATGAAAAATGGTTTTTATTTTGTTTTTATATTGGCTTAAAATTTTACGAATATCTTTAGTATGACCGTTAATGTATTTTATTTTTTTGTTTATAATGTGGTTTTTTTTACTGCCAGAAGAATAATTATCTATACTTATAATTTTATTATTTGTATTCGCAACAAGAAATTCAATTAAATTTGATCCAACAAATCCTGCACCACCGGTTATTACAATTATATTTTTCAAAATATTTTTTTATAATAGTTTTTTAGCATAAAATTAAAAGAATAAATTAATTATTTTAGTTAAATAATAATCAGGGCCAAGACGTGATTTAGTATTAAATTTTTTCATCAAAGATATCATATATTCAAAAGCTTCATTTCTTTTTTTCCACCAAAATTTACTAAACTTTTTATATTTTGAAGAAATACCATTTTCATCATAATTATAAATAGTTAAAGATTTATTAGTAATATAAAATTGATTTATAATATAAGCATAAATCGATAATCTTGCATCAATTTCAAGATTAGAAAATTTATTTTTTTTTAAAACTTTTAAAAAATTATCAAAAAATTTTCTTTTAAATGCAATACAACTTGTAGGAAAAAAACTTGGCCAAATTGAAAAAAAATGATTTTTTTTCTTTAATAACATCTTTTTTTTTAAAAAACTATTAATTGGTGTATCTTGAATAAAATCAATTTTTCTATTTTTTTTAAAAATTTTATTAATCTCAGATAGTTTATTTTTTTTAAAAATATCATCACTATCTAGCAAACATATGATATTTCCTTTTGATATTTGAAAAAGTTTGTGAATGCCATAAATTTGATTAAGAGGACCACTTTTAAATTTTTTTTTTTTATTTTTTATAATTTTAATCTTTTTAAATTTATTTAAAATTTTTAAAGAGTCATCTGTGGAACAATCATCAAAAACTAAGATCTCTTTATTATTAAAATTTTGTTTTAAGCAAGAGTTAATTGATTTATTTAAATAACCACTCTTGTTATAATTGGTAATCAAAATAGAAACAAAATTCTTTTTCATTAAATAATATTATTTTTTACAATTAAATTATCAAATAATCTCAGGTAGAATAAAATTATAGCTTTCATTGTTAAATATTCTATTAATATTTTGTTTTTGAATTATATATTTTATAAATGATAACAAAAAATAAAGTATTTATTTTTATACTATTATTATATTTTTCGTTGATAGTAGGACTGTATTATGGAGAAGACTCTTTAGGTGCTGCATTTACTGATTACAAGGCTCTTAAACATCTTAATGAAAAATTTCATAATAATTTTATGTTCAGTTTATTAAACTATAATGATTTCGGACACAGGCAATCACCATTTTTATATATCCTGGGTTCAATTACATATGACTTTGGAGAACTGGGAAGACGAATATTTTTTTTACACGTTTACTTGTTAATCCCCATCTATTTTTATAAATCTCTTAAGATAAAATTTAAGGACGTTTCAAAAGATTACCTTAAATTATTTGCATCAATTATATTACTATTTCCAACATTTAGATCATATTCTATTTGGACTGATCCTCATCTTCTAGGGATTCTGTTTTTTATTATCTCAATATTCTATTACTTAAAATTCAAAACAAATGTAAGACCTTTCAAAAATGCACTTTTAAATACTTTTTTTTTATCACTTGCAGCTTACAGTAGCCCCAATTTTGGTGTTTTTGTAATATATTTTTATTTAGAATTTTCAAAAAAATTTTTTTTAAGTAAAACAATTTTGATAATTTCTTTGTTAAATATAATTTTATCTATTCCATTTTTTGTTTATTTATTTTATCTAGATGTAAATTTTATTTTTGATAATAAATTTTATAATTTAAGTCATAATGCTTTTTCTTTAGAAAACTTATCCAATAAGATAATAATTATTATCTCGATATTTTTATTTTATTTATTTCCCTTAATATTAACAAATGTTAATAAAACTAAATTTGAACTACCAAAATTAACTTATAAATTTATTTTTAGTATTTTAATATTTTTTTATATTGTTTATTTATTTGATTTTTCATCATCATACGAGATAACTAACTCTGGTGGAGGTTTTTTTTACAATTTATCAAATTTATTATTAAACAATAATATTCTTTTATTTATTCTATGTTTTTTTACATATATATACCTATTAGAAATTTTTAGGTTAGATAAATCAAATTTGATACTTTTTTTATGTCTAATTTTTTCTCACCCACAAATGACTATGTGGCAAGCAAATTTTAGTCCTACAATTTTATTTTTATTACTATTGTTGTTTAACAATGTTATCACTAAGAATAATTTAAATTTAAAAACTATAACTATTAGCTATTTCTATTTTTCTATTTATCTAATATCAAATATTATAATTAGAAATATATTAAACTAATAAAAATAATGAATGACCTTACTTTAATTATCCCTGCCAAAAATGAAAGTGAGTCTTTGCCCCAAGTAATTGATGATCTAAAAAGTCTACCGTGTAAGATTAAAGTTTCTCTTCAAAATAATGATAAAGCAACAATTAACTCTTTAAGTAATAAAAATATTGAAATATTTTATCAATCTGGAAAGGGATATGGTAACTCTTTAAAAGAGGCTATCAATGATTGTAAAACAAAATATTTTTGTATTTTTAATGCTGATGGATCATTCGAACATAAAGATCTATTTAAAATGTATGAACTTATTAAAGAAAATGATTTTGTTTATACCACAAGATACGAAACTGGAGGAGGAAGTGAAGACGATACAGTAATAACCTATATTGGAAATAAGTTTTTTTCTAAACTTGGAAATATATTATTTTCTCTAAAAATAAGTGATATCTTATATACATATCTTATGGGCAGAACATCTTCTTACAAATCTTTAGGGGTTCAATCAAATGATTTTAGATTTTGTGTTGAATTACCAATTAAAATGCAAATTTCCTTAATGAAATATAAGTGTTTACCATCTTATGAAAAAAAAAGAATAGCTGGAAAAAAAAAGGTAAATGCTTTTATTGATGGTTCATTAATTTTAATTGAAATGCTAAAATTATTTTTTTATTTTAAGATCTTTCGTAATAAAAGAATAGAACAATAGTTAAAGAACTAAAATTTAAAACCTTTTTTCAATAACTTTTTTTAAGCCATCTTCTAGTTTAATTCGTGGGTACCATCCAAGGTCTCTAATTTTACTTGAATTAAGTCCCTTTCTAAAAGTTCCATCTGGAGACTTATTATCAAATTCTATCTTACCAGTATATCTTGCAAAGTTTGCTATTAATTTTGATAAATTTTTAATTGATATTTCTTCGTTTGTACCAACATTTATGACTGGGAGTTTATTTTTATATTTTTTTTTTAGAACTTTTTTACCAATGGACAAACATTTAACAATTGACGCTGCTAAATCATCAGTGTGTATAAACTCTCTTAATGGTTTACCTGTACCAAGTAGTTTAAGAATTTTTTTGTTAGATTTTTTTGCATCCTCAATTTTAGATATTATAGCTGGAATTACATGGCCAGTAACTTTGTTAAAATTATCATTATCACCATAAACATTAGTTGGCATCAAACATACTATATCTAAATTATAATCTTCAAACAAAGCCTCACAAAGCTTTATGCCTGCTATTTTTGCTATAGCATAGCATTGATTAGTTTTTTCTAAATTACCAGTTAATAAACTTTCCTCTTTTATGGGAACTTTAGAAAATTTTGGGTAAATGCAAGAAGTCCCTAAATAAATTGTTCTTTTTATTTTTTTTTTTAAGGCGAGTTTTAGTAATGAGTTTTGAATTTCTATATTGTCTAAAAAAAAATCTTTTTGATTTGAGCTATTAGCAATTATGCCTCCTGCTCTTGCAGCAGCCATTACCATGTAATCAATATTCTTATTTTTAAAAAAATTATCTACTAAATTTGAATTCCTTAAATCAATTTTTTTTTTATCTATTGTAATTAAATTTTTAAAACCTTTTTTTTTAAGCAGTCTATAAACTGCGTTTCCTACTAAACCTTTGTGACCAGCAATAAAAATATTATCAGATTTCTTCACTTTAATTTGAGTAATTTAATATCAGATTCGATCATCTCTTTTACTAAATCTTTTAAATTATGTTTGAGTTTATAATTCAATTTTTTAAAAGCTTTTTTTGGATTACCTTTTAAATAATCTATCTCTAAAGGTCTATAATACTTTTTATCAATCTTAATAATAAGTTCTTTTTTGCCATCTTTGATCAAGTAAGCCTCTTCTTTAATTCCTCTACCTTTCCATACAATTTGTAATTTGAGATACTTACAACATAAGTTTACAAATTCTCTTATACTTGTGGTCTTACCTGTGGCAATTACATAATCATCAGGTTTAGATTGCTGTAAAATCTTCCATTGCATTTCAGTATAATCTTTTGCATGACCCCAATCTCTTTTTGCATTTAAATTTCCTAAATATAAAATATCTTTAGATCCTAAAACTTTTTTTGCAAAAAACATTGTAATTTTTCTAGTAACAAAAGTTTCGCCTCTCCTAGGACTCTCATGATTAAATAAAATACCATTACATGCATAAAATTTATATGCCTCCCGATAAACTTTTGTCATCCAATATGAATAAAGTTTTGAAACACCATAGGGTGATTTAGGAACCATTATTGAATTTTCATTAAACGAATTTGACTGATTTGGTTTTTGTCCAAATAGTTCTGAGGTACTAGCTTGATAAAATTTTGTTTTTTTTAAATTTAAAAACCTCATTGCTTCAAGGACTCTTAAGGTACCTAAACCTGTTACTTCTGAAGTGTATTCTGGTATTTCAAATGAATGTCCAACATGACTTTGAGCACCTAAATTATATATCTCATTAGGCTTAACTTTATTTAATATATTAACCAAACTATTAGAATCAGCCAGATCTCCATAATGTAAAAATAAATTAGATGATAAGTGCTTATCTTTATATATATGATCTATTCTGCTTGTGTTAAATGAAGAAGATTTTCTCTTAATTCCATGAACTATATATCCTTTATCTAACAAGTATTCAGCTAAATATGAACCATCTTGACCGGTTATGCCTGTTATAAGAGCTTTTTTAGTCATTTTATTATATGTTTAATTTAATTTGTTAATACGTACAATTAATACACTATAAATAAAAGTTATAAAATTTTTATTTTAAAGATTAATCTAGTATTAGAGTAGAAATGTTAACACTAAAGTTTATCATAATATATATATTAATCAGTTCGAGTACTATTTATCTATCAACATATTTAGGGTATTTTGATAAACCTAGTAAAAGAGGAGTTCACAGAATACCAACCATTAATACTGGTGGATTAATTTTATATTTATTTTTTTTAAGTACAGTCTCTCAAAGTGAGTTGAACTATAATATAGAATTAATCATATCAATAGGTTTTTTTATTTGTTTAACGGGTTTTGTGGATGATAGAATAAATTTAACCCCCTCGACCAAAATTGTACTAATAATAATTCCATCTATTTATTTAATTTTGAATGGGATATCTATAAGTGACTTGGGTCAATATGAATACTTGGGAAAATTAGAATTAGGGAAATTTAAAATTCCATTTTTGTTATTGGCTATTGGATTACTTATTAATGCAACAAACTATATTGATGGAATAGACGGTTTACTTTTAATCTTTTTTTTAAGCTGTCTAATGTTTTATATTTTTTTGATTGATGACATTGAAACAATAAACTTGCTAAAATTTTTTGTGATGGCAAGTTTTCTAAATCTAATATTAAATTTACTTCCTTCAAAAAGTAAATTTAAAGTATTTAGTGGAGACTCTGGAAGTTTATTTATTGGGTTTTTTATAAGTTTTATGACCATTGAGCTTTATAATAACTTTGATATTCACCCTTCAATTTTAATTTGGCCATTGTGGTACCCTGTTTATGATTTTCTTTTTGTTAGCATTAATAGGTTAATAAACAAAAAATCTATTTTTAAACCGGACAACACTCACTTACATCATTTTATATATAAAAAATTTAATGGGAATATAATATCACTTCTAGTTTTATTTTTATTGGTTAATTCTTCAATTATTTTTCTTGGATATAAAATCAGTGAAATTTCTAAATTATTATCGTTAAGTATTTTTGTAATAGGATTTACTTTATTCTTTGCAGTAAGACTGATTGTATTTAAAAAATTTAAAAATTGAATTAAGTTTTAATTAATAGTTATCTTTTTCAAAGAATTTATAGATAGCGTGTATAAACAAAATAATGATTTAATTACTCCATAATTCATATAATTTCTATATACTTTGTATCCATTAATCAAACTTAGCAATTTATTTGATGATAAGGAGCCTTTAGTTTTACGATAGTAAGTGAGTTTAATATTAAGTCCTCTTATTGTTTTAATTTTTTTAATTATTCGTAACCATAACACATAATCCTCTTTAGTTTTTATTCCTGGAAACAAGAGTTTATTTTTACCAATTAAACTTGAATTCAAAATTACAGTCGATAAACCAATATCACATGATGAAATTAGATCCTTAAAAAAAATTTTTTTCTTTGCAGGTCTAGATGAAATAATTTTATTATTTACATTAATCACATGATAAGACGTATGGGAAAATAAAATATTGTTTTTTTCCATAAAGTTAATTTGATTTTTTAGTTTATTCTTTGCCCACAAATCATCTGAGTCTAAAAAAGCTACATATTTTGTTTTACTTTTTTTTAAGCCAACATTTCTTGCATGTCCAGCACCCAAACTATTTTTATTTACAATTATTTCAAAAGGTATCTTTTTTTTAATAGTAATACTCTTAAAAAATTTTTTTATTTTAAATAAATCAGATTTATCTTCGTCATCATATATGATTATAATTTTATAGTTTTTATAAGATTGTTTAAAAACAGATTTCAATGCACTAAACAAATAATCCAAGTTATTTTTGTATGGTATTATAATTGTTACATAAGGTAATTTATTCATTCAAATTAAATTTGTATAATTTTTTTAAAAAAACTCCTTTGGTATCAAAAACAAGTCTAAAATTTCTCTTAATGAAATTGTGATCATATTTGTAATGATTATTTGCAATTAGAGCTTAATCATAATGTTTTGAATTTTTTTATTAATTAATAACAGATTTTTTAAAATTTTCATTGATCTTGACTAACTCATCAAATGTGCCTTCATTTTTTAACTCTCCTTGTTCAAACAAAAAAATTTTATTACATTTTTTTACTGTACTTAAACGGTGTGCAATCAGGATTATAGTAATTTTATATTTTAAGTTATGAATAGCTTCCATTACTGCCTGTTCAGTAAGGCTATCTAAAGCACTAGTAGCCTCATCCAAAATTAATAATTGTGGTTTATGATACAATGCTCTTGCAATTCCAATGCGCTGACGTTGACCTCCCGAAAGTCTTATGCCCCTTTCACCAACAGTCGTTTTATACTGTAAGGGTAATTCGTTAATTACAAACTCATGAAGATTTGCAATTTTAGCAGCATTCTCAACAGCTTCTTGATTAATATTTTTGTGGTCGATACCAAAAGCAATATTAGCAGCCACAGTATCGTCTGCTAAAAAAATTTGTTGAGGAACGTAGCCAATCGAGCGTTGCCAAGCTTTTTGATTGTGTTTGTTAATCACAATACCATCAACCTTTAAAGTTCCTTGCTGGGCTTCAAGCAAACTTAAAATAATATCAGCAATAGTAGTTTTACCACTACCAGTAGTACCTACTAGTCCAACCGTATTTAATGCAGGAATGCTTAGATTTATATCTTTTAACGCTGTTCTTGATGCATTAGGATAATTATAATAAATATGATTTAGACTAATTTTTTTATTAAATCCCAAAGAATTTTCTCCTTTATCTGTTATTTTGTATTGCAGATTTTTTAAATCATTATGAATAGAGTCAAGAGCAGGTCCAACAATTCGTAATTGAGTTAAAGAAACATATATATGTTGTATGGCAGGCATCAAACGATAACCTGCAAATGCATAAAGAGCAATTACAGGAATAACATTAGTAATATCACCACCTTGCGCCATTAAGTAAAGCAAAAGTAAAAGCATTCCACCAAAAGCGACTGCTTCCAAGGCTAAACGAGGCAGATGACTTACGAGCGCTTCTAAAGCAATTGTCTTAGCAACCGTTATTGATGGATCAGAAAATCTCTTTATATAATTTTTTTCTAAGCCTCCCACTTTTACCTCTTTAGATGCACCAAAAGCTTCCGTTAAAGTACTAAAGCGCTCCTGAGCAGCTTTAAAGTTCTCTTTACCAATCCTATTCAATAAATTTTTATTAAATTTATAAATAAGACCATAAGCTAAACTAAGTGTAATAATAATTATTAGCGTAAGTTTTAAATCAACTAAAATTAATAGTATCAATAATGAGAGAGTTACCGCACTTTGTATAATTAAGATCATCATAGGGGTAAAGCCTTTACTTATAACTGTACTAACATCTGAAAGAATAGTTTTACCAAGTTCAGCGCTGTTACGATTCAAAAACCAGCTATAAGGCTGGTGCAGATATCCCTCTAACAAACGTTTACCAATAGTGTATTCTCGCATTCTAGTAAAGCGCACTTGTGCATAATTTGTTAATGCCTTGAAAGAAAGCGAAGTGATTAGCAATATAAAAACAAAAATACCCAAAACGAATAGAAACTGTTGATTATTTTCAACACCAAAAATACTTGATGCCTTATAGACAGTATTTAGAATTTCATTAGTTTCTACAATTTCTGGGTTAGTTAAGACAGCTATGAAAGGCATGATTGAAGCAACTCCCAACATGTCTAACAAAGCCATAAATAAAATCATAGTTAGCAACAACATTCCACGTCTACGTTCATAACTTGTCAAAAGGTATAAAAGTTTTTTAATCTTCAGCATTGTTCTTAAAAGTATACTTATCTATAACGTTTAATTAAAATTGTACGATCAGATAGAAGCTTACATTCTATTTTTTCATTTATTCCAAGCACTCTCTTCAATCTATTCACACGCTCACAAATATCATGACTGTCTAATGATGGAAACTTAAAGTTTTCTTTTTCAACTCTAAACTTACTTTTTGAAAACCTTCTTAATACTCTGCCAATCATTCCGTTAAATTTCATAATTTTTAGAAGGATTTTAAATAATATCAAGTTAGAAGATTTAGAAAAAATATTATCATCACTAGCAAGACTCTCCCATACTTTGATAATCTTCTCAGCTGCCAACTCACTTTTATCAATATAAATTTTTTTTGATACTTGTTCTGGAATTGGCTTATCTAAATCCTTTTGATCATTAATTTTTATATCATCAAATAAATCATTTACCTTATTCAAAAGCTCTTCCTTAGACACAACCTGATATCCTAATTCGTTAGGCAACTTATAACCATAGTCCTGTTCAAAAGGAATATAGGTAACTAAAGGTTTGTGAGAAACTGTTGCTTCAAGAGCGGTAGTACAACTGTTATGCATGATGGCAAAAGCATTATTTACCCACGCAGTGATAGACCCTTCTCGTATTACATGAACATTAGGAATTCCCTCGAGATAAACCTTCCAAGAGTCTATCTTCTCATTTTGGTGTGGTCGAAAAACTATATCGTAGCCATTATTATTTTCGCTAAGATGTTTTATAGCCTCGATGAAGGCAGCTGTCTTGCGATAATCTTCAGCCGCACGACCAAATTCATCTAAAAACATCTTTGGAGATCGATCATAATATCCTGATTTTCTATTGCTTTTGATAATATCATCAAAGGGCCTATTATAATTAGCATGACTCATATTAGATACAACTAACAGAAAGGGTTTTTTGGGTACTCCTTTAGGAACACCCCAATAATCTGAAAAAACTGATTTCCAAAGATCTGCACGCGGTGAGCCTGTCTTATGTATTTTTGACGAGTGTTTTGAATATAACTGTTTTAAGAATTGCACATCTTGTGGGCCCCATCCAAAAATTGCTGAGGACTGTTCAACTGTCTGGTCTGAATACCTTGTGCTTGCAAAATCATCATCATCATAATTATTCATAATTAAACCACCTTCTTCATCAATACTTGTAATCAGAGTTCCATTATTAATCATAGCCTGATGTCTAGCAATCTTCGGAGTAGTTGGGGTTAGGGATTTGGTATGAAATATTCCTGGTGCAAGCACCCCCCTTATTATACCCTTTTCAATGCTTTCTAAATCAGAAACAATAACTTGATGCCCTCTAGCTGCAGCTAGTGTTGCTAAAAGTAGTTTACTGTCTAATTCACGAATTACATTTTCGACATGTTGGTAGATGTTCATATTATAAATTTATTTTTTTTATATTCATTAATAATTTTTTTAATTTTATCCATTTAAAAAAAATTAAGAGAAATAAATTGTTTTTGATTTTTCAATTTCCAAATTCTTTTTTGAGATAATATTTTCACAAATTTTTTATTACTATTTCCATTACCAAAATACTTTAATTTATTATAACTAAATTTTTTTTTTTTAAATTTATTTATCAAATTTTTGATTGTTAAATAATCATCAGATGAAAATATAGACTTAATTGTAGCTCTATTTTTTTGTCTTGTGCCAAAATCAATTGTTGGAACGCCATAATAAGGAGCTTCCATAATACCAGAGCTAGAGTTGCCAACTATAAAATTTGAATTTTTTAATAATGTTAAATAATATTCAAATCTCATAGAGGGCAAAATTTTAAAATTATTTAATTTTTTTTTCTTTAATAAATTTATTTCATTTAAAATAATATCACTACCTAAATCATTATTTGGTAGCAAAATCACATAATTAAATCTACTTTTTAAAAGTAAATTTAAAAGATACTTAATCTGATATGAGATTTTTTTTAATTCTGTTGTAACAGGATGAAATATAAAAATTGCATATTCTTTAAAATTTATATCATATCTTTTTTTAGTTAATGATATATTGGGTAATTTATCATCTAAAATTATATCAATATCTGGAGACCCTATGACGAAAATATTTTTTTTTACCTCTCCCATTTGTTGAAGTCTTTTCTTTGCAATTTTATTTGTGACAAAATGTAAATGAGATAATTTTGAGATAGAATGTCGTAGAACTTCATCAATAGTTCCAGAAACTTCACCTCCTTCAATATGCGCTACTTTAATATTATTCAAGCACCCAGTAATCGCACCAGCTAATGACTCAACTCTATCACCGTGGACTACTATTAAATCTGTATGATTGTTTGAAATGAATTTATTAATACCTTTAATCGTATTGGCAAGGACAAGATCCATTTCAATATTGTTTGATTGATTATTAAAATTATAACAATTTTTAATCTTATCTTTATTTATCGCATCATATGTGGATCCATGTTTTTTACTATTGTGCATTCCAGTCACAATTAGATGAGTTTTAAATTTTTTTTTTTCTTTTTGTAATTCTAAAATTAACGATTTAATTTTACCATAGTCAGCTCTTGTGCCTGTAATGAAAGTAATTGTTTTCACTTTAAGTTTTTTTTTTTAATTTGAACATTTTGTTTAATATCGCAATTTACTTTTTTGCCTAATATTTTTGTAAAATCTTTAGTCGAAAAATCTCCAGTTCCAGGTCTTTTTAAACAAATATTTTTTTTAGTTAATATTGATCCTTTTTTTATAAAAGTATTAGACACAACGGAGGCAAAAGCAAACCTCATAGTAACTACCTCTTCTTTAATTGGTTCTTTTTTACCTGGCAAAGAGGATGGAATCATTTTGGAGGCCTTAATTAATTGCTTTAATTGAATCTTGTCCATCGAGCAAGATACATCGGGACCCTTTCTGTTGTGAGTGTCTACATAATGTTTCTCTATTATTCTTGCCCCTAAACTTAACGCTGCATATGATGCGTATAAACCTACTGAGTGATCTGAATATCCAATTATATTATTTTTAAATTTTTTTTTCAGTATAGTAATTGAATTTAGTCTGCTTTTTTTTAATGGAGTGGGATAGACATTTGTGCAATGCAAAATTGCTAAAGGAATTTTTTTTTTATTTATAAAATTTATTGTCCTAGAAAGTTCGCTCAAATAGCTCATACCGGTGCTCATAATTATGGGTTTTTTAAATTTACATATATACTTAATTAACTCTAAGTTATTCCATTCTCCTGATCCAATTTTAAATGCTGGAACATTAAAACTTACAAGCCTATCAACTGCTGCTTTACAAAAAGGTGTGCTAATAAATATTTTTTTTTTTGATTTAACATAATTCATCAATTTTCTTTCATCATTTTCAGATAATGCACATTTTTTAATTATTTGATAAATAGACTGTTTTGAATTTCCTGGTATTGTTCTTTTTGCTTCAATAGACATTTCTTCATTTGGTATATGTGTTTGATGTTTTAAAATTTCCGCTCCAGATTTAATGGCGCTGTCTGCTATTTCTATAGCTTGATCCAAATTTCCGTTATGATTTATTCCAATTTCAGCGATAATAATTGGATCATGATTGGGCCCTAATTTTCTATTGGCAATTTTAAATATCATTTTTTAAATTTTTAAATATCTTTTACTTAAATAATTTGCTAGTAGATAGTCCTCTTTATCGTCTATATCAATACTATCTATTTTATTCATAATAAAATATCCAGATTTAACAAAACCTAATTTTTTATTTTTCATAAAATCATCTGAATAAAAAATATATATGGCTCCATTAGGACAATAAATTTTTTTTAAATTTTGTCTATTTTTTGTAATAAGTTTATCATTAAAATATGGAAATAAAGTATTATTCTTTTTATAAAGAGATTTAAAAAAGTTTTTATTTTCTGCAACACTCAATAACAATCTAAATTTTTTTTTAATAAAATAATTTATTGCTCCATCAATATGATTGGTATTTCTAAATGGTGATGTTGGCTGTAGATAAACAATTATGAAATTTTCTTGATCATTTTTAAGATAATTTTTTATAAAATCAAATATTACTGAATTTGCTGATGCTGAATTGGTGCTGAGAGATTTTTTTCTCCTGATTAACTCTATTTGATACTTCTTTCCTTTGTTTAAAATTTTATCCGAGTCTGATGATAGATAAATTTTATTGATAAATTTTGATTTTTTGGCACCCAATATCGCTAATTCAAATAAAGATAAATTATTTAATTTTTTTAAATTTTTATTTTTAAGATCTTGAGAGTTCTTTTTGGCTGGAATAAGAGCAATTATTTGTGTTGTTTTTTTTATCACAGTCTTTGTTATATGTTATAACAAATTCTTTTGATATGCGAATAATTGCTAGAATAGATATAAAAAATAACTTTGTGATTAAAGGAATTAATCTTGAGGGATTAAGAAAGATTGGAGATCCAATAAATATTGCTAAGCAATATTACTTGGATGGAATAGATGAACTTTTAGTAATTGATTCAGTTGCAAGCCTGTATGGCAGAAATAACTTATTTGATTTAATAAAAAATATTACTAAAAATATATTTGTGCCAATAACTCTTGGCGGCGGAATAAGATCGCTTAAAGACATAGAACATGCTTTAAATTCTGGAGCAGATAAGGTGGCTATAAATTCTATGGCATTAGATAACCCAAATTTTTTGAACGAAGCAGTATCAAATTTTGGTGAGTCAACAATTCTAGTTAATATAGAAGCAAAAAAAATTTCAGAAAATAAATGGGAACCTTATAAATTTTGTGGAAGAGAAAAAACTAATCTTGATTTGAATGATTGGATTAAAAAAATACAAAGTGAAGGATGTGGTGAAATATTGTTGACTTCAATAGATAATGAAGGAACAGAAACAGGCTTTGATATAGAGTTACTAGATAGTATTGAGAAAATTACTAAAAAACCATTAATTGCATCAGGAGGATGTGGTAGTTTAGATCATATTAGCGAATTAAATAGAAGATTTAAAAATATATCTGTGGCCTTAGCATCTGTATTGCACTATGAAACTTTAACAATTTCTGAAATTAAAAAAATATTATCATGAGATCTATAACTATAATTGATTATGGAATGGGAAATATTCAAAGCCTATATAATTGTTTAAAATTTTTAGGATATAATCCAATTTTATACTCTGAAAATAAAAAAATTGATTCTAATTTTTGTATTTTACCAGGTGTTGGCGCTTTCAATCAAGCAATGAAATTGTTAAAAGACAGAGAAATTATAAATAATTTAGAAATTTTTGTTAAAAATAAAAAAAATACCTTATTAGGAATTTGTCTTGGTATGCAATTATTTTTTGAGGAAAGTGCAGAAAATTCAAAAACAGTTGGTTTAGGGTTAATAACTGGACAAGTTAAAAAACTATCTAAAGATAAAAATGATATTCTTCCTAACGTAGGTTGGTTTGAAACTAATGTAGAACCAAATATAGCATTTGACTACCTCAAAGAATTTAATAAACAAAAATTTTATTATGTACATTCATATGTTGCTGAACCAATTAACAAAAAAAACCAGATTGCAAGTTCTATCTATAATGGTAAGAATTTTTGTGCCATGATTGTAAAAAATACTAATATAATTGGTACACAATTTCATCCAGAAAAAAGTTCAGACGTTGGATTAAATTTTTTAGAAACATTAATTAAAAATTCTATGGAATAAAAATGGCAAAAAATTTTTCAATGTATGGCCTACCTGAGGATGTGGTTTTTTGCTCAAAGTGTGTAATGAGCAATCAAAGACCTCAAAGTGTTGTGGAATTCAAAAATACTAGTAATCAAAAATTTGGTTTAAATATTGACCCTAATTCTAATGTCTGTGATGCATGTAATTATAATGAAACAAAACAAAAAATTGATTGGAACAAAAGAGAAGGTGAATTACTTGAATTGTTAAAAAAATATAGAAAATCAAGTGGGTATGATTGTGTAGTTCCAGGAAGTGGTGGTAAAGATAGCGCTTATACGGCCCATGTCTTAAAATATAAATATGGCATGAATCCATTAACAGTTACTTGGGCTCCCCACATGTACACTGATATTGGATGGAAAAATTTTGACAATTGGATTAAGGTGGGTGGCTTTGACAATATTCTTTTTTCTCCTAATGGAAAAGTTCACAGATTATTGACTAAATTAGCTTTCAAAAATTTACTTCACCCATTTCAACCTTTCATTATAGGTCAAAAAATTATTGGACCTTTGATTGCTCTAAAATTTAATATCCCTCTTATTTTCTATGGAGAAAATCAAGCTGAATATGGAAATGCAGTTGAGGAAAATGCTAATCCTCAAATGGATAATAAATTTTTTTCTCAAAAAAATAACTCTGAGATAATTCTTGGTGGTGAAAAGCTATCAGACTTATTAAAGAAATATAATTTTAATTTAAATGATTTTGAACCTTATATTGCTCCTAAAATAAATGATCTGATAGAAAAAAAAATAGAGCAAAGATATCTGGGATATTATCTCAAATGGGATCCGCAAGAATGTTATTATTATGCTGCTAAAAATACCGGATTTAGACCAAATACAGAAAGAACTGAAGGGTCTTATTCAAAATATTCTAGTATTGATGACAAAATTGATCCATTTCATTATTTTCTAACTCACGTAAAATTTGGTGTAGGAAGAGC
>Ga0255773_10002581_pt1 | contig 16661 bp, 10 predicted proteins | sample 011ome_17_FD_179971 | JGI IMG/M metagenome (GOLD analysis project Ga0255773, IMG submission 179971) | Coastal salt marsh microbial communities from the Groves Creek Marsh, Skidaway Island, Georgia - 011502XT metaG (version 2) | ecosystem: Environmental > Aquatic > Marine > Intertidal zone >...
TCGCACAGCGAATAGAACACACAAAATGGCGACGCGAAAACTCTTCGACGCGACCGCTCGGTACTTGACCACGAATCACGACGATTCAGACGACGAAAGGAAGAAGATGATGAAATCGATGATGATGAAACAACATCATACGCAACAACAACAATTACAAAGCAGAGCAAATTCAAAAATCAAATTGGAAATCAACAAACGGTTTCTCGCGTCGACGCTCGCGAACTGCGCGCACGCGAACAGATATCGCGACGCGAACGGTTTATATCGAGCGAAGGAAAAGGAAGACGCGGTGATGAAGACACCCTCGACGTGTAAAAGTGGGAGGCAAAAGCAACAACAACAGATGAAGACGCCCGGGACGAAGAAGCGAACACGAAGCGAAGACCAAGAGGAGGAAACGAACGAGAAGAGAAGACGCGCGGGAGGAGGAGGAGCCTCGACGTCGTCGTCGTCTTCATCTTCGAGCGACGAAAACGACGACGACGAAAACGAAAACGACGACATCGAGGATAAAATACGAAAGCTCTTGCTCCTGAGCAAAACGAAACGAGGGAGAGGTTTAATCGGCGCTCGGATGGACGACGTCGTCAAAGGAGACAAAGTCGAGAACGAGAACGCTCGCGGGAGTACTCGTAAAAAGAGTAGCGCGAAGAAGAAGAAAGAGAAGCGCCGCCGCAAAAAAGAGAAGAAGAGAGAGAAGAAAGAAAAGAAGGAGAAATCCAAAAGCTCAAAGACGAGAGAGATGGGAAACTGAGAATAGTTCGTAGTTGTATAGTGTCCACGTAGAGTAAAGTCGCGCGTATTTTTATCGCTCGCCGCGAATCTTCACAATTAAGTTCGTGACTCTCGTTAGGGGAATATTGAGAGGAGGATTCAGTTTTACCCGCCGGAATACGCTTCTCTTTCCGCCACATTTAAAGCGCGAGTCGTCGAAAGTGAATTTCCACATTCGAACCGCATGGATTTTGTGCACGCAGTACATCTTGATTCGAGTTTCGGTGCATCATTACCTTCCTCTGAGTGACTCTTCGCACCGAGTTGATGTTAAATTATTCCCCGTCGTGTCCTCCTCATCGGGAACAACACCAAGGAGGAAGACGAAGACAAAGAAGACAAAGGAAACCGAATGCTGCGAGTATGATGAATGACATCAACGCGTGCTCGTTTTCCTCCTTTAGTAGTGCTCCTTCTTTGCGTCGTTGTTTATGTTGTTCTTGTTTTAGGGGGAGGAGGAGGAGGAGAAAGACCGTTACGACTGCCTCGCTGGCGCCGCCGGTGACGAGGATGATGTCCAATGCTGTCAACACAAAGCGCGACGCCTCCGTCGTCATCGCCGGGGCTTCCTCCTCTCCTTTCTCGCGCGCGATGATTACCGCCGAGGGGTCCTCCGAATCGGAGAATTGGAGGACGAACAGAAGGAGCGCGGACGACGAGACGGATGAGAAAGAAGGCATCTCGGTTGTTTGGCAGACTTTAGGGAAACCAACGCTGATGAAAATAATCAGCTCGGTCTATATACTCGGGGTGCCTTCGTTGCTGAGCGTTTTGTGCGAACCGGCGATTGGATGCACGGAAAGCTTACTGGTTGGGAGAGTCGGCATGGTGTACTTAGCCGCCATCGCGCCGTCGTCGGTGATGTTTTGGTTGATCGAGGAGGTGTGTTTCGCGTTGAGCGTCGGGGTGACGACGGCGGTGAGCGAAGCGAGCGCGGCGAGGAGTTTGATTTCGTTAGATGAGTTGGACGAGGTAGGAGGAGAAAAAGAAGAAGAAGAAGAAAAGGAAATGAGTCAACGACGACAACAAGGGAATCAAGAGTTCGTGGTCACCGAAGAGACGAGAGAAATTGTGCAAGCGAGCGTGTTAGCCGCGTTTGGGTTAGGCATCGCGTTCGCGCTCGCGATGCAATTCATGTACGCGCCGGCGATGCGAATATTGGGCGTATCTGGTGAAGCTTTGAGACTCGGGAGATTATACACGGCCATTCGATGTTTCGGATTGCCTTTCTTCGCCGTCGGCGTGACCTTTGAGGGCGCGTACATGGGTGAACGAGACGGGATGACGCCATTATGCGCGTTTGGATTAGCCATGTTAGCGACGGTGGTTCTTCAAGTCGCGTTGATTCATCCCAGTTACGGAGGTTTGGCTTCTGTTATCGGTGCCGGTACCGCAATGAGTGTAGGACAACTCGTTGCGGCTGGATTTCTCTTGGTCAGCGCGAACAATCGAGGCTTCTTTAACATCTCCCAGACCGTTCGCCGAAGCTCCAAAGATTTACCGAAACTGCTGATGAAAGCGATTAACCTTCTCAACAAGTCCGACGTCACCGATTCCACCCTCTGGCTTTTCTGCGGTTCCGCCTCGCGAATGCTGGTCTATACTTTGTGCACCGCGCTGGCGACGCAAATAGGTGTCATCGCCGCTGCGAGCAACAAATACGCGCTCGATATATACTTCTTCGTCTGTTACCTCATCGAACCGTTGTTCACGCTCGGCACCGTCCTCCTACCCAAAAAACTGAAAACGAACAAAATTGAAGCGTGTTGGATGCGCAGCATCCTCTTCTGCTTAGCCATTCTCTCCGCGATCATCCTGTGCTGCGTCGCCTCCATCACCATCTCCGCCGCCGGTCACTTCAACCTCATCGAACCCGAACTGGTGAAATCCTTAGCCTCGGTCAAACCGTACGTCGTCGCCTCCGTCGGCGTCGGTTCCTTCACCTACGCCGCCGACGGCATCCGCATAGGCATGGGCGGCGCCAAATACGTCGGCAAAACCCAAATGTTCAATCTCCTCCTCACCTTCGCTTTAGCCGCGTGGATGAAACTATACTCGCCAGGAAGCGCGAGCATGACCTTGAATCACGTCTGGACGCTCATGGTCTCGTTTCAGTTTCTCAGAGTCTGTCAGCACGTCTACGCAAGCGCGAAAAGCGACAAAGAGTTGTTAACGACGACGGAAGGAGTAGAAGGACTCGAAATAAAAGAACTCGAGGACGGAAGGGAGAACAGTCGATGACGCTTTTATGCTTCTATTTATGCTTCTATTTAAGGAGGCGGTTGTAACGTTTACTAGTATATCATCCAGCGTATTTATTTACATCCACCACATCTTGTCCTCATCGGGAAACCCCCTCATAACTTTGTTACTTAAAGACGACGGCTTCTTTCGCGAAAGAAGAAGTGTACTCATCATGTCGCCATCAGCAGCAACTTCGCGATCATCGTCGCGGTTTGTGATTCGGAGATTGCTCGCCTCGGCGCGGGAGATGGCAAAAACGACGACGCTCGAAGGAGAACAACAACGAGAACAACATCGCGCGCGTTCGATGATGCAAATGTCTTCTCGCGCCGCATCGAATGTATTCGCGTCGTGTTCGAAAAGGGGTGGTTTTTTGAACGGCACGAGCAACAGCGACAACAACACCACCTTAAAGCGGTTTTGGTCCTCTCCTTTCTCTTCCTCTTCTTCGCATTTCTCTCCGCGAAAGGACGCTTTGAGCGGCGGAGAGAAGATCAGATTCGGTGGCAAAGTGGACTTTGGTAGGAGTCAAACGAGGCAGAGCTTGAGCGGTACGTGTCGTTGGAGCGGCGGCGGCGGTGGCGCATCACTCGAGACGGCGAAAAGAGTCTGGCAGAAGGATACGTACTCCATCGCGCCGCGGACGATGTTTATAGGCACTCAAGTCCGCACGTACGCCAAATCGCTCTCGCAAATGAAAGAAGCCGGATTGAAAGCGTATAAACCAACCACGCCCGGGTTCCGCGGTCGCGTCATCACGGATCGATCGAAGTTATGGAAAGGTAAACCTTTGAAAGCGTTGACGAAAGGGTTAACGAAGAGTGGGGGGAGAAATAATCACGGACGAATCACGGTGTGGCATAAAGGTGGTGGTCACAAGCGTTTGTATCGCGTGATTGATTTTAAGAGAGATTTGTTTGGCGTGAACGGAGTGATTAGAAGGATTGAATACGATCCCAACAGAACGACGAGAATCGCTTTGGTGGATTATCCGGACGGGATTAAACCAAGGTATATTTTAGCACCGGATGGAGCGAAAGCTGGTGACGTGATTTCTTCGAGAGGTGGTCAACCCGCGGACGGTCGTGATCCTTCCTCTGCAATCGACGTTCGTCCGGGTAACGCCATGCCGCTCTCGGAAATGCCCATCGGCACCATCGTGCACAACGTCGAACTCGTCCCCGGTCGCGGCGGCGCTTTAGCGCGCTCCGCCGGTGCCTCAGCCACGTTGGTTAAAAAAGGCGCCGACGGCTATTGTGCCATCAAACTCCCCTCCGGTGAACTCCGCCTCGTCCCGTCCAAATGCGTCGCCACCGTCGGCGTCCTCTCCAACCGCGAGCACCAAAACACCAACATGGGCAAAGCCGGGGCGAAAAGATGGAAAGGCGTCCGTCCAACCGTCCGCGGTACGGCAATGAACCCGATCGACCATCCCCACGGTGGCGGCGAAGGCCGATCGAAAGGTGGCAATCAATCCGTATCGCCGTGGGGCGTAAACACCAAAGGTAAACGGACCAGAAATAATAAACGCACCGACAACATGCGCCTGCAACGTCGCCCGATGAATAGGAAGCGCTACCCGCTTTTAGCTAAATAATAATTATGTCTCGTGTCATTCGATGATTGAAGTAGAAACGCGTTGAATAGTGTACATTATCGCACAGACCATGCATCGTTGATTCCTCCTCCTCTTCCTCCTTTCCTCTTCGCTTTAGGAGATCGCGTTCGAACGCTTTCGCGTTTCGGCGTTTCTCTCTCGATTTTCTTCACTTTTTCTTCCTCCTTGTAATAAAGAACTTGTCTCTTCTTGTAGAAACGAGAGCGAGCGAGTATCAAACTCCTAAAAAGACTGAGAAGAAGAAGACAAAGTCCTCTAGAAGACTGACGACAACGAAAGGAAATACTAACGCTAAGAATGGCCGTTTTCGGGTTCCGCGCGCGCGAGTTCTTCGCGCACACTTTGCGTCCATTTTGGATCCCGTTTGTCCTTCTCTCGCTCGTCCACCTCTTTTGGCACCGAGACGGTTTACAACTGAACCCGAGATTAAATCTCACGGACAAACTCGGGAACGTGGCAGAGCCGGTGGCGCAGTGCGAAACTGGGTTGATCGCCGCGCAAATGTCCGGGCACATCACGGAGGAGAGTTTGCATAAGATTTTACCGAAATGTTACGCGTTGGCGGAGAAGTATCCGAAAAATCCAGCGAAAAGCGTGTACGACGCGATACGCATGGCGCACAAGATGGACGCGGGGAATTCACCTTTGTTCGGTAAGATCGCCCCTCCTATGCCACCGACCAGTCCTCCAAGTCCAACCTGCGACCAGAGCATGAAACACGCGCAGTTGGAGTATTCCAGGAATAAGCACTGCGACTTTTTACCGTCGTTTGCGAAAGACTCCGGGGTGGTCTCGAAAGCGAATAAGAAAGGGAGAATCACGTTCGGCGCGAAGAAAGTGCCGGCAGATTTAGCGGTGCAAGCGTTCGCGAAGAGCAACACGATCGAGGGAGAGTGCAGGATTATCAGTTTGGTCGGGACGACGCCGGAAGGGAGAGCGTTTGCGGGTAGGGTGCACAGCGAGATGTTGGCGAGTAATAGGAAGGAGAATTGCGACGTGAGGTTGTACGAGACGGATAAACAGATGTTGATCGATAATCGACAGGCGAAGAAGGCGTACAATCACATGGGCGTTTTGATTGGGAAGAAGAAGAAGAAAGAGACGATAGATGTTGGGAAGAAGCAAACGCACGCGTACGGGGCGAAGGTTACGGAGTTTATCGATTTGGAGACGAAAACGCCGGACGGGGAGTGGTGCTCCAGCGAAGTCGGTTTGAAGTTGGGCTTTTGCATCAATCACGCGATTAGTTTAGTGCACGTGGATAAGGCGGCGGCGGATATTATGTTGGAAGGAGGGAAGACGATGTTGAAGACGAATAAGATTGCGAGTTTGGTGTTTGATGGTACGTTTCAAATCGCGAAAAGGTTTGAAGATTTGGGCTTTTACGTGTATTTGGTCGGCGATAGAGACCAGAGAGGAAAAGAGGCGGTGTTTTTGAGAATCGACGGGGAATGGTCCGCCAACGGAGCGTTTGCAAAGTACGTCAGAGGAAATGAGTTTACGTTCATGGCGCTGTTACCCAGTCATGGGTTCCACGAGTACATGGTGGAGAATAACTTGATGGTATGCGACGCGTCTTGCGAGTGTAAAGTCGAAGCCGAGTGTTCCTGCAAAAACGACGGAGGTCAACCGGATTGCCAAGCGATCTCGAGCGGATGATTGAGAAAAGCTGAGCAACGCAGTCACTATTATTATTATTATTGTTACAATCTTATACAAATCATCATATCACTACGTCTATCTCTCCGGCGCGAAACCGGAGACGCACACGAGGTTGATGCAAAATCTCGCTCCTTTCTCGTCTGGAATGTTATGCCCGAGGTGTAAACCATCTCTCGTCACCACCTCGCCGTCGTCTAATATCCTCACGTTCTCCCACACGACGTCTTCCGCCCGAAAAGATGGCCATCCGTGCTTGACGCTTTCCTCCAAAAACTGCGACAGAGGTCGTTTGGTCACTGCAAACACCGGCCGGTTTAGCGCGGAGTCGTAAAACGTCACGTGACCTCCCCCCCCGTCCATCTCTTGGTTCAATTCCTCGATAAACTTATCCGCTCTGTTCAACAAGCCGCTCCATTCCGCTCCGTGTCTGTTTCTCGCGCATATTTGTTTCGCCGTCGCGCTTCTCGAATTCCATCTTAAACTTCGTTCTATTCTCGTTCCCAGGACGCGTTGGTTCCTCATGACGGATTCATCCGCTTTCGCTTCCTCGGGTATTCCTTTTCCTCCTCCTCCTCCGAAGTGTTGGTGGTGGAGTTGCGCCTTCGCCAAAGGTGCTAACGCAAAGAAGAGGAGGAGAAAACAGGAGGAGAAAACAGGAGCGACCATCATATTTGCGCGCGTATGAAAGAGTGAAGAAACGTACGAATTTCCCCAAACGAAACACTTCCCGAGACGCGTTTGAGAGATGAATACGGAGATCGACCGACTCGTCAAACGTCTCCAAACGGCGATAGAGGTACATTTGGGAGCACAGAAAGCTTCTCACCAGTACTCGCGGTACGAGATACGCAAACTGTGGCCGTATACCGAACAAGAGATTTCGTTTGAAACGACCACGAAGTTGCTTCGGGAAAGCCGTTCGGGAGAAGGAGAAGAGGAAAGAAAAGTGGACGTGGAGAAACTGATGGCGAACGTCAGGAGCTATTTCCTTTCCCAGAAGAAGGAAAAGGAAGAGGAGAAGACTTTGAGCGATGGCGCGAGTATCTGCGCGCGAGACGTGTTCGATTCGCGAGAGAGTGCTTTCGTTGCAGAGATGAGAACTAAAGTTGTCCACGAGCGAAGGCTTTCGCAGACGTTGCGAGTGGAATTGAAGAAAGCGAAGAAAGAAAGCGAACGCGCGATGAAAGATATAACGAACAGAACGGAACAGAACGAGGCGTACGTGAAGCAGGTGTATGACTCCGTGGAAACGTGGATGAGGAAAGCGACGGAGATGGAGGAGGAGCGGGATTCGCATCGCGAGCGGTGCGAAAAGCTGGAAAAGGAAAATCGAATGTTAAGGAACGGAGAACGATTCGAGTTGTTGAGGGAAAAGATGATTGTTAGGGAGAGAAAGTTAAAGGAACGACTGGAGGAAGCGCTGCGGTTGGTGGATGTTTTACGGTTAGAAGGTATAGAAAAGGACGCGGAGTTGATTCGTAATCGAGGCGAGAGAAGAGTAAAATAGGTGTTACGTAAGTACACACGGCATAATGTAATATTATATAGAACAGGCGGCAATTTAAAACTACTACTTAAATTTTAGCAACTAATACAAGCATCATCAAAATTCATCGTCAACTGTCACCTCTTCCAATGGCAACAGTTTTAAACTCTGCGTGATAGTCTCGAAGATTTCAACGTCTCCCGGCGTCATGCCGTCCTCCGGCATTTGACATTTCACCGAAACGACGTCTCTCCTCCCTAACTTTCTCCCGGATCCTCTCATGCCCGGACCTAACACCGCCACCTCCCAAAAGTGGAAGTTCAACATCGCTTGACTCCTCCACTCGTAAAAATACAAGCTGCCGTCTTCCTTTTCTTCCGCTTTGACTAAAAATGTCGCCGCTTTCGCGCCTCCCGTGGCGCCCTCCAACGGCGCAAAGTCGTTCGCTCTCGTCTTGCCCAACTTCTCCGCCGATGTGTATTCCTCCATCTCTAAGTCTCTCAGCTTTGGAATACCGCGCCCACCGTCGCTCTTACTTTCCACTTTCCCAACTGGATTCACGATAACTGTGCACCGTCTTCCTCCGTACTCCGCTCTCGGATGAAACTCTCTCTCCAAAACACCGTTCGGTGTATCCATCAGCCAATCCTCGGGAACTTTCATCGAAAACCCGCGGTCGTAATCCACGTACTCTTTATACTTTACCGGTGGCATGTCCTCCGTTTGGTGCGCGGGGACTGTTTTCTCGTCCTCGTACGCCCACGCCGCTCCTGTATCGTCTTCATTTACTGTCTTTGTTTTCGAGAGCGTACACGCAGCGACGGCGGTGAACACAACCGTCCTCCTGCTCTGTCTTCGAGAGTGATGATGAGCATCATCGGAACAGCACGAGAACGCCGCACTTCTTCGCGAATGGTGGTGTTTCTTGCGCATCGTCGAAAAAGGGTGCTTTTGCTTTGTCTTTGGTGGTATTGGTGGTGCTTTAGAGGCGAGCATCGTCGTCGTCGTCGTCTCGTTCGCAGTGTGAGTCTTTGAAGACTTTCCCCAAATTCGCCATTTTTATACGCAACTTTTGAAGTACAACGCACAAACACAGTCGGAAACTCGCACATATTGGTCGTGGTGACGCGCTCTCGATCTCAAAATGGCGAAACACCACCCAGACTTAATCATGTGCCGAAAAATGCCCGGCATTGCCATCGGTCGGCTCTGCGAAAAGTGCGACGGAAAATGCGTGATTTGCGATTCCTACGTCCGCCCTTCGACGCTCGTGAGAGTGTGCGACGAGTGCAATTACGGCTCCAATCAAGGAAGGTGCGTCATATGCAGCGCAGTTGGGGTCTCGGACGCGTATTACTGTCAAGGGTGCGTGATACAGGAGAAGGACAGGGACGGGTGTCCAAAGATTATAAACTTAGGGAGCGCCAAGACGGACTTGTTTTACCACAAGAAAGCCGCCGGGGAGATAACGGGGGGAGGGGGGAGGACGTATTAATACTAATAGCGCGGCTGGGGGAGAGAAAGAAAGAAAGAAAGAAAGAGTTCGTCGTTTGTATATTATCATCATCGTTAGCAGTATTACTTTACACGCAGAGCAGCGGCGCTCTCTTTTCGAGATGCTGAATCCTATTTCTACTACTAGCTGTACACGCCGCGCTTGTTTGTTTCTTCTTCTTCTTCTTCTTCTATCTTCTATCTGTTGCTACCTCTTCTGAGTCGCGAGGAAGACCTTTGGGTCGTCGAAGGGAGCGAATCTCGAGGCGTCGTCAAAGCGTTCGCTCGAGTGGTTCGTCGCGAAGTCGGTTGTTGTTCTTCTTCTTTCTCCTCCTCTGCTTTCGTTTCTTCCGAAATCATTCTCGCTCTGTCTTCATTCTCCAATGCTGTTTCTTCTTCTTCTTCGCTCTTCTTCTCTTTCTTAATGACGCCGTAACTCGGAAAGTTCAAATGAATTTCGTGCGTCTCTGCGACAAAGTCGTTTTCGTCGACGTCTTTCAACAGTTCGTCTCTGATTTCCTTCGCGACGGCTTCAAAGCTCGAGTTAAGACCGTGGAATAAGGCAGCGTTGGTCCATATCAACTCGGCGTCGGATTTGAACGCATCGAGTTGACGATAGTATCGACCTTTGAGTCGGTGTTTTATCCGTTCCAGGGACATCGGAAGCGGAACAATTTTGCAATAGTTTGCGTTTACGCCCAAACTCTCGCGAAGGTAAACGTCGTCGCACGAAGCGTCCGTGACGTACGCGAGGAACCTATCGTTGGCGATGAGTTTTTCAACTTTTTGCGTGAGCGCGCGAGTGACTTCGGTAGATAAAGCGGGTCCGAGAAGACAATCGCTCGCTCGATTGCGCTGTCTCGCTTCCGCTGCCCGACGCCAGCGCAATTTATCGTCCGCGTCAAATAGCTCCCAGAAACAGTGCGTGACGGTTTCATTCGCTTGGTTGGAATACGTGATGCGTAAGTTGTTCCACGGCGAGCCGCGCCATCGACCTTCGTTTTTCACAACCGAGGAGATTTCGCCGTGCCACCATGTGCCGAAATTACCCGGATGTTCCTCATCTTCAATCTCCCAATCCCAAAGACAGAAAACATTTTGATCGTTCGCTTTCCATTTCTGCTCGCGAGCGTCTGTAAATCTGTCCACGCAAACGATAAAATCCGGAACGGACAACCTCGGAAGTTTCAGTGAGAACGTTTCCCCGAAGTTTGCGCTTCGCGGGTCTGCGAATCGTAACGTCACTTCACAAATCGTCTCGTATGGGGCATCCGTAATTCTACTTCCGTTACTCGTGTTGATGATATACTTCAAATCTGAGACGACGCAAGGTTCGCAGAATCGAACATCCTCTTTCTCTTCCCAAACGCGGCATGAGAGAGTATCCTCCATTGCATCGAGGAACTCTTCGTGACCTTGGGGGATGTACATGACCGAGTCACCGAGTTGTGGAACGTAACAGCCATATCCCTGAAATTCGCGTAATAACCAACTGAAGCATTGATCGGAACGTTTAGCAGGACCCATGACGAACGTGAGGCGCCCTGGGCGACGGTCTTCTTCTTCTTCTGCTTCATTTTCCTCTGACTCTGAGTTGAGTTGTTGACTATTCTGACGTCGTCTCGTTCGCAGTCGTGCCTCTTCTTCCTCGTCTTCGGCATCTCCATCGCTTTCGTACTCTTCTTCCTCGTCGGTATCCGTCTCGGACTCGACGTACGATCTTCGGCCAGCTCTTCGCAAACGGCGTCTGTTTTCAGCCGCCTCAATGCGAACTCTATTATCGGCGCGGCGCCTTCGCGTTCTACGCCGAGTGGTTACGCCCCAATCGTCGTCTTCGTCGTCGTCGGAGGCGTTTGCGTTCTCTGAATCTTCCAATCCTCTTAAATCATCCATGGCAGCGTCGTTCTCGTTTTCATCGTCGTCATCGTCGTCATCATCTGATATTATAATGTCCGGATCTCTCTCCACGTCGTCTGGATCGTCCACTTCGTCGTCGTTTTCTAATACCGGATCGTCTCCCAAAACGAATTCATTTAGGTTGTATCGATTCGATATCATCAACTGTACCATCGATGAGTGTTTACATCCGTCTCGTCGGTTCCACACACCTTCAAATTCGCGCTCAGACGGGTTTGGAGGAATAGCACAAAAATACTTCTCAAGATTTTCACCCTTCTTGAACGCATCCACGAAAGGAGCCGAGTACGGATCGCCCATTTGATCGCACAGGACTTCTGATCCGAAACTGTAGCGCTCAAAAAGGTTCTCGCCATAAACCAGATTAGCGGGAGGATCCTGGTATACTCTCGCGACACCGTGTTCGTCTCGCGCGATGTCAGATTCTGGGACAAACTCGACGCTGAAAAACTGCTCTTTTTTCTGCGTTAAGTAGCGTTTGTTATCACCGACGCCAAACAGATAGCAATTACCAATTACATCTGAAGCTACAAACGATAACCCATCCGGATTCCAGTGCAACTCCACGATTTTAATGCCATTAAATTCTGGACGGAACGTTCGCATGGATTTCGTCAAACCACCGATACATCGCATTTCTATTCGACCGTCGTAACCTCCCGTTAAGTAGATTTCTGGATAAAAAGGATGCGGTTCGAGAGTGACAATGGTTTTCTCATGACTATTATGTCCAATGATTCCTTCCGACTCTCCAGAATGCGAATGAAAAAACTCTACCGACGGGGATGCACCGTCGCCCTCAGCTGTACGCATCGCGTTGGCAAATGTAGCGATAACGTATTTATCATCTTTCGTCCAGACCGCTTGAAGAACTTCAAATGGCCTTTGAATATCGCCATTTCCATCCATACATTTCTCTCTCCAACATTCAGATTGCGTTTTCCAGACACATCGCACGCGTTTATCGACGCTCGCATTTTTTGTCGACAACTCTATCATCCCATCACCATCTGCGGGTTTCGGCGGCATTCGCCAACACATTACATATCCATCTGAACTTCCCGATATGAAGGTGCGCGGGTCCGTGTTACTGAATTTTGTTACATCTACATCATGCGTGTGCGTAGCACACGGCGATGTGCCATTACTTGGCATATCGTAAGCGCGCATCGCGTGGATTGGAGGAGCTTCGCCTGCAGCTTCATCATTTATTTTACTCAAATCGAAGTCGTAACAAAACAGTCGAGAAGACGTGAAAGCACACGTATCTGTTCCCCCAATCAAAGCCGTTCCATCACAATTGAAGGAAAGAGTGGATACTCGCGTGAGACGAGTTCGTGGTCTTCCCCGACCGTGTACTTGTTGTTGCCGTTGCTCATCCGGAGGATTGTTGTTATTATTATTGTTGTTGTTGATGTTGTTGTTGTTGGTGGTGGTATCGTTCTCGTTATTCTCGTTCTCGTTCCCATTCCTATCGATGTCGTTGTCTGCCGCCGCTTGCGGTCCTGAAACCATACCGTGGACATCAAAAACGGCCGCATTTTGCTCTCCAGAGTGTTTATACGCGTGCCACAACCTCATCGTTCCATCTTCGCTCGCCGACGCGAGAATCCAAGGTTTTGCCGGATTGAACAATACCACTGTAATTGGCATAAAATGCCCTTTCAAAACAGACACCGGTTCTCCACTCTCCAATTTCCATGTTCTCACGTCTTTATCTAGAGACCCAGACGCGACTAAATAATCTCTCGGACAAACCTCAACGATCGTAATCGGCTCCGTGTGTCCTCGACAACTCGCGAGCAATCCGCCGTTCCTCGCGTTCCATATTTTCACCAACCAATCGTCCGCTCCCGTCACCAACTTATCCCCTTTCTTATTATACACCGCGCAATAACACGCGTCTCTGTGCGCGTGCAGCGTCCTTTGACACTCAAATCTTTCGCCAAAATAAGTATTCGCGCATTTTCTCGTAAACGCAGTCTCCCCGTCGTCAAATTGCAAAAATATCTTCTCGTTCGCGTCCACTCTCACGCCCGGTCGACGCCCGCCTCTCGCGACCACCGCGAGCGGATTTTTCATCCCCCCCGCCGCCGCGTCGGCGCGCGGCGGCGTCACCGCGTAATACATTTTCCAACTATATTTCGTATGTATATTTCGTATGTATTCCTCATTTATATCATATCGTCTCTGCCGTCGTTTCGCGTCGTTTCGCGTCATCCCAAACTTCGCCTCCATCTCCCACACGCTCATCTCGCGTTCAAATCCGTTCGCATCCATTCGCCTCGGAAGTAGCATTTTCTCCCTCGCCTCTCGCAAAAACACCTCCGCACTTTCTCGAAACTCCAACTTTGAGCGTAAATGCGTCAATATTTGCAGATTAAAGACACTTTCTTCGTCCAGACGTGAAGAACTTTCGAGCGCTTTCTCCAAGGTTGGACGAGTTTGAATCCTCGGTTTGAACCATTCGGAAACGTTCGGGAGAGACATGATGATGATGATGATTGTTTGAAGACGAAGAAGACTGTTATTCTCAGCAGTGGTAGTGGTGGTATTCGGAAACGACCGAAACTCGGCGCCTTTGTCTCTCTCTCTCTTTCTCTCTCTCTTTGCGTCTCTCTCTCTGTCGCGCAGTCTTTTTGCGTGCACTAATGCGCGGACGTTTCTGAGGCAATGCGTACAACGCATTCACCCCATAAAAATGAACGCTCGGCAAGCCCCCCCGGACGATTGGTCCGGCCTCCTCAAGAAAGAAGAGGAAGCGTTGATCACGATCATGAAAGAGCGAGCGTTATCTACCTGCGCTCGAGCGCAAAAGACTTACTACGAGTGCGTCAAAGGACGCACGTTATCCATCGTCTGGAAGTGTCGAGAGGAAGGGAACGCGTTGAACGAATGTTTGCACCGAGAAACGAGCGAGGAGAAATTGAACGACGTGAAACGGAAGTGGTTAAAAGCTGGGAAGCCGAGAGTTGGGACCACAAACGGAGAGAGGATTCCCGTGGAGTTTTTATAGAGCGTAGCAGAAGAGCAGAGATGCGCGCGTGCGTGTAGCTTAGAGAGAGTCATCGTGTAATACGCGAGAGATAAAATGTATCATCACCCCCAAAAGTTAAAGATATTTCCCCACACATGTACCCACGCGTTTACGAGATGTCATCATCCATGAACGCGGTAAAAACGCTCTGTCGTTCTTTCTCGAGCAGCGGTGAGACCAAAAAGTTGTCGACAAAGCCGCTTTTGCGCTCAAAATCGTGCAAAGCCAAAGCTTTTTCTTCTTCTCCCTCTTCTTCTTCCCAAAATGGAAAAACCAAAGCAGCGGCGACGTCGACGGATAAAGACGAGACATCTTTACCTTTCCGAGCGATCCCAGGCGGAACCCCGGAGGACCCTTCGAACGCGCGAAAAGGAAGAAACGACGGTCGACCAACGTATTGCCCACCATCCTACGCGGCCATGTGCATGGACGCGTTCGGATCGGTCCAAGACGCTTTGAACGATGGGGAGAAACTTTTAGAGGTTGAGTTTCCAGCGGTGCCAGGGGAGGATGCGGATTACAAAGCGGCCTCGGACGTGTACATCGACGCGAACGTGCAATACGCGTTAGTGATTGGCTCGAGCTTATACGAGAAGTTGGGGAAGAGAGTGCAGATTTGTTTACCGGATGGGGTGGAGTTTCGAAGGGCGAAGAAGGTGTTTTCGAATTCGTTGATGATGTCCGAAGGCGTTACGCTGAACACGTTGGACGGGAAGAAGCAAGACGCGTCGATTACCGGGATGTTTCAAAAGATGAGCGCGGGGAGAGGGTTGAGGTCTGGGAGTGCGGACGACGAGATGGACGATGATTTTGAGAACGCGGACGTGTTTATCATCGTGAACGTGAGTTGCGGGGAGTTGCCAGATGTGGAACAATTCGTGAAGACGACGTCGGGAGGAAGGCCGATTATTATGTTGAACAATCAGTTGGACACGTTGAGAGCGGATTTGGGGTTGTTTTCGTTTCCTCCGAAGCGTTTGCACTACGATTTCTTGAGTTATTTTAAACCGGTATTTTATTTACGATCGAGAGCGTATTCGAGATCGATTACCGTGTCGCCGTTTGTGGTGAACTATTCCGGCGCGGTGTTTCGAGAGTACCCGGCGCCGTGGCAGGTGATGATTAAACAATCCAACGGGGTTTTGGCGTGCATCGCGGAAGACGAGGACAGATTTACTTTAGGCGAGGCGAAGGAGGAGATGTTGATTGCGCTTGGATTGAGCGATCCGGAGGGGAGTTTCATGAAAACGGCCAGAAGCGGGTTGGTGGTGAACACGTGGTGGGAAGAGGAAGACGACGCGGAAAAGAGCGACGCGTGGAGAACGTAATTTTAAGACATTTAAAGCACTAATAGCAAAGCGGATTTTATTTCAACACAATTATCATATTTTCGTGATAAGAAATTTAGGTATTAATCTCGTTTATTCGCCTCGTCGGGATCGTCCAACGTGAACTCGTTCGCCTCGTTCGCTTGACTCGCCGACCCCGGATGAGTATTACTCCCCGCCCTCGGTACGTCGCTCGAACTCATCTCTAAATCACTCAACAATCGCGACCCACTCGCAACCGCCCTCTCTCTATTCCTCTCGAACCAATTCACAAAGTCCGCCGCGCTGCCACTTCCAACGCTACCCAATCTACTCCTTCGCGAAGTCGCGTTGTTCCCTACGCCCGGTCCGACGAACCGTTGCGCGCCTCGTCCAAACTCCCCGCGGAAGGACTGAAACGCCGCGCCGCACACTCCAAGCGTCGCCAACATCCCGATGATTAAAAATATCCCTAAGAAAATAACTCCAGCTATCCTTTTCGCCCCGTTGTTGTTGTTAATGTCGTTGTTATCGTGGTCTTTATCTATCAACTGTCCTCCTCCTCCTTCTTTCCCTCCTCCTCCTTCTTTCCCTCCTCCTCCTTGGTCTTCTTCTTCGCCGAGAAGACCGACGCCGCCGCGAGCGCCGGTCGTCGCGAGACTTGGCAAAACGACATACTCCGCTTGATTCTGCGTCCCGAATCGAGACCCGGTCGTGCACACCGCTTTCACCACGTGCACGCCTTCTCTTCGTAAAAGAACCGGTTTGTGTAAGTAATCGATCCTCGTTTTCTCCTCCTCCATATCCTCCTCCATATCCTCCTCCTCGGGCGGCTTCCCATCCACCGTCACGACTATTTTCTCGCACTCGCTCTCTCCCATCGCAGTCGTCGCCCCCTTTTTCCTCCTCGTCTGTCTCCCCGGGTCCACGCGCACGAACACCGGTCCTGGATACGCGCCCGAGGGTGGGTGGAACGTCGGCGTCGATGGGATGAGAGATTGATGCCGAGCGGCAAAATCATCATCTTCCCCGGGGTCGTGGTGTTCTTGCGCCCGCGCGATCTTCGCGAAGAAGACGAATGCGACCACGAAAACGAGGCAAAAATGACGACGACGACAA